>Ga0210390_10001249_pt1 | contig 24813 bp, 18 predicted proteins | sample IncBWH11OmetaG_FD_161050 | JGI IMG/M metagenome (GOLD analysis project Ga0210390, IMG submission 161050) | Forest soil microbial communities from Barre Woods Harvard Forest LTER site, Petersham, Massachusetts, United States - Inc-BW-H-11-O ... | reverse complement strand
ATGGCGGAAACGGTCTCATCCCAAATAGGCCGGCGGGATGCCAGGATTCCGTCGTCCCGTCGCCCTTTGTACACGAAGGCAGAGGTAAGCGAATCTGAAGATTGCTGGTGTAAGGGAACGGCAGCCGCCACGAATGCCGCTGCCGCGAGAGCGATGCCGATCCCCCTGAGCAGCACCCCATACCGGCGCAATGCCAGGCATAACAAGATGCACGAAACGACGGCTCCGCAAATACCGGCGCGAGCGTAACTGCTGAACAGCAATAGAAGCGCCAGGGTGAAAGCGAATGTGCGCCGCCAGCGAGTGCTGGGCCGCCCGCTTACCAGAATGCCCCACAGCAACACTGGGGCTACGGCCACGCCCATCACTGCCCCCAGGGAGTTTGGATTGCCGAAAATCTCGGAGCGCAAAATGAAATAGAAAATTGCCGTGATGTATACCAACAGCTCGCAACCTAGCAATAACTGTGAGAAAAAATTTTCGGTTACGGCCATCCGCGCTCCGGTTGAGCCATAGAGAAATAGAAGCAGCACGCTCGCCGCTTTAAGAAAAGCCAGGGCGGGATAGGCGGATACAGCCGCCGATACCAGAGCCGCCACCACGCAAAAGAACGCTACCAGATGGAATGTCGTAAAGGAGTATCGCTGGTCTCGGGAATAAACTACCAGTCCCGCCAGCGCACCCACGGCCAGAACGATCCACCGGCCCGTGGTCCAGTACACATTCAAAGGCAGGACGACACCGGCCCACAGGAAAGCCGCCAGCAACAGAGGAAAAAATCGTGTCCGGTAATTCCAAATCGCCGCCAGCAACACTTGCAAAAACAGCAGGGTCGCGAGGTCATCGGAATTGCTGAAATATGATGGACGGAAAATGACGGTGCACAGAGCGAACAAGCAGGATGTAACGATCGTGACCGGCCAAAACAATCTGGACAGGCGCTCACTCATGCGGCGTCTCTCCGGTGCGGTAAGACGGACATCGCCATACCAGCGGCCCAAGCCTCAGGCGAATAGTGCTGAATGCGCTCCTGGCTGCGATTGCCCATCAGGGCTCGCATCTCCGGATTGAGAGCGAGTTCATTCATCGCGCAAGCCAGTTGGCCGACGTCTCCGGTGGAAAAGACGCGGCCGTTCCATCCGTTCTCGACCAAGTCTGCAACGCAGCCTGCCGCATTGGAGGAAATGACAGGCAGACCGCATGCCATCGCCTCGTTCACCACCATACCCCAGACATCGGTGTGCGTGGGAAATACGAACACGTCTGCGAGCGCGTAGTAAGCTGCCAGGCGTTCGCGCTGCGCAAAGCCCGCAAGATGAATGCATCCGGGAGTAATCGCCAGCGCGCGCTGAAGAACCGCAGAACGCGCAGCGCCGTCTCCGACAAACACCAGACCCATATTTTTTCTGATCTCGGGCGTCAGCGTGGCGTAGGCGCGGAGAAGATCAAAAATACCCTTTTCTGGAACCAGGCGCCCAGCGAAGAGAAAAAAGCGAGCGGGCAGGCGCAGTGCGTTGCGATGGGTGGCGGCATCCTTCCTGATTACTTCGGCTCGCTTCGCGAAAAACTGCGTGTCAACCGCGTTGGGAGCGGTATGAATTCTCTCGCGCGGTACGCCGTAATTCTGTAAATACTCGATCGAGGATTTTCCTGGAACCACGAATGCGTCGCAACCGCGCAGGAATTTTGTTTTGAGGAATTCTATCAAGGGGTAACGGCCTCGGAAGTCGCGGTTTGTGCTCTCCGCCCACAGACTGAAGGGCACGCGATTTCGCCGCGCCCACCGCAGCGATTGCCAGGAAGCGACGTAGTTGTAGCCACCGCAGACGATGAAATCTGGCACCGCTCGCCGCAACGCCGTTTCCACTCCCCAGTTCAGTAAGAAGCTCTGCCTGCCAATCCTTCGCCTCCAAGCAGGAAGCACTTGGTAGGAAAAACGAATCTCGTCTTTGTAAACCAGCCACTCACGCTGAGTGCGATCGTTCTCTGCCAGGAAAATCAGGTGCAGGTCGATGTCATCGTGCTGTGCCAGCGCATTGAATACAGGAATCCGGTAGGGTGCGATGATTTCCGTGACGATAACAACCCGGCGTCTCATGCCACGCACTCTCGATATACGGCCGCAAGCTGAGCAGCTTGATGCCTCGATGTAAAGCGTTCGAGAACGGTGTGGCGGGCGGCCTCACCGATCCGCTGTCGCAGTTGCAAGTTTTGCAGAAGGGCAGACAGAGCTGCGATTAGCTCCTGCAGGTTACCTGAATCGATGAGCCAGCCGTTGCGTCCGTGTTGGATGATTTCATCAATCCCCTGACCTCGGCACGCGATTACCGGTTTCTCGCTGGACATTGCCTCCAGATAAACGCACCCCAGCCCTTCATACCGGCTGGGCAAGGCGAAAAGCAAGCAGCGGCGCATTGCGTCCGCGATCTGTTTTCGACTTTGCCGGCCGAGAAAATGAACCCGGCCCGCAAGGTTGCAGTCCCTGGCCAATCGGGTCAGGCGCTGACGTTCGGGACCGTCGCCGATAATCTCACAGGAGATATGCGGATAATCGGGGAGGACGGCCGCGAGCGCTCGCAGCAGCAGGTCGTGGCCTTTGATTGAAATCAGGTTGCCGACGCTCAGGACGGTATTGGGCGAGTAATCGGCCGGCGCCGGAAAAAACATCTCGGCGTCGACGCCGTTGTAAATCAATGCCGTATTCACCGGGGCCTGAGCGCCATCCACTACCCTGGCCACCTTGTCGCTGATACAAATCACGCGTGACGCCGAACGATAAACAAATTGCGTAAGCTGCTTGCACCGTCGGCCAGCGTATCCCGAAACCTGGTTCTCAAGGAACACATCCAGACCGTGGACGGTGACGACACAAGGGATGTTCAGCTTCCGGCTCAACAGCACGGCGGCATGCCCGCACGGCAGAGCCGCATGGGCATGAATCAGATCGATCCCCTGCGAGTTGTGCAACCTGCGCACCCGTGGCAGAAGCCTTGCGTACAGAAATGCTCCGGCGGACGCAAGACCTGTTCCACCCGGCACCGAAGGATAGCGGACCCAGGTTGCGACAGGAGGAACGGGGTTGATTCTGCCCCTACTCCGATGCCATGGCTGCACGGCTAGGATGAAAGACGTGACCCCGAACGCTTGCATTGCTCGCAGCGGCTCCGCGACAAAACACCCATCCGCATCGTCGGACGCGGTCGGATAAAAAGGCGTGAGAGTTAGGACACGCATGCGGGTGAATGTGTCTTCCTTAGGAACCAGCTCTGTGCCATCCAGTCCAAGGAACCATATTGCCGCCGGCCGCGCAATTGCGAGTTAGGTTCCGACTCGCGCAAGCCGCCACTCCGGATGAACTACTCGCTCGAGCAGGGCGCCCCAGTTCGCAGCAATCACGCGCCAATCGAATATCTGTCGAGACCGCTCATAGGCAGCAGCGCCAAGTTGCGAGCACTGGGCGGGCCGTGCCAGCAAGTCAGAAAGGATGGCTGCAAAATTCTCTGTATTTTGGGGATCCACCAGTACCCCCGCACTGCCCAGCACTTCGGGGATTCCGCCGCGGTTGGCGCCGACCACGGGGGTCGCGCAAGCCATGGCTTCTGCGTTGACCAAGCCGAAGGGCTCCTGGAACAACGATGGGCTGGTGAAAATCGTCGCTCTCTGGAACCACCAGGGCAAATTCTGATCGTGATGAATGTAACCCGTAAAGTGAATGTTTCCCTTGCCACTTCGCATGACAGAATCTGCCAACTCACGCACTTCGCGGACGTAAGCTGTTTCCTGATGGATCCCGAAGCCGGTTGTACCTCCGATGATCAGAGTGGCGTCAGGGTGTACTTGCAGAATTCTGGCGTAGGCTTTCATGAGTTCAAGCACGCCCTTCTCAGCCTCGAGACGTCCCACAAAAAAGATGGCTTTGCGCTGGCGAATCTCCTCGCGGGGAAAAAACAACTTGCGGTTGACGCCATTGAACACGACTTCTGTTTTGGCGGCCATCGCTGAGGACTTTGGAGCAAAACAATCACGAAGAAAGTCGCTGCAAGCAACTACCCGATCAACTTTCAGCGCCAGGTTATCCAGCATCTGTGGGGTCCAATGGCCCAGGTGATCGTTCTGCAGATGAAGCAGGATGCGTCCCTCGTAGCCCATTCGGCGCAGGAACCCTGCCCATTGCGGCCGGTTGTGGATGTGCAGAAGGTCGAACTCTCGCAGCCGTGGCAGCAGAGCCCGTAGCCACAACGGCTCTTCGTAGCGCCGCGCCACAGGAATTCGGCTCACAACCTGGCAGGCGCGCCATACACCACTGCTTTCGTGCGGAAGTGGATAGACGTCTTCAGGGGACGTCGGAAAACCGAAGACCGTTACATCAGCTTCCTTAGTGAGCCGGCTATAGACTTCATAAGTCCAGCGTGCGAGGGCACCACCGTAGTATGCACTGAACTTCTCCCGACCGGACAGCAAGACTGCCACCGATAGCTTCTGACTTTGCTTTGTGACTGCAACATTCATCTGCAGACGCTGGGTTGTTGGTAAACAATGCATGAAAAAATCAGCTTTTCCTGGTGGCTGAGATGAGCTTCGATCATGCGCCAGAAGCGCTGATTCGACTCCACAACCTGAGACTCAGCGCGTAAGGACCAAGATAAGCCAAGGCTCCCACAGCGACCAGTGCCAAGACGTGGACCGGAAAGAACGTCTGTATGGCGAGAAGAGTGATTGCCATAACACAGGTCGCTGGCGCCGACATAGCTACCACAGCGAGGAGATGTGTCCGGTTCAAGTCTCGGACAAAATAAAGGTTCATGAGTGCCACAACACCTTGACTGAAAGCCGTGGTGAATGCCGCCGCAAGCGCTCCGTACCTCGGAATGAAAAGCAAATTCAGCGCGACATTCGTGGACGCTCCGGAGACAACTGCAACCAGGTATTTCTTTTCCCGGCCATTAGGAATCAGTTGCGCTCCGCAATAGCTCGCTGCTGTCCCGGTAACGATGGTCAGCATGAGCCAGCGAAATAGAATACCTGACCCCGAGTACTGACTTCCAAAGACGAACCGGGTGAGCGGAGCGGCCAAAACAATGCCACCAGCCGCGATCGGCAGGGCTAGGCCAACCGTTGCATTGCCGAACCAGCGCAGATATCTCTTTTCAGCGCGGCGATCCTCAGCGTTGCCATGCTGGCCCGCGGTTCCGGAAAGCAGTGGCAGAAATACCTGAGCCAGTAGCGGGAGGAAAGACATTGCCATCGTCATCAGACCATAGCTGGCGACATAGCTCCCCAGTTCCGCGTCGGCGCGAAAGTACTTAAGCATGACGACGTCAATTTGGTCATAGATCATTGACATAAGGCTGGAAAATCCCATTACCAGGCAGACCGGTAGAAAAACGCCCCATGCTTGGGGCGTGATTTCTGGCCATGGAATGCGATATTCGCGGCGTGCTGGTAGCCAGATAAACAGCGTGCTTAGACCTAAGCAGAACAAGGTGGCAGATGGAATAATCCACGCATCGCGCGAACCACGAACCAGAACAATTACTAAGACCGCGTAGGCAGTTTGTGCCAGTGCACTCTGCACTGCGATCACTGATAGGCGCGAACGAGCGGCGAAAATCCATTGTGTGTCGAGACTGCCAGCCACGAAAGCAAGACCAGAGAGCAGGATCAAGAGGCGTGTCTCGCCGCCCGGTGGCGCAAATAACAAGGTGAACAGCACAAGCAGCGCGTAAGCGCCCCCAGCAAAAACAAGTCGTGCTCCAAGCACGTGTTTAACCAGGAATGAAACCTTTTCACTGTTCCTGGCCGCTTCTCGCAGCGCGTAAGTAGAGAAACCCGGAGACGCTAAAAGGCCAAAAAAGCCAGCCACAGCACCAGCGAAGCCTAATTGTCCGTAAACCGCCGGCCCCAGAGCGCGAACGACTCGCGGAAACACAATCAGCGGGATTGCCTTGTTCAGCAAGTCAAGCAAAACTAACGCAGCGGAATTCTTGATGACTCCAGGCAGACCCACCGCCTGTGGACGGGGCGACTCCGGGGCAAGAGTGGTTGCGTTCATAATGCATTCTTGTGCCGCTCAGCGACCACTTCTCGGAAAACTTCGATCCATTGCTGCGCAATCCGATCCCAATCGAATTTTTCTGAATGCCGGACAGCGGAAGATGCCATCGATTGTCGCAACGCCGAATCTCGCAACAACACACCCAACCACCGAGTTAGGTCCGCATCCGACTCTGCCAGGAACCCAGTCTCTCCGTGCAGAACGTAATCCGGCCGGTACACATTCATGGCTATCACCGGTAAGCCGCAAGCAGCCGCTTGTCCGAGAACCTGGGGATGGCCCTCGAGAATACTAGGGAAAAAGAAAACATGCGCTTTGCGCATTTCGTCCCCCAGTTGCGAAGAAGAGAGATGCCCCAGGAAGGAGACATTGCGGCAATCGTACTCACGGCACAAAGCGCGGCACCGTTGTTCGGTTTCACCGCGCCCAGCCACGCGAAACTGCACATCGGGCCAGCGCACCGCTTCATGGATCACAAATTCGACCCGTTTCCGCGGTTGCAGCGAGCCCGCATACAAAACCACCAGCGGATTGTGGCTACGGGCCCCCGCGATCGGCGGGAAGGAAAATCGACGGTCGACTCCATCATGGATTACGGTTGACTCGAGGCCGAATTGTCCGCGAACCGTATCCGCTACGTACTTCGAGTTGGTGCAGACTCTGTCCGCCTCGACGATCGAGCGGCCAGTCAAGCCTGTAGATGTCAGCTCATTCATCATCATTACAACGTAGCTGACCAGCGCAGTTCTTTTCCGCAGGTACTTTCTTGAATTTAAAAATGTGCGATCCAGGGGGCCATACCGTGGAAAGAAATAAATGTCCGGGCTGGGAAAAAGACAGAACTTCAACAGCCGGACGGTATTCCAGTGCGCGGTCCAGCGGACCAACTGAGTATTCTTGCGCGCCGCGATGCGGGGATCCGGGCGGCCTTCGGAAATCATGATGACTCGAAACTGCTCCGCGGGGAGCCGCGCGACAATCTCTTTTACAGTAAGATTTTGAGCATTGGTATCGCCCTCGTCGGCACACGAAGGCGTAAAAATTGTGATCAGTCGATTTGGCCCGTTCGTCCTCATAGCCAGCAAGTTTGAATCTGTCGCGGTTTCATCACGCGTTGCTTACGGCCGGCAAGGAATAATTCCCACAAAAATAATTCGCACAAAACAGGTGCCGCAATTCATGGGAAGCGACTTCGCTCGAGACGGTTTGCTGTTTGAATGTTGCGCCGTTTCCGTTCTCCAGCAGTTTGGGAATTTCAGCGATCTGTTCCGGGCACGTCAACACGTGACCTACGCCGAATCGCGCGTATTGGGAAACATATCCGGAATAAGCATCTCGCAGCCAGGCGCATAGGAAGACCGGAATATCCAGGGCGGCGCACTCTAAAGCGATGGAAGATTGCACCGTCAGCGCCACTCGCGTGTTATGCCACAGTTGATCCGATGCTTCACCTGCCAGCACCTCAATCTCGCGCTCATGCTTTGGGATGATCCGGCGCAACATCTTGCGGCAGCCTTTCACAGTTTCAAAGGGGTGAAGCTTGAAAACCAGTTTCATCTCGCAGGCCTGTGCGAGCGAGCGTAATCGCGGTAAAAGGTCGCGGTAGACTTCATCGCTGCGCCACCCGTAGCTCGCATATGGTTCGGTAAAGAAAACCAGCCAGGGAGCACGGCGGCGAGTTGGCCATTGCACAGGGTTTGGTTTTGTTCGAACCGGTGCGGCGAAAACTAACTTCTCCGGTGCAACTTGGCAAATCCGTTTCAGATAATCCCTTTCCATTTCATTCTTGACCAGGTAGAAGTCCGCATAGTTCGCCTTGATCGCCATCATGTAGCTCAAAGCGCCGTGATGGCTGGCCAGAGCAGGGAGCCCGCGGTGTTTGGCCATGATGAGCGGAATGCTTGATGGTGGATTGCTGTCATCGGCGGAGAGACACGCGGTTACGTTTTCGGATTCGAAGATCTGGGTCCAGGCGTCGCGAAGCGCGATTCCCCACCTCAGCAGCGCCGGAATCCGTCCAAGTACTCCCACGGTATGCGCCGTATTAAACTCTTCCTGAGCCGTCAATTCTTTTTTTAAACCGTTCCACAATTCGATCAGCGACGCAGTCTCCCGGTTGTCGCTGGGAACGAAATAAGGCGTCAGCGATGCCGAACGGACATTCTTGGGCAACGAGGTGAGCTTGGCGTTGTTCCTGGAGTGCACCAAGAAGAATTGATGATCGGGGAGCATTTCGGCGTAGGAGAGCGCGGTGCGGGAAACATTAATGTAGGCTGACGGTAATAAGATGAGCGGTTGCCCGGATACCTGACCACGACGGGTGAAGTGGCGGCGAATCGAATGCTCGCTATCGAATTTGTCTTCGAGCACATCGAGGAGCTGAATCGCGTCGAGATTCGAGACGACACGCTGATAGTGTCTTACCCGGCGGATCACTGAGTGGATGCGGGTTTCGAGGGTTACCAGTCGAGTCTTGAGGACGCTCTGCATTGCCGTGGCGAGGAACTGGGGTCGACTGGAATACAGCTCGCAATTCGGATGCAACTCTTTCGAAAGCCGATGGATCAGCACGAGTTGCTGAAGATCGAGTGCAATCTCCAGCGATAAAACTTCCCACCAATCGATTCCCCATTGATCCACCTCGCGCCCCGTGCCGAGTCGCAAAAGCTCCCGCAGGCGATAAAGATCCTCAGTCTCCTCCGCGTAATCGTAGATGCTGATTACTGAACATCCAGCCTGTTTGCTCCAGCGTTCGTATGTGCCGGCCGGAGCGCGACCGGTATCGATCACAAGGTCCCATGGCGCTGCATATGACTGGGGGAGGGCATCTTCTGGATGCAGCAGCAGGACCTTCATGATTCAGCCCCAGTTGATGGCCGCGCGAATGCTCTGCGCACGTAGTGTTCCAGCCGCGGGGAAGACTTGAGGGCAGAGGCCGCATGATAACGGGCCGCAACTCTCAGATACGTGACTGCCGACCTTGCCAGAGTTACATGTAAAGTTTCGCGGCAAGCGGTCGCCCAGCGTTGCTTGTGGTGCTCACTGCCCAAACCGAGATCGACGAAATCAGTCTCAGCTGAGTCGCACGCTTCTTCAATGACGCTGAGGCGCAGGCCGGAACCCGGGGAATACTCGCGAAAAGCGCAATCAAACGTCATCTGATAGAACGACCAATGGCGCGCAAATTGAAAAGCGTATAACCAGGCTATTGGACGATCGCCCGCGCAAAGTTGGTTAAACGTGATCCATCCACGGGATGAAAGTAAATTGGCTAGTTCTGCAAGAAACGCGATGCGTTGCGGGCTGTCCAGATTACTGACGCGGCCAAGGGCCGAAAGCCTGGCGACGTGAGCTGCGGAGAATGCCGGCAATGCCGAAGCAATCTGCTCCCATGATCTTCGACGATCGACTGCGACGGCTACTTTTGCCGCTAACGCTTTGAGGTAGCGGCGTTCGCGTTTATGCTGTACGGCGCGGCGCACCGACTCTCGCTGCTCCGTGGTCCCCAACAAAACCTGAGGACACTGGAACGCAGGCCGGGAAAACAAGTTATATCCCCGCGGATGCGCAGACATCCGCAACGCGGCGGCACTGGTGGAATCAGCCGGGAGGTTCGCCATTACCAGCGTGGACAATCCTAATATTTGCAGTTCGGCCAGAACTCGGTTCACCAGTTCCTGCCGCAATTCAGGAGAAGAAATAAAATCACAATAATCCGCCGTGGCACCGGCCAGAAACATCACTTCTCGTTGTGCCGAGTCGGTCGCGAGTGCAGCCACACCAATCAAGGAATCCTGTTCGTAGGCCAAAATCAGAAGCGGAGTGATGGAATCGCGATAGGCGCGGCTTACTGCCACTGCCCATTCGTAGGTGTAGAAAACTTCCGGACGCTCCATTTGATACACCAATTCGTTCCACTGGCGGGCCAGGATATCGTCGTCGGGAATTTCTCGGTGCAGAGTTAGTCGCATTCTTTTCTGTTGATCGGATGCTTATCGTTTTTCGTGAATGGGGGTTGGCGACATCGTTCCCCTCAAGCGTTGGAGCCTAAGGCAGCGCTCAGGTTCGCCGATCCGAACAGTTCCTGTAATGATCGATGAAAACCTGAAATGTGGGCTGCAAATTCCGCGAGACTCATCGCGGCCGTGATATGTATTCGCGGCAAAGCAAATTTCGGAGTCTGTCTTCCCATAGTTCCGCCAACGTTGAGGAATGCAGCCTTGTAGCCGGCTCGTTTCGCCATTTGCAATTCTCGCGATGTGACCGAGGATGAATCGCCGAAGGGATATGCCAATGCCCATGTCTTTTGCCTTAAGACCCGATCGAGGTCATTCTTGCTTTGCGAGATTTCGCTCCACGCTTCTTCCGGCGACGACTGCGACAGCATGGGATGAGAAAGCGTATGCGCACCGATGCACATTCCGGCTTGGGCAAGCTGATGCAGTTCGAATTCGTTCAATACCAGGAACCGGCGACTGAGTGCGCGATCTTCGCGGTATTGAAAATCCCATTGCGCAGAAAGACCCAATTGCGTTCTCAGCTTTCTCAGAAACGTTTTCCGCCGATTCAGATCGTATTGCGAAAACTTTTTTATCAGTTCCTGCCACGACACGCTTGCCTCTATGTGCAATCCGAGTGCGAGCAGTTCCGGAGAAAAGGTTTCAGAAGCTGCCAGAAACATCAGATGAAGTTCCTCGTACCACAACATTGTCGGCGCGCGGCTGAGAGAAGCGCCAGTGACAAAGAATAGGCATTTGATCTCGAATTCCTGGAGAATGGGCAGCATTTCGAACAGACAGTTCTGCAAGCCATCATCGCAAGTCAGCAGTACTGAACGTGGCGGCAATTCATGCCCCGCCTCAGACCAGAGCAGGAATTGTTCTGGAGAGATCACGTTGTACTGATCTTTCAGGAATCGGAGTTGGCGGCGGAAAGAATCCGCGCTTACCAGGTTCCCATCCAACTCCGGATCGACGATTTTGTATTCTGCGGGCAGGACACCGTGATAGGTCAACACCGCGAGCCCAGTGCCGTGCGCGCGATTCAGGTACCCCGACTTGGACAGTCCGGGATAAACAATGTGCTTCAACAACGGACTGAGCAGCTTCATTTGGCCACCAGGTCCCAACTCAGGGGGGTGCCACGTTCGATGTCACGCGAAGCACTCTTGCCGACGATCTGCGACAAATGCCGGGCGTGCAATCCGTTACCGGGCCGAATCGAACGGATGTTCTGCTCGCTGAACGTCTCTCCCTGCCTCAACGCCTCGACTACAAAGAGCGAGCGGCGAAAGACGCGGCTGCTGCGTTCACTCTCCGTGGGACCGAAGTGGATTTCTCCCAGAGATTTCTCGGCCACTCGGACCGCATCTACCATGGCTTTGAACTCTGCTGGTTCCAGCGAGAAGGTGCTGTCGGGGCCTTTCAGCGATCGAGACAGGGTGAAATGTTTTTCGATAATGCATGCCCCCAAAGCTACGGCTGTCACGGGAACCGCAATATCCATGGTGTGATCCGACAACCCCACCGGAACGTCAAACCTTCGCGCCATCTCCGGAATCGTTCGGAGGTTCATCTCGGAGGGAAGTGCGGGGTAAGCGCTGGCGCACTTCAGCAATGCGAGTTGCGTGGCTCCGGCCTCGCGAGCAGTCTTGACGGCTTCTTCAATCTCCTCAATCGTGGCCATGCCGGTCGAGAGGATCAGCGGCTTGCCAGTGCGTGACATTTTCTGGACAAGCGGAAGGTCAACCAGTTCGCAGGACGCAACCTTGTGCGCTGACACCTTCATGGTCTCCAGAAAGTCCACGGCCGTCGCGTCAAAGGCAGAGGAAAAGAAACCAAGCCCGAGATCGTCGGCAACTCGTTTCAGCTTAGGTTGCCAATCCCACGGCATGCAGGCTTCACCATAGAGTTCGTGAAGGGCGCGCCCGTCCCAGATCGTACCCCCGTGAATTTTGAAGTCCTCACGATCGCTGCGGATCGTGATCGTGTCCGGCGTGTATGTCTGCAACTTAACAGCGTCGGCGCCAGATTCGCGGGCTGCCTGGATCAGACGGAGTGCCTGATCGAACTCCTGGTTGTGATTGGCAGAAAGTTCGGCGACGACGTACACCGATTGCCCCATGCCGATTTGCCGCTCTCCAATTTTGAAACCGGTCATTCTCATCATTCAGTTCTGTCCACGGAACAAAGACTACCTTGATCGACTTCGTCTTGGTGTTCGTCACGAACTACTCTCTCGAAAACGAAGTGAATCGCTTGATGACCACCGTTCATTTCGACTGTTTTGCTGGCATAACCCGCTCGCGTGAAAAGTTGGCGGGAAGGTAGGTTATTCGGCTTCACGTAAGCATCAATGGTTTTCACCCCAGTTGTGCGGAACAGATCCTCGGCCGCCATCGCCAGGACCACTTTGCCGTAACCTTTGCCACGGAATGGGGGGGCCAGGCTGATGGACACTGCCGCCCTCGTGTTATCGATCTGAAATCTGACCTGACCGGCCGGAATGTCCTCGCAGTCCACGGCCAAATACAAAATGGCATTGGGATCGCGGAGCTTCGAGTTGAACCATTCCCGGTGCCGCTCCCACGAAATAGGTTCGGTCACAAATGATACAGGCCGAACGTCGGGATCATTCGCCCAATCCCACAACTGCCAGCAGTCTTTTTGCTGGACGCGTCGCAAGCGGAGATCGCCGCCATGAATCGCAGCTATCACTCTTCCCGCGCCTTCGCCGTCCACCAATTCGCGGGAGCGCTGTGATAGATAAATCCGTTGTTCTGCCGACAAAAGAAGCGATTGCACTTTTCCGGCGATCTCTGCCGCAGTCACCTCTTTGCTCGAGCCAAGATGAATCGCAATCTGCTTCTGGCCGAGTGCCTGCGCAACCGGGGTCTGGTTCTCGGCTAAGTCGATCAAAATCGCTGGAAGTCCAAGGAAGCACATCTCGGCACAGGTCGAGCCCGCGGCAGACACGGCGATATCAGCCCAAGCCATAACGTCAGGCATGTTCACCGCGTCCTTTAGAAACCGAATTCGACTGGTTTGATTCGCAAACCGCTCCAGAGAATCAGCGTGCGGATTGCTGCCGCCGAGGACGGCAATTACATCGAGTCCGTCGACCTTTACCGCTCGGAGCGCCGCTAAAACGATTGCTGTCATATTGTCGGGATCACTGCCGCCCATGGTGACCACTACTCTGTGGCTGTTCGGAGTAATTTCGCGGCGCCATCTGCGCCAAGGCCGGAAATCTCTGCGCAGCATTGCGTAACGCGGACCGAGCAGCAAGCGGGTATACGCTTCGCGGTGGTGGTACATGTTCTCAGTGGCATGCACATTTTGATTGAGCACCAAATCGGCAAAATAGTGCTTGCATTGGCCCATGTCATCCACGAACAGCAGCTTCAGTCCAGCGCTCTTCAGACCACGCTGGTACTCGGAATCGAACTGATAGCCGTCCACGACTACGCATGCCGCGTCACGAGCGTAAGCGAGGGCTGCAATTTCTCTGGCATCCGCGGCACTGTTGGGGACGTCCTTGAGGCGGACAATTTCCATCCCTTCAGAACGCAGGCGTGCGTCGACGGCGGGAGTCGATTGCGCCGTTGCAAACACGACGTTTCCGCCAGCGTCCTGCCATCCCTGGGCCAATGCGAGGCAGCGCATGACGTGGCCAGTGCCGATTGCGATGCTGGCATCCGCTCGAACGATGAGGGTATTCGGGTACATCAGGCTCCTTGCAGCGCTTTCTGCATCACGTGCGAGTTCAGTTCAGCAAGTTCCGGCTCCCGCTCCATTAAGCGAATGACTTCGCTCCAGCTAAAGTCGTCGCCGTTGTCGAGGCGGCTGTAGATAATCCGGAGTAGCTCAAGGTCTTCGGCAATATCCAACGTCCAGCGATATTGACTGTAGTCAATTTGCCCGCGCTGCGAAACCAGCTGGAATAATTCCGGGTGCCGGTAAAAATAGGGCGTCACGTGTTCCCGTTCGTAGCTTTGGTGAGCATCGCGCCATGCCTGTTCAAGCGCAGCTACCGTGAAAACCTCTGTGTCCAAGCCCCGGGGATAAGTCCGCGGAAATACGTTGCTGGCGTAGTCGCTGCGGTCGTGCTGAAAAACTCGGACAGTTTCATCTACAAGTTGAGGATCGATCACTGGGCAGTCGGAAGTAACGCGCACAACCGCTCCGGCCGCGCACGCCGTCGCTGCCTGGTAATAGCGATCCAGGACATCGTTCTCGGAGCCGCGAAAAGATAAAACCCCGAGTCGCTGACACTCGAGAATGATCGCGTCGTCCGCATTCGAATCGGTCGTAGCGACTAGAATTTCGTCGATCTGCGTCGCGCGGCGTAAACGTCTTACCACCCGGGCCAAAACAGTTTCGCCTCCCAGATCCATCAGTACCTTGCCAGGCAAGCGAGTGCTTCCCATTCGGGCCTGGACAATTGCCGTGATCTTCACTGCTTTTCTCCGGTCGGCATCCTCGCTGCTAATTCCTCTCGAAGTGCGCCACAACTTTGCCCAGTGCGCGAATGACATCATCAATGTCGCTGTCGGTCATGCCGTGAAACATCGGCAGGCTGATGAGGCATTCGTATGCGGCCTCGGCCACGGGATACTCCCCTCCCGTGTATCCAAAGCGATCGCGATAGTAAGGATGACGGTGCACCGGGATATAGTGGACGTTCACGCCAACGTTTTCCGCGCGCAAGGCCTGGAACACTTGGGCGCGACCTGCGGCGAGTCTGGTCAAATCCAGGCGGATTGGATATAGATGCCAGGCGGGATTGACGTCCGGGCGAGGGCGCGGCGGACGGATGCCGTGCATGTTGCGGAACGCAGCGGCATATCGGGCTGCGATTTGCCTGCGTCGCGTGAGATTCGCCTCCAGCTTTTTCATTTGCGCAAGGCCAAGAGCGCACGCAATGTCGGTGAGGCGATAGTTGAATCCCAACAGAACCATTTCGTAGTGCCATTGGCCGGCACTCTGCCGCTGCCGCGCGTCGCTGCTAATGCCGTGATTGCGAAAGCGGCGAAGCGTCTCAGCGTAGACTGGATGGTCGGTCGTGACCATGCCGCCCTCGCCGGTCGTCAGATGCTTCACAGGATGAAAACTGAAGACAGTCATATGCGCGAGACCGCCCACACGGCGTCCGCGGTACTCCGCACCCAGAGCGTGGCAGGCGTCCTCGATCACTGTCAGCCCGTGGCGTTCAGCCAAATGCAGAATGGAATCTAAGTCCGCGGGGTGGCCAGCGTAATCGACGGGGAGAATTGCCTTCGTTCGGGGTGTGATGTTTGTTGCTGCCAGATCGGGATCAAGGTTCAAGGTGTCGTCGGCCACGTCGGCAAAAACTGGAGTCGCGCCCTGATAGAGCACGCAGTTCGCCGTGGCCGCGAACGTCAGCGGAGAAGTAATCGCCAAATCCCCCGGTTTCAATCCAGCGGCAAAGGCGGCGGCGTGCAAGGCGGCGGTACCGGAACTAAAGCTGACGGCATATTTCGCGCCCACCCATGCAGCCATTGCTTCTTCGAACTCGCCAACCTTCGGGCCATTGGTCAACCAATCGGAGCGCAAGGTCTCCACTACAGCTTGAATGTCGCTTTCATCGATTGACTGTCGCCCATACGGCAGCAAAGTCTCCCGAACCGGCGGTCCACCGTGGATTGCGAGTACTTCACTGCTGACTGGCGCTACGGTCATAAGTTTCCGTTATGCTGGCGCGCGCAGCTTCTGTTCCTCGGGCCAGGCGACCGGCAGAGGAGAACTTTCGCCGACGAGTTCATACAACTCCTCCACGCTGAGCCACTGCGGATTGCTATCGCTGGCGTAGCGGAACCCCTCGGGAAGCGGGCGAGCCTGCTTCCAGTTTTCTTTGCGCCACCAGGGATGCGCGGGTTGAATCACGTACATGTCATCCATCTCCAGGGTGTGACGAGCTTCATCTTCCGACAGCAGCACCTCGTGCAGTTTCTCGCCCGGGCGGATCCCGATCGCTTCGACATCGCAACCTGGCGCCATCGCCTCGGCCATTTCCATCAGCTTCATGCTGGGAATCTTAGGAACAAAAATCTCTCCTCCATGCATCTGCTCGATACAACGAATCACGAGTCGGACGCCTTGTTCGAGAGTGATCCAGAAGCGCGTCATGCGGGAATCGGTGATGGTAATCTTGCCGCGTTTGCGCTGCTCCTGGAAAACCGGAATCACGCTGCCACGGCTGCCCAGAACGTTTCCGTAGCGCGCACAGCTGAACCGCGTGTTCTGCGAGCCGGAATAAGCGTTTGCCTGAACGAACATTTTCTCGGCGCAGAGTTTGGTCGCACCATAAAGATTGATAGGGTTTACGGCTTTGTCAGTGCTGAGAGCCAGAATGCGGCGAACTCCGCGGTTGATTGCGGCATCGATGACATTACGGCCGCCCATGATGTTGGTCTGGATGGCTTCGAAAGGATTGTATTCGCAGGCGGGAACTTGCTTGAGCGCTGCGGCGTGCACCACCACTGTGACTCCGGAAAAGGCGCGTTCCAGACGCTGCGCGTCGCGCACGTCCCCAATGAAATAGCGCAAGCTCGGGTGGTCGAACCCCGCAGCCCGCATGTCATGCTGCTTGAGTTCGTCCCGGCTGAAGATGATCAGCTTTTGCGGACGGTACTCGCGTAGCATCAGTTCGACGAACTTCCTGCCGAAAGAACCCGTCCCGCCCGTGATCAACACCACCTCTTCGGACCAGTGCATCGATGGAATTCCTCAGTGCAAACTCCATCCGTAGCAGCCAAGCTGCGCCCGCTCGCATGCGCTCGAAATGGAATTTGCCAGCGCCAGTATAGCGGAGACAATGGACAATCAAACCTGCAGGAACCCCCGTTAACACTAAGGAACCCATCTGATTAGGAGCATTGAGTCCTCACCGTACGGTGCTAGACTGAGCCCAATTGCAGTAAGAAGCGGAGGCGACGGAACTCGGGTTACGGTTTTTGCTTGTACGAAAACTGGACGACAATCTGACCGGATCCTAACTGCCGCCATATTTTCTTTCGGGAGCGTTGATGGACGCGGGTCCGCTAGTACCGTTGAATGGCCAGATTTTGCGCGAACGCCAGCCGCCTTTTCCAATCGAATTCGACCGCGACCCTGTGCCCGCCGCCTATCCTGGCGCTGCCACGCAAGATTCTGTGTTGCGAGAATACGTGCGGATTTTTATCAAGCGCAAGTGGGTTCTGATTGCAAGTGTGGCACTGGTAGTCAGCGTGGTCACGATTTCTACACTGCGCACCACGCCCATCTACGAAGCCGTGGGCAGCATCGCCATAAATAAGACGGATCCAGTCACCTTCAACCTCAAGGATTCATCCAGCACAGTCGACTATTACGATCCCGCCGATCTGGATACGGAGGTACGGATTCTGAAGAGCGACCTGCTGGCTCTTCAGGTCATCCGGCAACTAAATTTGGACAAGCCGACGGAAATCGGGGCTGGGAACAAATCGCCGTCTTCGTCTTTGGAGTTGACAACCGACGCGATGCAGCCTGATTCCGCCAGGACCTCGGCTGTACTTGCCGGTTTCAAAGGCAGCCTGCTGGTTTCGCTCGTTCCCAATACCAGGATCATCGAAATCCGTTATCGCAGTCCGGACAAGAATCTCGCGGCGCGAGTAGTAAATACGCTGGCGAATACCTATGTGGAACAAAACTTCAAGACTCGATTCGAGTCCACCATGCAGGCTTCGGACTGGCTTTCGAAGCAGTTAGTCGATCTCCAGATAAAAGTGGAGACCTCGCAGGAAAAACTGGTCAAGTATCAGAAGGAACATGAAATCCTCGGGATCGACGAAAAGCAGAACATCACCACCGCCAAACTGGATGAATTGAACCGCGAATTGACCTCCGCCGAATCCACGCGCATGGAGAAGGAATCGATTTACCACCTCGTGCAGGCCGGAGATTCGGACTCCATCGCAGCAGCCGCTAACGTCGATGGCGCAGCTAGAGGTTCAAGTGCCAATTCAGCGCTGCTGGAGAAACTACGAGAACAACAAGCCGATTTGAAAATCCAAGTGGCACAACTGAGCACTCAATTCGGGCCTTCCTATCCAAAACTGGCGCAGTTGAATAGTCAACTCAAGGAAGTTGACGCGGAGATTCAGACTGAGATGCGCAAGGTGGCAGCTCGTTTGCGCGGTGATTATCTGGCTGCCAGGCAGCGCGAAACCATGCTGCGCAGCGCACTGGAGAAACAAAAACAGGAGGCTAACAAGCTCAACGAGAGTGCGATTGAATATAGCCTGCTAAAGCGCGACGTCGACGCCAACCGGACGCTCTCGGAAGGATTGCTGGAACGGTTGAAAGAAGCCGGAGTTACGGCAGGTCTGAGATCGAACAACTTCCGCATCGTGGATGTGGCGCGAGTTCCAACTGCGCCCTCTGGACCGAACCTTCTGCGAAACCTTGGCTTTGCGTTGGCGCTGGGGCTTTCCACCGGCATTGGGCTTGCATTCCTGTTGGAGAGCATGGACAACACTGTCCGCACTCCAGAGCAGGCGCAAACGATTTCAGCCCTTCCGTCCTTAGGCATGATCCCTCTCGGGTCCAGAGGTATAAAGCAAGTAGGCAGTCGTGAGAAACTTGCGCTCGCCGCGTCCAAAGAAGCCGTCGAACTGGTTACCAAGTCGCGTCCCCGCTCGCAAATGGCGGAATCCTATCGCGCACTGCGGACTTCCTTGCTGCTCACATTTGCGGGAGGGCCTCCCAAGGTCATTCTCATAACCAGCGCGCTTCCCGAGGAGGGCAAGACTACCACCAGCGTCAACTCCGCGATTGTGCTGGCGCAGAAAGGCACGCGGGTTTTGCTGATTGATGCGGACCTCCGCCGGCCCAGCATTCACAAAACCTTTGGCATGGGTCCAAAACTTGGTCTTAGTAACGTGCTAACCGGAACAGCGACACTGCAGCAGGCGATTATTCCATCGACGATTCTGCCCGAGCTCTTTATACTTCCGGCCGGAACTCCGCCGCCGAACCCAGCCGAACTTCTTGCCTCCACAAAAATGAAAAATATTCTTGAGGAGTTGCGGAAACAGTATGACCACATTGTCATCGATTCTCCGCCAACTTTGTCGGTTACGGATGCTGTGGTCATGTCAACCGGCGCCGACGCCGTCGTCCTCGTGATTCGCTCTGGACACACCACAAAACCGGCGTTGCGGCGCGCCCGCGACATCCTTTTGCAAGTGAACGCGCGAGTGTGCGGCGTATTAGTGAACGCCGTCGATCTCAACTCGCCCGACTATTATTATCACTACGAATATCAGGGAAAATATGGACGCGATTACTACCAGGAGGATGCATTGAGCAGCGCGGAGGAAGTCGTTTCTGAAGCCACCTCCAGCGGAGCATAGGGTGGGTGGCATCCTGGTGGAGTGTGCCCGCGCAAAATCACTCGCATGAAGATCGCGTTGCGAAGCCCAGCTCGGAAGGTTATCTTCTTAGGGGTATGCCTGACGCTGGCCGCGCTTTACATTGCATTGGCAGCCCGCGCATTTGTTGCCGATCGCTTTTCGCAGAGGCTTGATCTCGCCAGCCTGCAAGCGGCCGCAAGATTAGAGCCCGGAAATGCGGATTACCAGTACCGGCTCGGGCACTTCTTTCTCCTCACTCAGCATGATCCCGAGACGGCAACGCGATTCTTCAGGTCCGCGATTGGGCTAAACCCGCACAAGGCCACCTACTGGCTTGAACTCTCCCGAACATACGAGCGCGCCAACAGCGATCAAGCAAACGATGCCTTGCAACACGCTATCGTGGCTGATCCATCGGATCCAGATGTCGCCTGGGACGCGGCCAATTTCTATTGGGTTCTAGGAGAAACCGAAAAGGCGCTGCAGGAATTCCGTGTGGTTTTGGAGAATGATCCTTACTCGCAGGCCGCGGCCTTGGAACGCTGTTGGCGGATCAAGCCGGATGTCGAAGCTCTCCTGGTGGACGTGGTTCCACGCGATGCCGATGTTTACGCGACGTTTTTGGATTTCTTGATTTCCAGGAACGAACCGGCTGCGGCGTCCAGAGTTTGGGCCCAGATCGTGCAACTCGAACATCCGGTAGAGTCGCGCCACGTTTTCGATTATGTCCGATATCTCATTGACCGGCGAGAGGTCGCGCAGGCCCATCAAGCCTGGCGCCAGGCAGCAAGTTTGTGCGATCTTTCCAACTACCAACCGGACGCGGGAAACCTTGTGGTGAACGGCGATTTTAGCTTGCCCGTGCTGAACGGCGGCTTCGATTGGCTGTACGAGAGAACATCCGATGTTTCGCTGGCGCTGGACCCGACCGAATCGCATTCCGGCCACCGTTCTCTCGCGATCGTCTTTGACAGTCGTGGAATGGAAGACGCCGGCATCCGCCAACTCATTCCAGTCGCGCCGAATACCGAGTACGAGTTCTCCGCATATTTCAAGTCGCAAGATTTGGAAGGCGCGGGTGGGCCACGCTTCTTCATCGCGGACCGATTTACCGGAACAAAGTACTTTGCCAGCGAAGAGCTCAAAAATGCCGATGTCTGGAAACAGGTAGAGGGAACGTTTAGCACCGGCCCGAATACAAACCTGCTGGTTCTACGGATCCAGCGAGTGCCGGCCGGCAGTGCGATTCGTGGCAAGCTGTGGATCGGCGGCGTTCATCTAGCCGCGCGCCACCGGAATCAGGAACAAATCGCCGCAGGTGGCCAGTGACTTCCTCCCTTCCGTTCGCCCCATTTGACCGGCGCAGCTCAATCGCGCGATCTCGCGTTTCGCTGATGGATTCAGTCCTGTTTTATGGCGTGTTTGGCGCGCTGCTGTTTGGGCCTTTGGCTTTTGGCGCTGTAGAGGTGTGGTCGATCTCGATCCTGCAGGTTGGTGCGGGTCTGCTTTTCGCGCTTTGGGCCGCGGGACAAGTCGCGTCGGGCGAATTAGAAATCGTGGGCAGCCCGCTGTTTTTCCCCATGTTGTTCTTCGCCGGTCTGATCCTATGGCAACTTGCGACCGGACGAACCGCTTATCGGGCCGACACATTTTCATCTGGTCTCCTGTACTCCGCGTATGGTGTGTTGTGTTTCCTGGTGGTTCAGTGCTTACGCCGAACATCCCAGGTTAAGGCGCTCGCGTGGATGCTCTCTGCATATGGTTTCACGGTTGCAGTTTTCGCTCTGCTGCAAGGCATCGCTTCGAATGGCAAACTCTATTGGCTTCGATCTCTGCCTTCGGGCGGCTGGATCTACGGTCCCTACATAAACCACAACCACTACGCCGGGCTGATGGAAATGCTGACGCCAATTCCGCTGGTTGTCTCTTTCTCCGGCGGTGTTCAGAGCCGCCGCAAGGTCCTAGCAGTTCTGGCGGCGGCGGTGATGGCCAGCACAATTTTTCTGTCTGGATCGCGAGGTGGTATGGCTGCCTTCACCGCACAGATGGCTCTGCTCGCGGCTTTCCTGCTCAAGCGGCGAAAGAACTGGACAGTAACCTTTGCCCTCGCCTGCTTCATGGGAGTGGCAATGGTTTTGCTGGTTTGGCTGGGCGGCGGCGAATTAGTGGAACGGATGGCTAGCATTCATGCTGGGACTCGAATGGAACTGTCGGGAGGTACGCGGCTGACCATCGATCGCGACGCGCTGAGAATGTTCGCTCAGAAACCACTCGGGGGATGGGGGCTGGGCGTATTTCCTGAAATCTACCCACAGTTCAGCAGTCTCTCGAGCAGGTTCCCGGCAGGCGTGGCCCATAATGATTACTTGCAATTATTGGTGGAAATGGGAGCGCTCGGATTTGCCGCCGCTTTGTGGTTTCTGGTGACAATGTTTCGTTCCGCGCGGAAGAAACTGAAACATTGGCCACCCGGTACTAATACCGCTGCGACTTTAGCTGCCGTGCTCGGTCTAAGCGGAATCCTGGTTCACAGTCTGGTGGATTTCAACCTGCAGATTCCGGCAAACGCCGCGCTGTTTTACGTCCTGTGCGTCGTGGCTGCCATGGAGCCTCGTTTTGGCCGGCATCGCCACAAACATGGAAACCGGCCTCACTCAGTCGAAGAATTATCGGGCCAGGCACTCGTTTCAGCTACGGCTTCCATGGGCTGAGGAATGGCTTGGGAGCGTCGCACAACAGCAAACACACGATCACTCCTCCTCCAACCGCGATGCTCCCCAGAACAAAGGGGTTTGTCAGTATGTGGTCATCTCCCGCAGGAGGCATTCCGGCCCCCTTTTTCTTCTTTTTGCATTTCCCGGATTTGTCGGCGGTTACCTCATCTCCCGCTGACAGGTTGGCGGTCTCTTTTCCGCAGTTAACGTTCACATCGCCCTTGCTGGCAAATACCTTAACCGTTTCCTCCGTCTCCGCCACTTGAAATTCTGTCCACGTATTCGATGCCGGCGTCGCGGTTACCTCCCGAGCCAACGCGACCATGCCTTTAGACGTGGCGACGCTGACGCTACCACTCTCGAGAGAGACAGCATTCCCTTCAAACTTCACCAACGAGTCCGGGTAGACGATGACGCCAGAGCCGGCGGAATCGAGGGTAGCAACGGACTCGGGCTGGGTCTGGATTAAGTCACCGGGGAAGATTGCGGAGGAACGCGGCAAGAGTTTGCCATTCAGCCAAACCGTGCCTTTGCCATAAAGCATGGCTGCGCCCGCATCAGTATCCGTCGCCAGCAGGGCGGCGGGAATCAGCGCGATCATCATCCAGCAAATAACGTGTCGGAGCATAGACGCACAAATACACAAGCTCTTCGCGGTGATGCTAGCCTGCAGACTGTCGACCGTCAATTGCTTTCGCTGGTTACCACGACCGTCACGTAGCCCCAGACGCCTCGTCTGAGCCGCCAGCAACGCTCGTCGGAGATCGTCGCGAAGCTTCCGCGCTTCGCGCCGCTGGACGGACGAGGATGACCGCGCCTACCTGGTTCAAGCGCTGCACCAGCGGTCGACGAGTTCCCACCAGATCAGCTTCAACCACTCGTCGAAGTTCACCTTCGCCCACTGGCGATGCCGCCACCATTGCACTCCAAACTCGCTGGCATCGGAGGCTGCCGCAACGCTGTAGTCTGCCGGCAACTCGCGCTTAAAGATGCTGCGGGCCCGCCGAGTATGAAAATCAGAAGTCACCAGCAAAATTCTTCGAGCGTTGCCTCGTTGCAGACAGCCAGCTACATCTCGAACTTCACTTTTAGTCGAAAGTCCGTAAATCGGGCAAGCCATGATTGAGCCGGCTTGCGGCAGCCCGTCGATATACTTGCGCGCAATCTCCAACTGGTTCCACTGGTAAATCTTAGTGTTGGCTGGGACATCAAGAATCAATCGCGGCGCGTAACCCTGGTCGAGCAACTCCAAGCCCCGCGCGGGACGCCGATCCGTTTCTCCGGCGAGCACAACGATCACATCGGACTTGCGAGGTTCATCTACGACCAGAAATCGACCAGAAGTTGCAGCCAGTGCAATTACAAACAATCCTCCAAACATCAGGATAAGTCGAAACCTTCTCATAGATTTGTTTCCCGCAGTCTGCCAATCTGATTGAACGATCCAGACTACGCGAAATCGCGCGCGCGGTGGCAACCGCCCGCAAGTCTTAGAACTCTCGTGTTCTGTCGCGCAAGATTTTGAAGAACAACATGTTAAAATTCAAGTGACCTTCTCCCACTTCAATTATGACTACTGAATTAAAGCCAGTCGCGCTGTTTTCCGAACTGAAGACCAAAATCGAGCAAAAAAAGGCACGGGTCGCTGTAATTGGGCTGGGCTACGTGGGCTTGCCGCTGGCTCTTCTCTACACAGAGGAAAAATTCCAGGTTACCGGGTTCGATATTGATGCCCGCAAAGTCTCCATCCTGGATCAGGGCGGTTCCTACATTTTTCGCATTCCAGCCACCGACATTCAGGCGGCGAAAAAACAGGGGTTCAGCGCCACTGCCGAATACTCCCGTTTGACGGAGATGGATGCCATCATCATTTGTGTGCCTACGCCGCTGAACGAATACCACGAGCCCGACTTGAGTTTCATCACGGATACGGCGAAGTCCATCGCTCCCCATTTGCGCGCTGGACATCTGGTGATTCTCGAGAGCACAACCTATCCCGGCACGACGGAAGAAGTGCTGATCCCCATTTTGGAGAAAGGCAACCGGCACGGGCTTAAGGCTTCCCGTGGTGACGCGTCCAATGGAGAAGAGTTTTACGTTGCATTCTCGCCGGAGCGCGAAGATCCAGGCAATCAGACGGTGGCGCGACGCGATATTCCGAAAGTGGTGGGCGGCCTTAACGCGAAAGCATCCGACTTGGCTGCCGCATTGTATGGTGCGATCTTCGCTCGGGTAGTGCGGGTGTCTTCGCCTGCTGCCGCCGAGATGACCAAGCTGTTGGAGAATATTTACCGCTGCGTGAATATTGCGCTAGTGAATGAGTTGAAGCTGTTATCGCTGCGCATGGGGTTGGATATCTGGGAAGTGATCAATGCGGCCGCGACCAAGCCCTTTGGCTTTCAGGCCTTTTATCCCGGACCCGGGTTGGGTGGCCATTGCATTCCGGTGGATCCGTTTTATCTTTCCTGGAAAGCCAAAGAGTGGGATTTTCGTACCCGATTCATTGAACTGGCTGGCGAGATCAACAGCAACATGCCCTATCATGTGCTGGAATCGGTCGGCAAAGCCCTCAACCGGCACAAAAAGGCGTTGAACGGCGCCAAGGTGCTGGTGCTGGGTCTGGCTTACAAGAAGGATATCGATGATTT
>Ga0210390_10001248_pt1 | contig 24815 bp, 22 predicted proteins | sample IncBWH11OmetaG_FD_161050 | JGI IMG/M metagenome (GOLD analysis project Ga0210390, IMG submission 161050) | Forest soil microbial communities from Barre Woods Harvard Forest LTER site, Petersham, Massachusetts, United States - Inc-BW-H-11-O ... | reverse complement strand
GCTCAACGTCGTCCGCTCCAACCGCCTGGACGACTGCCGCAACGGTGCGACGATCTGTGTCGCCGGAGTGAAGGTGGCGACGCAGACCCCGGCGGTGCGGTCCGGGCAGCGGATCATCTTCGCCTCACTTGATGACGCGGTCGGCCTAGTGGACCTGGCGTTCTTCGAGTCGGTACAGGACCGGTGCGCGGCCCGGCTATTCGGCTCCTGGCTGCTTCTCGTCCGCGGCCGCGTGCGCCGCGCGGGCGCCGGCCCGATGGCCGTCACCGTCAACGCGACCGAGTGCTGGGACATCCCGGCGCTGGAGGAAGTCCGTCAATCCGGCGGCCTGCCCGCGGTGCGCGCCGCGATGGCAGCCGGCGATGGTGCGGGGAAGCAGCCAGCCCACAGCGGTGAGACTCGCTCAGTGGTCTTCGCCAACGGCTTCACCCTGTCGCCGTACGCGGAAACCGGCGGCCCGGGCCCCGCGCCGAAGAACCTCCGCACCTTCTGGCACGCCAGCCCCGGCAGTTCAGGAAACCCCGCGCCCTTACCAGGCCAGCACCCAGATGCATGGCCCATCCAGCTGGCTATCACGAGATGAATGTCCCATTCACCCGGGGTCATGGCCGGTCATGACCGCTTACTTCGGCGAGGCGGCGGGTCAGGAAGCGCTGCTCGGCGCCGGTGCCCGCTAGCGCCAGCGCCTCGCGGTAGGCCTGCGCCGCCTCGGCCTTGCGGCCAAGCCGGCGCAGCATATCCGCGCGCGTCGCCGGGAGCAGGCGATACCCGTTCAGCGCCCCGGTCGCGGCCAGGCCGTCCACGAGGATCAGGCCCGCCTCCGGCCCGTCCGCCATGCCGACGGCGACCGCCCGGTTCAGTTCGACCACCGGCGAGGGCGTCATGCGGCCGAGCCGTGCGTACAGCCGGGCGATTGCTCCCCAGTCGGTGTCACAAGCCTGCTCGGCGGTCGCGTGGCAGGCGGCGATCGCCGCCTGCAACTGGTACGGGCCGGCGGCGCCGGCCTTGGCGGCGGTCTCTAGGACCCGGCACCCTTCGTCGATCTCTGCACGGTCCCAAAGGGTCCGGTCCTGGTCCTCCAGGGTTACCAGTTCCCCGGCGTCATCGACGCGGGCACCGCGCCGTGAATCCTGCAGCAGCATCAGCGCCAGCAGGCCGGACGCCTCCGGTTCGCCCGGCATCAGCCGGGCCAGCAGCCGCGCCAGCAGCCGCGCCAGCCGGATGCCCTCGGCGCACAAGTCCGGGCGGAGCATGTCCGCACCGGAGGTCGCGCTGTACCCCTCGTTGAAGAGCAGGTACAGCACGGCGAGCACGCCCGCGGTGCGTTCCGGGAGCAGGCGGGCGGGCGGCACCCGGTACGGGATCCCCGCGTTACGGATCTTCCGCTTGGCGCGGACAAGTCGCTGGGCCATGGCTGGCTCGGCGACAAGGAGCGCGCGGGCGATCTCGGCCGTGGTCAGCCCGGCCAGCGTGCGCAGCGTCAGCGCCACCCGCGCCTCCAGCGGCAGCGCTGGGTGGCAGCACGTGAAGATGAGCCGCAGCCGGTCATCGGGTATGCCGCTCGGGTCATCGTCTGCCCCCCCCGTGCCGACGCCGGAATCGTCGAGCCCGTCCGGGTCGAGCCTGGCCGCCTGCTCGAGCTTGACGGCCTCGTTGGCCCGCCGTCGCAGCACGTCGACGGCCCGGTTGCGGGCGGTCGTGGTGAGCCATGCCCCTGGCCGGTCGGGCACGCCGTCGCGCGTCCATGTCTGCAGCGCGCGGGCGAACGCGTCCTGCGCGCACTCCTCGGCCAGATCCCAATCGCCGGTCACGCCGATCAGCGTGGCGACGATCCGGCCCCACTCCGTCCGGAACGAGGCGTCGACCGCGGCCGCGACCTCGGCGTCAGCATCAGCCGTCACACTTTCCTCCTCATTGGACCCGGCCAGCGTATGGCAATACGGAGGGGTGTCGATGTGGCGCGAGCCCGTTCGTCGTCAGTGCGAAAGGGCCAGTTAGACAGAGGGAGAGGCCATGAGGTACATGATGATCGTCTGCTTCGACCCGGCGCTGGAGTCGGTCAAGGACGACGGAGGAATGGACATCGACACCTGGGTCAGCGAGATGGACGGCCGCGGGGTCCGCCTGGAGGGGCATGCGCTCTCTCCGGACGACGCCACCACGGTCCGGGTGCGCGGCGGCGAGGTGCTGACCTCGGACGGGCCGTTCGCCGAGACCAAGGAATTGATGGTCGGCTACGACTTCCTCGAGTGCGCGAACCTCGACGAGGCGATCGAGGTCGCGTCCAAGCACCCGCTCGCCAGGCGCGGCGCGATGGAACTGCGCCCGTTCGGGGCGCAGTAATGGGCGGCGCCGCGTCCCCGCTGGTGGTCAGCGGGGAACTCGAAACGCTCGGAGATTACCTCGACGGTCAGCGCCAGCACGTGCTTGGCATCCTCGACGGGCTCTCGGAGGACCAGCTTCGCCGGCCGGTGCTACCCACCGGCTGGAGTTGCCTGGGCTTGGTGCGGCACCTCGCCCTGGATGTGGAACTCTTCTGGTTCCCAGGCGTCTTCGCGGGTGAGCCCGATGTGGCTGGCCAACTCGCGGCGGACGAGGGGACGCACTGGCGGGTGCCGGATGGCATGAGTGCCGAGGACGTGTTCGCCGAATATCGCGCGGCGATCGAGCGCTCGAACTCCGTGCTCGCCGCGGCCGGGCAGCGAGGTGGCGCACCCGAGCAGGAGCCTGCCGCGTGGCCCGAGCAGATATGGCCGGAGTGGCGGCTGCCGGACCTCAGGCACATCCTGTTGCACGCGATCACCGAGATGGCATGCCACGCCGGGCACCTGGACGCGGTCCGTGAGTTGATCGACGGGACGACCTGGCTCGGCGGGGACCCCCAGGCGGGATGACCGCGCGAGCCACGATAGGCGTAGTGAAGGTATGAGAGGAGAGGCCATGAAGTACATGATGATCGTCTACTACGACCCGGCGATCGAGGAAGTCGACGACGACAACGACATCGACTCCTGGGTCGGCGAGATGGACGGCCGCGGGGTCCGACTGGAAGGGGAAGCACTCTCCCCGGAGGACGCCACCACGGTCCGGGTGCGGGGCGGTGAGGTGCTGGTCTCGGACGGCCCGTTCGCCGAGACGAAGGAAATCATGGTCGGGTACGACCTCCTCGACTGCGCGAACCTCGACGAGGCGATCGAGGTGGCGTCCAAGCACCCGCTCGCCAAGCGGGGCGCCATGGAACTGCGGCCCTTCCCGGCCGACTGACCCGTCAGCGGACGGCGTCCGATGGCTCACGTCGGCCGAACGCACCAGGACCCGCGTGAAAGAGCCCCATCAGCAGGGCTCCGATCGCGGCTGAGCCGAAAGCCCAGCCTGGGTGCCGGCCGACGTGGGCAAGATAGAAGAGCAGCCCCGCCACGACCAATGCCGCCCAGCCCGCGATGAAGTTCGGCACGGGCCCGTTACCGAGTCCGCAGGGGTATCTCCGTTTCGTGATGCCGCGCGAGAAGTGCGGGAAGCCGTTCGCCGCCAGCACGCCACCCAGAAAGCTGAAAACGATCGCCTGCCACATTCGGGTAACTCCCCTGTCGTCGGCTTCGGAGGCGGCCGGAGCACCGGCAGCAGAACCCCGTCCACGAGGTGCTCCACGAACGCGTCGTCCAGCGGTTCGCCGGTCACGAGCAGCCTGGAGAGCAGCACCGCCGAGCAGATCTCCGCGAGCAGAGCCGTGTCAGTCGTCGCCGGGATGTCCCCCCGGGCGATCGCCCGGGCGATGGCCGTGCCGAACGCCTCGCGTTTGGCCGCGAGGACCTGATCCCGTACCGCGCTGGCGAGTTCGGGATCACGGCGCATCGCGACGAGGAGGCCGAGGATAAGCGCGGCATCCTGGCCCAGCAGGCTGGAGCGCATGGCCTGGAGCGACGCGAGCAGGTCCAAACGCAGGCTGCCCGCATCGGAGGCGGCGGTCCCCGGTTGCCCGGCGTAGCGCCGGACAGCCGTGGTAACCAGGACGGCCTTCCCCTGCCACCTGCGGTAGATGGTGGCCTTACTGCAGCGGGCCCGGGCGGCTACCGCGTCGATGGTCAGCTGGTCGTAGCCGGATTCGGCCAGCAGGTCGAGCGTGGCGCGCAAGATCGCCTCCTCGCGGAGCGCGCCGCGACCGACTGTTGCCGCCATCCCGGACTCCGATCGAAACGAAACCGTACCGTACACCTAAGTCGAAGTGTACGGAACCGTTTCGATCGAGGTCAAGAGCTCGGGGAGCGCCAGTTGACCGTGGGACGCAGCGCCTCGGGGCGCACACGGTGCGCGTACCGCTTGGTGACCTCGAACAACGACTCGATCAGCGTGTCGGACAGCAGGTGCGGCCGCAGGCCGAGGTCGACCAGCTTGGTGTGCGCCACCTTGTAATAGTGTTCGGGCGCCTCGACCCGGGGGTTCTCCAGGTTCTCGATGGTGACCTCGCCGGGGTACGCCCGCGCCACCGTGTCGGCGATCTCGCGGACCGACATTGACTCGGTCATCTGGTTGAAGACGCGGAACTCGCCCTTGTTTGCCGGGTTCTCGCAGGCGATCTGAATGCACCGAACGGTGTCCCTGATATCGATCAGGCCGCGAGTCTGACCCCCGGTGCCGTAGACGGTGAGCGGGTGGCCCATCACCGCTTCGATGACGAACCTGTTCAGCACGGTGCCGAACACCGCGTCGTAGTCGAACCTGGTGGCCAGCCGGTCGTCGCGCGCGGTCTCCGGGGTCTGCTGGCCGTACACCACGCCCTGGTTCAGGTCGGTCGCGCGCAGGTCCCAGATCCGGCAGGCGAACTCGATGTTGTGCGCGTCGTGCACCTTGGACAGGTGGTAGAACGAGCCGGGCCGCTTGGGGAACATGACGCGATCCCTGCGCCCGTTGTACTCGATGTCGAGCCAGCCTTCTTCGATGTCGATGTTCGGCGTGCCGTACACGCCGATCGAGCCGAGTTTGACCAGGTGGATCCGGGGGTCGATCTCGGCGATCGCGTATAGCAGGTTCAGCGTGCCCAGCACGTTGTTGGACTGCGTGTAGATGGCGTGCCTGCGGTCGATCATGGAATACGGCGCCGCGCGTTGCTCCGCGTAGTGCACCACGGCGTCCGGGCGGAACTCGCTGATGATCCGGTAAGTGAACACCGGGTCGGTGAGGTCGCCCACGTAGCAGCCGATCTCCTTGCCGGTGATCTCTTTCCACGCGGCGATCCGGACGCGCAGCGGCTCGATCGGCACGAGGCTCTCCACGCCGAGTTCGTCGTCGTAGTGCCTGCGCGCGAAGTTGTCGGCGACGGCGACCTGGTGGCCGTGCTCAGATAGGTGCAGAGCCGTCGGCCAGCCCAGGTACCCGTCACCGCCCAGAACCAGGATCTTCATCCGCCACTCCTCCCGCGTTACACCAGTTACGCCATTGACGCTATCCTGCCCGATCGATGCGCCGTGAGTCGGCCATGAGCGGGTAGTTACTCTTCGAATAGATCACCGTCGAGCCGGCAGGTCTTGGCAGCGGCGCCAGGCCCGACCGGGTAACGTGCTACCAGTGCGCGTTACCGAAGCATCCCCGGCACGTGCGCTGAGGCACATGGCGCCGGGGGATGAGTCGTGGGGCCTGCGGTTTCCGTACTGGTTGTGTGGTACTTAAGCATCATCGGTCCCTAACCTGAGGAAGTACATGGCACTCGCGCAGAATCGGCTGGTTGGTGCACTCTGGGGCAAGCTCCGTACCAAGGTAGGGGTTCGTTTCACTCGTTTCGCGGGCGTCGCGATAGCGGCACTGGCGACAAGCGAGATCGCGCTGTCCATCTGCAATGGCGTGTTCCACATGACGGCGGGACCGGCCGCGCTGATAAGCACCTTTTCCGGCGCGGCCGTCAGTTATGTGCTGAGCCGGTGGGCGTGGGAGCGCAAAGGCAAGCCGGACGTGCTACGGGAAACTGTGCCGTTCTGGGTGATCTCCGCCATGGTGTGGGCCATCCTCTACCTGGCCACCAAGCTCGGCTATCACATGGCGTCGTGGCTGGGCCTGCACGGTTTCAAGCATGTGCTGCTCGTCGACTTGGTGTACCTGGCTGCCAACCTCGTCACATTCGTCCTGCGGTTCGTGATCTTCCACTACGTGCTGTTCGCCGAGCGCACCACGGCGGCGCGCGCCGCCGCGACCGGCCCCGACACGATCCCGCCGGGCAGCCGTGAGGCCGCTCGCGCCGCCGAGGCCCCGCACTCCGCGGCACCCGCCGCCACCGCCGAGGCCACCGTCGTGTCACAGTCCCCCAACGGCGCTTCCGCCAGGCAGGCCTCCAACGGAGAGCCGCGCAAGACCGCCGCGGCCGACCGCGCCGCGGACGACGAGTTCGCCTAACCACCGGCGCCGGCCATCAAGGCAGGCGTTTACGCGGGGAAACCTGCACCCCGGCCCGCCCGAAAGTAAGCGGCTCACGACGCGATACTCAGGCAGCTGCCCCCGGGCCGCGACCCGCGGCCTCGGGACGAAACCAACTGTCGCCGGATGGCTTAGGGCAAAAGAGGTACCCTTGTGTGCCCGATTTGTCCGATACGGGGGGCGCTCATTTGCCCTAAGCCGTACCTTCGTCCCGGTGAGCGAAGTGCGGGGTGGCAGGCCGACGTCGGCGGCTGCGCGGTTACGAGCGGCGGCGGCGTTCGCGCCACCAGGTGCCCAGGACCACCCGGGCGAACCTCAGGCCGTAGAAGACGTTGTTCACGCCGGGTATGTGCAGGCTGTAGAAGGGGTTCTGGCCCTTCTTGCTCTCGCCGACCTTGCGCTTGTGAATGGTGGCGGGCACCTCGAGCACCTTGTAGCCGTGCGTGATGATGCCGATCAGCAGCTCTGACGCCTGGTACTGCGGCTGCTCGAGCTGGACCGCCCCGGTCACCTCCGCGCGCATGGCGCGCAGGCCGAACGTGGTGTCGCTGATCCGCTGGCCGGTGAGCAGGGTCACCAGGAAGGCGAAGAACCGCACGCCCGCCCGGCGGACCGGGTCGTGGGTCTCCTCGCTGCCCATGCGGCGGGATCCGGTGACGAAATCCGCCTTGCCCGCGATGATCGGGGCGAGCATGGACTCGATCTCCATGGGGTTGTACTGGCCGTCTGCGTCGGTGGTGACGATGTACGCCGCGCCGCCCTCGCGGGCGATCCGGTAACCGAGCCGGAGCGCGGCGCCCTGGCCGCGGTTGACAGGCACGTCGGCGACGACGGCGCCGGCGGCGTCGGCTTCCTTGGCCGTCGCGTCGGCGCAGCCGTCGGCGACGACGATCACCTCGGCGGCCAGCCCGCACAACGTGCGGGGCAGTGCCTCCACCACGGGGCCGACGGCGCCTTCCTCGTTGTAGGCGGCGATCACGAGCGCGACAGGAGGCAGCTTCGTGGCGCGCTCTCCGTAAGCTCCGGTGAGCGCTTCTAGCGCGTCGGCGTCGATCGCCGCGTCGGCCGGGTTGGAGTAGAACACGCTTATGCCTCCGTCGCGTGGTGCGGGTCGGACTCGGGCCGGACGGTCACGGGGCCGGAGCCGAGGTCGTCAGTGTCGTGCGTGCGGGTGGTGCGGACCGCATCAACCTGGTGGCGCAGACCAGCCGGCATCGCGACGGCTATCCCGCCGGTGGAACCGGGTTCCTTCGCCATTCATGCTCCGTTCGCTTCGCGGACCGGCGGTCCACGCGACATTGGGTGCGCCGGCCGGGAAACTACCCGTCATACCTGACAGTTCGCTGAAGATCGTCCTGTGTGGCGACGGTAGCCAACAGTGGCCCAAGCGCACGTCGCCGGACAAGCCCGCGCGCCGTAAGTGTATCGGCCGGCTGATATCGCGTGGCGGGATTGCACGGTACGTGCCCTATGTGTTACCGCCGCGATTACCCAGGTCGCGGGTAAACAAGCCACTTTCGCGATCCCGGCCCGGAACCCGTTATCAGAAAGTAACCGTCGGACACGGTGTGTAGTCACGGACACGCCGGCGTGGCTGATTGTCCGCACGGACCTCATGGTGGTTGGCTCGGCAGATATGACCCCGGCCGCATCCCGCCAACAAGTACAAGAGGCAAGCTCCGCCGCCATCGACCCGCTCGCGGCCGAGTCGTACCGCGTGCTCAGGTCCCGTATCGACCTAAGCGGGCTGCCGCCGCTGACCCGCGCGGTCACCGAGGCGGTTCTCTGCGCGACCGCGGACTTCGACTACGTCACCGATCTGGCCTGCGACGAGGCGGTCCTGGCCGCGGGGGTCAGGGCCATGGCGGCGGGCGCGCCCGTGGTGGCCGACGCGCCGCTGGTGGCGGTCGGGATCACTGGCTGCCCGGTGATCTGCAAGGCGGCCGAGCCGCTGGCGATCAGGCTGGCCAGGACGACGGGGATCACGGTGCCGGCCGCCGGGGTGCGGCTCGGGTTCGGCGAGGCGGGGCCTGGGGCGGTGTGGGTGGTCGGCGGCGCGCCGGACGCGCTCGCCGAGATCCTGCGCCGGATCGTGCAGCCCGCGCTGGTGATCGGGGTGCCGGCCGGCTTCGCCGGCGCGGCGGCGGTCAAGGACGACCTGCGCGCCAGCGGGCTGCCCTCGCTGAGCAACGTGTCGGAGAAGGGCGGCCCGGTAGTGGCGGTCGCCGCGTTCAGTGCGCTGCTACGCGCCGCCCGCGGCGAGCCAGAACTGTAGCGCGACCGCGCCGCCGCGTGTCCGTGCCGCGGCTGGCGTCATGGTTCGCCTGTTCGGGTACTTTCGGTCCGGGAAGTCGCGAAAGCCGCGAGAACAGGCACGACCCGAGAGGCAGCCGTGGCGGGAAATCATGATGTGGGCGTAAGTCATGATCCTGCTGGTTTGGGCCAACAGGAAGACGGGGCGTACCTGCTGGGCCTGCGGCTGCCCGGCAAGCGGGTCGTCATCGTCGGCGGCGGCACCGTCGCGGCCCGCCGGGTGCCGCGGCTGCTCGCGGCGGGAGCGCGCGTGGTGCTCGTCTCACCCGAGGTGACCGCTTCCCTGGAGGACCTGGCCGCGACGGGCGCGATCCAGTGGGTGCGCCGGGTGTATCAGCCCGGCGACTGCGCGGGCGCGTGGCTGGTCTGTGCCTGCGCCGGGCCGAATCATGTGAACGCCACCGTGGCGGAGGAGGCCGAGCGCCTCAGGATCTGGTGCGTGCGCGCCGACGACGCGGCCGCGTCGACGGCCTGGACGCCCGCCACCGGCACAGCCGCCGACACCAGCGTCGGCGTGCTCAGCGGCGACCCGAGGCGCAGCGCCGCGATCAGGGACGCCGTCATCAGCGGCCTGCAGGCGGGGACGATCGCGGCGCGGCACTACAGGAAGCGCCGCACGGGCGTGGCACTGATCGGCGGCGGGCCGGGGGACCCGGGGCTGATAACAGTAAGAGGCAGGCAACTGCTCGCCGAGGCGGACGTCGTCATCACCGACCGCCTCGCGCCGCGCGAACTGCTCGCGGAACTGCCACCGGACGTGCTGGTGATCGACGCGGGGAAGGTCCCGTACGGCCGCGCGATGTCCCAGGAGGACATCAACGAGGCGCTCATCGAGCACGCGAGAAACGAAAAGTTCGTGGTCCGGCTGAAGGGCGGTGACCCGTTCGTGTTCGGCCGCGGCGGTGAGGAGATGCTCGCCTGCCTGCGCGCCGGGATACCCGTGACGGTAGTGCCTGGCGTGACCAGCGCGGTCGGGGTGCCGACGGCCGCGGGCGTGCCCGTCACGCACCGCGGCGCCGTCCAGGACTTTCACGTGGTATCTGTGCACGTCCCGCCGGGTGACGAGGGGTCCGCGGTGGACTGGGAGGCACTCGCGAAAAGCGATGGGACGCTAGTGCTGATGATGGGCCTGGAAAGGATGGGGGCGGTGGCCCACGCGCTGATCCGGTACGGAAGGCCGGGGAGCAGCCCGGTTTCGGTAATCGCGAACGGTACCATGCCGACTCAGCGCACAATCTACTCAACGCTGGAAGAAGTCGAGAGGCAAGTCACAGACGAGCGGATCCGGCCCCCGGCCGTGGTGGTCATCGGCAGGGTGGTTACCATCGCGGCGGAACTCGCCGGCCTCGCGCGGGACCTAGGCTCGGCCCCCCCGCCAGTACCCCCGCTGGCGGAGGATAGTTAACGAGCACATAACCAGGCGGCAGGATGGAAGGAAAGGGCGTGACGGCGGAAGAATCGCCGTCGCCCGGGCGGGAACGGCGAAACGTTACAGGTGCCGCGGGCGCGGCGGATATGGTCGATTCTATGGCGGCGCCCGAGGGCGAAATGGGAGAGTCTGGCGGTGAATCGGCACCAGAGACTGGTGCGAGTTCGCCGCATGACGGGAATGAATCACGCGTGGCCGATGCGTGGCAGCAGTCGCGGGTCCGGGTCGATGCGCGGCTCCTTGAGGCGACCCTGCTGAACCTGAGGAAGCGGATCGCCGCTGTTCCGCTTGTCTTCGACATTCCCGGCGCCGACGAGGTGTCGGTGGAGCGCGGGAAGCTGCTCAGCCAGATCGACGACTATCTGCTGCCGCGGGTCCGCCAGTCCGCGGCGCCGATCCTGGTCGCGCTCGTCGGCTCTACGGGCGCCGGGAAGTCCACGCTGGTCAACAGCATCGTCGGCACCCAGGTGAGCCTGACGGGAGTAAGGCGGCCCACCACGAACTCGCCGGTGCTCGCCTGTCACCCCGACGACATCGGCTGGTTCGCGGAGAACATTTTCCTGCCCACGCTGCCGCGAGTGCGTCAGGAAGGCCTGGCCAGGCCGGGACGGGACGGGCTGCTCGTGCTCGCCGCCTGCGAGGGGATGACGAAGGGCGTCGCGCTGCTCGACACGCCGGACATCGATTCGGTGGTGCGAGCGCACTACGACTTCGCCTATCAGTTCCTCGACGCCTCCGACCTGTGGCTGTTCATGACGAGCGCCAACCGGTACGCGGACGCGCCGGTGTGGGAAATCCTCCAGCACGCGAGGGAGCGCGGAGCGGCGCTCGGCGTGGTCCTGTCCCGCGTGCCGCCCGGTCACCGGGCCGAACTCGTCGGCCACTTCAACGCCATGCTCGACGCCAACGGCATCACCGCGGATCACCGGTTCGTCATCCCGGAGACCGGCATCGTCGACGGCATGCTGCCGGCCGACGTCTTCAAGCCGATCAAGGACTGGCTCAACGAGACCGCGCAGCGCTCCGACCGCAGGGTCGCGGTGCTCAGCCAGACGATGGCCGGCGTGCTCGACACGTTCAAGACCCGGGTTCCCGGGCTGGCCAAGCACGTTGAGGCGCAGGTCGTGCTCCGTGGCAGGCTGCGCCGCGAGGCGGAGGCGGCGTACATGGCCGCGCTCACCGAGTTTGAAGCCGGCACGCGGAACGCTCAGTTGCTGCGCGGCGAGGTGCTGGCTCGCTGGCAGGACTACGCGGCGAGCGGCGACCTCGGTGCCGCGCTGCGCGGCAAGCGCCCGTCCCGCAAGGGCAGGCGGGCACGCAAAGGCGTTAGCACCACGCGGATCAGCGCACTCGACAGCGCCCTGCGGGCGGCACTGCAGGGCCTCGTCGTCTCGGTCGCGGACCGCGCCGCCGAGCAGGTGACGCACGGCTGGCGGACGGAGTCCGCGGGCTCGGCCCTGCTCGCCGAGGCGGAGGCCAGCCGGGCCAGGGGAGAGCGGGCCAAGCGGGAGTTCGAGTCCGTGTTCGGCGAGAGCCCGTTCGACGCGGCCGCGGCCGGCCCGCAAGCCCCCAGCCCGCAAGCCCCCAGCCCGCAAGCCCCCAGCCCGCAAGCCCCCAGCCCGCAAGCCCCAGGCCCGCAACCGCCAGGCCCGCAACCGCCCGGCCTGCCAGCCGCCACCGCCGACCACACCATAGCCGGGCCCACCGCGGCCACCGCGGGCAGCGCCGCGAGCGCGCACCCGGCCACGACACTCGACCGTTCCTCCACCGAGCTGCCACCACGGGTCACCCGCGCGGTCAGCGCGTGGCAGGATCAGCTCATGCGGCTTGTGCAGGCCGAGAACCTGGCGAAACGGGCTGGCGGCACGACCTATGACGTCGAGCCGCTGAGCCTGGTGACGCTGATCGCCACGCTCGGCGAAGACGGCGACGCACGGGACCCAAGCGACGCGGGCAGCAGCGAGATCCTCAGCATTCCCACCGAACTCCTCGCGTCCGCATTCGGCGCCTTCGAGTCCAAGAACCTCATCGACAAGGCCCGCGCGGACCTGACGGAGCGGGTCCGGCTGCTCCTCGACGAGGAACTGCTGCGCTTTATCGAGGTGCTTGACCAGGTTGGTCCGGTGGATCCGATCGCGGCGGTCCGGCTCTACCAGGCCGAGTACTCCCTGGAAGCGGCGCGATGACCACACTGCCTTCGGTCGGGCCCCCGCAGATGGTGGAGCGGAACCTGTCCGCCCGGCTGGACGCGCTCGCGGAACTCGTCAGGATGGCCAAGCCACGGCAGAATCAGGACGGGTTCGACAAGTCCCTGATCGACGATTCTGAAGGCGTGCTGCGCCGGGCCGGCGAGCGCCTGCGGCTGTCCGCCAACCACACCGTGGTGGCCCTGGCGGGCGGCACGGGCAGCGGGAAATCTACGCTGTTCAACGCGCTGTCCGGGGCCACCTTCTCGCCGCCGGGCGTGACCAGGCCGACCACCAGGCACGTGCACGCGTGCGTGTGGGGGATGCAGGGCGCGGCGCCGTTGCTCGACTGGCTCGGCGTGCAGCGCCGACACCGGTACGCGCGCGCGAGCGCGCTTGACTCCGGCGAGTCCACGCTGAACGGCCTGCTGCTTCTCGACCTGCCGGACCACGACTCGGTGGTCACCGCGTCGATGGCCGCGGTCGACCGGCTCTCCAAGCTGGCCGACATGCTGATCTGGGTGCTCGACCCGCAAAAGTACGCCGACGCGGCGGTGCACAACCGGTACCTGATCCCGCTGGCCGGGCACGCAGGCGTCTTCACCGTCGTCCTTAACCAGGTCGACATGCTCACCCCGGAGCAGGCCAAAGACTGCGAGAACGACCTGCGGCGGCTGCTCGACGCCGAGGGACTCGCCGACACTCCGCTGCTGCCGGTGTCCGCGCGCACCGGCGCGGGCCTTGAGGACCTGCGGGCGCTGCTGATCGACGTGGTGCACGCCAGCCATGCGGCCAGCGAGCGGATCTCCGCGGACATCGACTCGGTGGTCGGCGGCTTCGCGGAGCACGCCGGCGGGCAGGTTGCGCCGGACCGGGCGCTCGCCGCGACGGCCAGGGTCGAATCCGCCAACGCCCCCGATGAAGATAAGCCGCCGGAAGCTCGGCCGCCCTGGGAAATCGGGTACGACGAGCCCGAGGTGGCCAAGCAGAAGCCGCCCTGGGACGACGCGAAGCCGGACGGCCAGGCCGAGGTCGTCGACCCCGTCGTCAACGTACCGGTGGAACCCGCACGGGAGCTGACTGACGCGTTCGCGCAGGCGGCCGGGCTCGCCGCGGTGGCGGACGCGCTCGCGGGCGCCCGCGAGGCGCAGGCGGCCCGGTTCACCGGCTGGCCGCCGGCCAGGTTGATCCGGCGGCGGCGTGACCCGGTGCGCTCGCTCCGGGCGGCCAGCAATGTCGGCGCCACCGGCGCCGGGCAGGCGCAGCAGTCGGAAGTCGACAACGCCATCACCAGCTTCGCCGACGCGGTGGGCGGCAGCATGCCCGAGCCGTGGTCGGCGACGCTGCGGGAGGCGGCACGGTCGAACGCGGCCACGGTGCCGTCAGCGCTCGCCGACGCGGTAGGCGGCGCCGTGCGCGGCGAGGGCACGAACGTCCCCCTCTGGTGGCGGGTGATCACCGCCTGGCAGTGGCTGCTGACCGTGCTCGCCGTCGCCGGGCTGGTGTGGGCCGTGGTGATCGCCGTAGCGCACGGCGGGCGAGGGCAGTCGACGCTGCTCGGCGACGTATCGCTGATCCCGTGGCTGGTGGTGCTGGCGGCCGCGATGCTGCTGCTCGGCTTCCTGACCGCGGCCGGCTGTCAGAACATGGTGCTGCTCGCCGCCGACAGCGAGCGTGAGCGCGCCGAACAGGCGATGCGCGAACGGGTCGCCGTGGTGGCCCGCGACCTCGTGCTCGTCCCCGCGGGGCGGGAGACCGCCGAATACGAGCGGTTCAGGAAGGAACTCGGGGTGGCACAGGGTGGGCACGGATCGTGGCCCGCCGCGCCCGGTACTGCCTAGGGTTATTCCGAACGGTCCCCGGGTGACCGCGGGGACCGTTCGGATAATGATTTCTAGCTCCCTGCGTTGTACAGTGTCGCCGACCCGTCCGGGTTGATGGTTTCCATCGCGGCCAGGACCTGGCTGATGTCCTCGTAGTTGGATGGGTTCCTGTTCCAGATGATGCCCAGCGTGTTGATGTCCAGATGCTGGAGCTTCTGCATGATCGTGGTCTCGTTCAGGTTGCCGGCCTGCGTGATCGCCCAGTTGACCTCGAGTCCGGCGTCCCAGCCTTCCTGACTGTTGTCGATGGCGTTGTCATTGCCCAGGCCCGCCGCCTGCATGCCGGCCATGTACGCCTCGAGGCCAGTGGCGGTGGCCTTTTCCTGCGCGGAGGTGCCTTGCTTGGCGGCGGTCAGCCAGTCCTGCATCGAGCCGAGCACGTAGATGTTCTTCATGACCGTCGCGCCGCCTGCGGCGGCGATGAAGCTGGGCAGCTCACAGGCGGAGCACTCGCTGATCGGGATCGTCGGGTCCTGCGCCCGGATCGCCCGGATCGCGGTGATCGAGTCGGTGCCGGGCACCAGACCGAACAAGATGATCTGCGGGTGAGTCGCCAGCATGTTCACCACCTCGGGGGTGACGTCGGTGGCGCCCACCTGGTCGATCTGGGTGGAGACGAGCTGGAAGCCGTACTGCTTGGCCAGCGCCTGCACGCTGCCCTGGTTGGCCAGGCAGACCGAGCCGCAGTTGTCCTCGAGCAGCGCGACCCTGGTGTAGTGCCGCGGCACGATGAGCTGCTGCACCGAGGCGTACTGGTCCTCGTAGAAGACGTCGTAGAAGCCGGGGAAGCCCCACGAGGTCAGCTCGCTCGCCGGGTACCCGTTGGTCTGCCAGCCGGAGGACAGGCTGATCAGGATCGTGTGGTTGGCGATCGCGATCGGCAGCGCGGACTCGGTGTCGGCGCCGGACTCCGGGCCGATGATGAACATCGCGTGGTACTGGTCGATGCACTTGCGCGCGATCAGCTCCGATTGCGCGGCGCTGGACTGGTTGTTGAACGTGATGTAGTTGACCCTGTGACCGAGGATGCCGCCGGTCGCGTCGATGTGCTTGAAGTAGGCCACCGCGCCCCAGTTGTCGGTTTCGCCGATCTGGGCGTACGGGCCGGCCAGCGCCAGGTCGCCGCAGGCGACGATGGTGGAGTTGCCGCTGGCGGAGTTGCCTCCGCCACTGGAGCCGCAGGCTGCGAGAGCGCCGGCGAGCAGGACTGTCGCGGCGGCGGCGAAGGGGATGAGTGTGCGTCTTCGCATATGGTTCAACCTCCTAGAGACCTACCAGCAGTGAGTTGACGACTGGGGACGCGCGGAAGTCGTCCGGGCCGCCGTCGAAGACCAGACGGCCGCTCGACAGGACGAAGATCCGCTGGCTGACCTGGGCGACGAGGTCCAGATCGTGTTCCACGAGTAGTACGCAGGTCAGCTCGCCGATCGCGTGCAGCAGGTCGGCGAGCCGGGAGCGCTGCTGTTCTGACAGCCCGGAGGCGGGCTCGTCGAGCAGCAGCAGCCGTGGGCGCGGCGCCAGCGCGCGGGCCAGCTCGACCAGCCGCTGGTTCTCCAGCGTCAGCGACGAGACCTCGCGGTCCCGCATGTGCCGCATGCCGAGGCCGTTGAGGGTCTCGGCGGCTTGTTCCCTGGCCTGGTCGAGCCTGCTGCGCCCGATCCGGGTCAGGATGCTCGACTTATGCGAGGCCAGGCAGGCGACCGCCACGTTGTCGAGCACGGTTCTGCCCTTGATCAGGTGCACGGCCTGGAAGGTCCGGCTGATCCCCAGGTAGAACCGCTCGTGCGGCGGCGTCCTCGTGATGTCGTCGCCGTCGAGCAGGACCTGGCCGCGCGACGGCGGCACGCTGCCGCCGATGACGTTGAGCAGGGTGGACTTGCCGGCGCCGTTCGGGCCGCACAGGCCGAACAGCCCGCGGTCCGGCAGCACGAGCGACACGTCGTCGAGCACGGATAGCCCGCCGTACTCCTTGTTGACGCCCCTGCACTCAAGCAGCGGCGCGGCCGACGTTTCCCTGGCCGCTTCGTTAGCGCTGAAGCCTTGACCGGCTATCACCGGTTCGAGCCTCAGCACTACCGGTTCCGCCGCGGCAGGCGCGGCTGCCGCAGGCGCGGCCGCGGCCGCGCGCCGCCGCGGGACCCGGTCGCCGTAGCGGGCGCGCAGCCACCCCGTGACCGTGTGCGCGATGCCGGCCAGCCCCTCCGGGTCCACCAGCAGCACCACGGTGAGCAGCAGTCCCTCCACCACGAGGATGTTCACGCTCACCCAGTTGCTGGCCCCTTGCAGGTACTGGATGACCAGCGCGCCGACGACCGCGCCGATGACCGATCGCCGTCCGCCGATGAACAGCATGATCAGCAGCGCGAGCTCCGCGGTCGGGTCGATCAGCGTCTCGGGGACGAACTGCTGCGTGCCCGCGTACGCCGCGCCGCCCAGGGCGGCGAACACGCAGCCGAGCACGAACAGCTCGAGCTTGCGGCGCGGTGTCCTGACGCCCATGGCCGCGGCGGTGCGCTCGTCCACGCCCAGGACGAACAGCTCGAGCCCGATGTCGGACGTGAGGATCCGCGAGCAGACGAACACCACGATCGCGAGGAACGCGACCGTGACAAGGCCGCCGCCGACCAGCGACGTCGTCGTCGACGACGATGGCCACAGCTGGCCCGTCAGCGGCGCGCCGACCGGGCCGCCGAGGAACCCGGTATTGCTCACGTATCCCACCGCGATCAGCGGCAGCATCAGCGTCGCGACCGCGAGCGCCAGCCCGGAGGCCCGGGTGACGACGGAGCCGAGCACCAGCGCGGCTATCGCCGCGCCGACCATCACGATCGGCGTGGCGACCAGCACCGACATGTTGAAGTGAGCGTTCAGCATGGCGACGCCGTACGCGCCGACACCCATGAACACCGACTGGCTGAACGCGATCTGCTGGCTGAAGCCGATCTGCACGGCCATGCCGGCGGTGACGATGGCGTAGCAGGCGGCCAGCACGAACACCGACCCGGTGTACTGCTGCCCGTAGATCACCACGATGAGGACGCCCGCCACCAGGACCACGCCCGTTGGCGCGAGTGACCGCGTGCGCGCGACGCTGACGAGACCGTTCACCCGCCCACTCACCCGCTCACCGCCGATTCGAAGCCGAGCCCGCGTGGCCAGGCGAGCACCAGCGCGGCGAGGATGGCGTACAGCACCGTGTCCCCGTACTCGGCGCTGACGTAGCCGCCGAGCAGGGCCTCAAGGACGCCGATAAACAGCCCGGCGAGCAGCGCCCGGCCCGGCTTGCGGAACCCGCCGTACGCGGCGGCCAGGAAACCCGTCAGCGAGATCGTCGCGCCCGACAGGTACGTGTAGCCCGTGATCGGCGACTCCACGATGCCGAATATCGCCGCGATCACCGCCGTGGCCACGAAGATCAGCCACCGGTAACGGCGGGTGTCGATCCCGGCGATCCGCGCGCCGATGACGTTCTCGCCGCAGGCCTCGAGCGCCTTGCCGCCGAGCGTGTAGCGGATGTACAGCCAGAACGCGCCGCCGATGATGATCGCGCAGCCGAGCACGAGCAGCCCGGCGCGCTCGAAGTGCAAGCTGGCCCAGGTCAGCGCCTGCCCGTTCCACAGCGCGGGCGCCGCGTGCACATCCGTGCCGAACAGCATCTTCGCCACGCCGTCGATGAAGAACGACAGCGCGAAGGTGAAGAAGAACGTGACGACGATGCCTTCCATCCGCCGCGGCCCGTCCTGCGCGAGCCGCAGCACGACCCGGTCGTAGGCGTAGGCGAACACCCCGACGACAGCCAGCGTGGTGATGATGGCGACGGGCAGCGGCAGGCCCTTGACCCGGTAGACGTAGTCGACGCCGAGCGCGCCGACCATCGCGAAGTCGCCGACCGCCAGGTTGAGGATGTTCGACACCCGGTACCAGACCGAGACGCAGACCGCGAACACCGCGTAGATCGAGCCGGTCACCAGGCCGGCGATGAGGAGGTTGCCGAACTTCATGCGGTCTTCCCCCCCGCATCCAGCAGAGCCAAGCCGTTGCGTACTTCGACCCGTTTGTTGCACAGCGTCAGCGCCCGCTTGGGCGCCTCCTCGACGATGATCAGCGTCGTGCCCTGTTCGTGGATCCGCGCGAGTACGTCGTACACGCGCCGCGCGACCGCCTCCGCCAGCCCCAGGCACGGCTCGTCCACCGCGAGGATCTTCGGGTCGCTCGCCAGCCCGCGCGCGATCGCGACCATCTGCTGCTGCCCGCCGGAGAGGGTGCCGGCGGCCTGTTTCAGGTGCGGCTCGAGTTCGGGGAAAAGATCAATGGCTCGTCCGAACGAACCGGAGCGTCTCGCCCGGCCGATACTTCTTGTCCAGCAGTAGCAGCCAAGGATGATGTTGTCGGCCGCGGACAGGTCCGGGTACAGCTGGCGGCGTTCGGGCACCAGGGTGAGCCCGTGCCTGGCGGCCCAGCGAACGTCCCCGTTCGGGGCCTTGGTGCCGAAGATCTCTACCGCGCCGCGCCGGCGCACCAGGCCCGTGACGCCCATCAGGATGCTGGACTTGCCGTTGCCGTTTGGCCCGGTGATCGCGCAGGCGTCGCCCTCCTCGACGGTGAACGTCGCGTCGTGCACCGCGACCACGTTCCCGTACGACACCGACAGGTTGGTGACGGTCAGCGCGGCGGTCACGACGCCGGCCCCCGCGGTCTCAGCACCGCACCCTCCGGCAGCGGCCGGACGAGCCGCTGGTACACCGACAGCCAGCCGACCTCGCCGGTTGGCGGACGCGCCGGCAGCGCGGCCTTCCTGCGCTCGAACTCTTCGGCCGGGATGTCCAGGTCGGCGGTGCGGGCGGGCACGTCGATCCGGATCGTGTCGCCGTTCTCGACGAGTGCCAGCGGCCCGCCCCCGGCCGCCTCTGGCGACACCTCGCCGACCACGATGCCCTTGTTGACCAGCCCGGAAAGCTGCCCGTCGGTGACAACGGCGACCTCGCCGGTCAGCCCCGCCCCGTCCAGGGCGAACACGAGGCGCGAGGCCATGCCCATGCCAGGGGAGCCGGTGACGCCCTGGCCGCGCAGCACGACCACCGCGCCGGCCGGGATCTGGCCGGCGCGGACCGCGTCGATGGCGACCTCTGGCGACTCGTACACGACCGCGGGCCCCGCGAACTCGAGCCGCCGGTCGTCAGCGACGGCCAGCTTGACGATCCCGCCGTCGGGACACAGGCTGCCGCGGATCAGCACGATCGTGGGCCGCCGCCCGAGCGCCCGCTCGACGGGACGGATGGTTTCCTCGTCGGCGACGGTGACCCCGGCCAGGTTCCGCGCGACGGTCTCGCCCGTGACAGTCAGCGCGCCGCTGTCGAGCATCCCTTCCAGTCGCACCATCAGCGCGCGGGTGCCGCCCGCGTCCTCGAACTCCTCGATCGGCGTCTCGCCGTTGGGCCGGATCGCGGTCAGCAGCGGCACCTCGTCGGCGAGCCGCTCGAACAGCCCGTAGACGTCCACGTCGCACTCGGCTTCCGCCGCGACCGCCTGCAGGTGCTTGACCGAGTTGATGGAGCCGCTGGCCGACAAGATCGTGGTGACCGCGTTGCGGAACGCCGCCGGCGTCATGATGTCGCGCGGCTTGAGGTCCTCCGCGATCATCTCGATGATCCGCCCGGCGGCCTGGTCGACCGCGCGCCACATCGGCTCGCTGTTCGCCCGCACGGGCGTGCTGCCCGGCAGCGCCATGCCAAGCGCCTCGCAGGCCAGGTGCATCGTGTTCGCGGTGCCGATGCCGGCGCATACGCCCGGCCCGAGCACCGCGTTCTCGCTCATCTCGGTGAGCTCCTCCGTGCTCAGCCGGCCGTTCGCGACGTGGCCGGCGGCGAGGAACACGTCTTCGATGTCGCAGTGCCTGCCCTTGTAGTTGCCGCTCGGCTGATAGCCGCACGCGACGATGATCGTGGGGATGTTCAGCCTGGCGGCGGCCATCAACTGGCCCGGCGCGGTCTTGTCGCAGGACGCGAGGCAGATCATCCCGTCCAGCTGCGCGCCCTCCACCTGGACCTCGATGTCGTTGGTGATCAGGTCGCGGGCGGACAGGATGTAACCGCCGCGATGCCCGGCGCTGGTGATGAAGTCGCTCGGCGCCGCGGTGCGCACCTCGAATCCGACCCCGCCGGCCAGCCCGATCGCGCGCCTGGCCCGGCGGGCGATCTCGTCGAGGTGGCTGAAGCAGATCGCCAGCTGAGACGAGGTGTTCACGATCGCGATCTTGGGCTTGACCATGTCCTCGTCGGACAGCCCGAGCGCGAGCCACTGGGCGCGGCGGGTCGCCCACCGGGACGTGCCCGGCTCGTAGTTGCTCCGCAGGTTCACGGTTTCCTTCCCTTCGGGGGCTCCGCGGCCAGGGGAGATGGGGGGCGGGAGCCCCCCATGCCGGAAGGCCGCCCCCCGGGCCAGCAGAGCACGCGTCCGTTGTCGATGCGGACCCAGTCGCCGGTGGCGATGACGGCGCACGGATCCTGGTCAAGATCGGTGACGGCGGGTACCCGGGTCACCACCGCGCCAAGGGCTGACTTGGTGGAGATGCGCCCGATCACCATGCCGATAGGCGCGGTGCCGGACAGGCGCGTGGTCTGGAAGAACCCTGACCAGCCAGATGACCCTTTGGCGCGCGGGAAGACGAGGACCTTCCCCGTGAAGCACACGCCGGCTAGCTCGTGCCTGGGCTCGATGATCACGCCGCGGGCAGGGTCGATGCCGCCCCACCCGGAGATGGGCTCATGGGAGACCAGTGCCTCGCCCTCGATAACACCCGGGACGACGGTTCTCCCGTGCAGGATGATCGACGTCAATTCAGCCCTCCGTTCCAGCGGCCGGTGACGGCGGCGCCGATGCATTCCTCGAGCGTGCCGAACCAGGCCTCGATGCCGAGGATGGCGGGCAGGTAGTGCGCCTGCTTGGCCGAGTCGGTGGCGAACACCTTGGTTCCGGCCGGAGCGGCCCGGGACATCGCGGGGCAGGAGTCGGCGAGCACGCGGCCGCCCGCCCGCTCGATCACCGCCGTGTACCCGCTGCGGTCCGCGACGTCCTTCAGCGCGCGGGGCGCCATCAGCCACAGCTGCGTGGAAGCCGACAGCCGCTTGCCGTCCAGCAGGCCAGCGGTCCGCCGGATCTGATCGACCGAAGCATGCGGGCAGCCGAGCAGCACGAAGTCCACGTCGGTCGAGCTGCCGATCTCGTTGAGTGTCTCGTAGACGCCGCGCCGCTCCGCCGGTCCGTAGACGACGGGCGCCGGCGCCCAGGCGGCACCCTCGAACGCCGCCTTGAGCGTCGGGGCTTCTGGCGTGATCCCGGGAATGTGATAGAGCTCGACGCCGCCGGAGGTGGCCGCCGCGGCACCGAAGTGCTTGAGCTCGGTCAGGTCCGGCCTGCTGATGTCGCCGACGATCACCGGGCGGTCTTCGCCCGCCACCCCGCCGGCGAAATAGCCCAGCATCCCCCAGTCCTGGAAGCTCTCCACGCGGACCTGCACGTCGACCAGGTGCGTGCCGTACCTGTTCTCGTCCAGGTGGTTGCCCCAGCAGGGGATCTTGCCGGTGAGTGACGCGGCGCCGGTCGAGGCGACGCCCTCGCAGTTGGTCCGCGCGCCGAGCACCGAGTTGGCGTAGATCACCGCGGATGACTCCATCCACGCGCAGTGCTCGCCGCGTATCGGCAGGTTGCCGACCTGGTAGGGGGTGCAGGTGGCGAGGATGTTGACCCCGTGCCGCCCGTAGAAGGACTCGGCGCTCGCCTGTAGTTCGATGTTCTGCTTCGGATAGGGGACGACGCCGACCGCGTCGGCGCCGAAGCCGTGCTGCAACTGGCAGGTCGGCACCCGCATGGCGGGGATCTCGAGGTCTTCGTCGCTGTCCAGGTTGATGACCGCGAAGGCCTTGTCCCAGCCGCCCTCCCTGACCAGCCGCGCCTTAACGGGAGACGGCTGGGTCATCGTCCCGGCGACGTTGCGGATGTCGCAGAGCCGCTCGGCGTCCAGCGCCTGGCCGTACCGGATCAGCAGGTCCATCGCGGCGGCGACGGCGGCGCCCTCGGCGCCGTCGCGCATCCGCCGTTCTTCCTCGGTAAGGAACATCACTTGTCCCCCAGGTTCGCGGCCAGCCGTTCGCGCAGCAGCGCGGTGTCCACGTCATGCACGCTCGTGCCATACCTGCTCGCGAGGTCGAGCGCGTGCGCCGCCGCCGCGCCCATCGCCGAACACGGGCCCATCACCCGCACGCTGGACAGCGCGGCGGCGTCGCCGTCCACGCAGCGGCCGGCCGCCAGGAGGTTGTGCGCGTCCGGCGGCGTCATCGACCGCAGCGGCACGTAGTGCACGTGGTCGGCGTCGAACATCTCCCAGACGTAGCCGTCCGACCGGTCGTGCAGCTCGATCGGCCAGGCGGTCCGCGCCACCGCGTCGTCGAACCTGGTCCCGTCGCGCACCTCGTCCACCGTGAGCTGGTGGACACCGCGGATCCAGCGGGTCTGCCTGCGGCCAGGGAATCCGTAGGCGCGCACCCGCGCCTCGCCGAAGGCCTTCGGGAACTCAGCGCGCAGCAGCGTTATCGCGCGATCCGCCTGCTCCCTGCCCTCGAACATCGCGCGGGACGCGGCCACGGGGTCGAGCGGGGCGTCGATGTGGGTCACGTTCAGCACAGCGGTGCCGCGGCCGGGAAAGAAGAACGCGAGCCCGCCCCGCCGCAGCAGCCCGAACTCCTCACCGCGCGCGGCGAACACGGCGTCGATCTCGCCCATCTCCGGCTTGTGGTTCTCGTCGAGGTTCTCCACGATGACCTGCTGGCTCCCGTAGATGGGGCGCTCAGGCACCCAGCAGGGCAGCCCCGCCAGCCAGGTGAGCGCCGCGTCGCCGCTGGCGTCCACGTAGCTCGCCGCCCGGACCCGCACGTTTCCGTACCGGGTGGCCAGATCCACCGACCGGACCTGGCCGTCGCTCATCGCGACATGCTGCAGCACCGCGCCGACAACCACCTGGATGCCAAGCCCGTGCACGGTCTTCTCCAGCCAGCGGGCGAGCGCCACCTCGTTGTAGAACACCGTCGTGGTGTGGCTCCGCGCGAAGTGCAGGTCTCCGGACGGCCCCAGCTCACGGAATATGTCGTCGAAAACCCCGTGCGTCAGCTGCGTGTAATCCGGCGCGTTGCCGAATACGCCGCAGAAAAGACCGATCAACGAATGGACCATCTGCCCGCCGATAAGCGGCAGCGAATCGACGAGCACCACGCTGCGGCCGAGTCGCGCCGCCTCGATCGCCGCCGTCGAGCCGGCTATCCCCGCGCCGACGACGCACACGTCGGCGCTGACCACATGGAGGGCGTCGACGGGCGACCTGGTCACCGCGTCCAGCTTCAGTTCGGTCAGCGCATGCGGCATGAGGCTCCTTTTCGCACGGCCGGTAAATCACCTTGCCATGACCGTAAAATTGCGAACCGGATGCCGCAAACAAAAGATTCTGCTATGGGCTATAGATGCGGTTTATGTTAAACCGGAGGCGCCTCACAAGCGGCGCGAGGTCTCCACGATGAGCCGGCGCAGCCAGGCGTGCGCCGTGTCGTCCTCATACTGCCGGTGCCACCACAGCGACTCGACGATCGGCTCCGCGACCCCGGGGCACTCCACCACCTTCAGGTTCATCTGCGCGGCGAGCCTGGTGGCGAGGCGTTCCTGCATCAGCGCGACCCGGTCGGTGCCGGCCACGAAGTACGGCACCGACAGGTAGCTCTCCACCCGGACCGCGATCCGCGGCTGGATGTCGAGCAGCGCGAGCTGACGCATCACCGGCACGGAAGGCGGGTTCGGGTTGCTGCGGTAGTACGGTGCGACCCACGGCAGCCTGGCCATATCCCGCAGCCGCAGCTGGCCTGCGTCAAGCGCCGGGTTGTCCGCGTCCACCAGGCACACCCACCGATCGCGGAACAGTTCCGCCGACCGCGTGTCGGGCAGCGTGAACCCATGCGTAGGCGGGGCGACCATGCCGTCGACGAACCTGATGCCGTCCGCGTACTCGGTGCTCAGCGACTCCCTGACCAGCCTGACATGCAGCCGGGCGCGCGGTGCCGCCTTGCTGACGGCCTGGGACAGCGCCTCGCCCATCACCATGATGGTGTAGTCCGCCATGACGAGGGTGAACTCGCGTTCTGACGTCGCCGGGTCGAAGTGCGTGCTGGCGGCGAACAGCCGTTCCGCGGCGGCGCACACCGCCTCCACCTGTTCGGCCAGCTGCGCGCCGAGCGCGGTCAGCACGTATTCCCCGTGCTCACGAATCAGCAGCTCGTCGCCGAAGTGCCGGCGCAGCCGGGCGAGCGCGGCGCTCGCCGCCGGCTGCGTGACGCCCAGCCGCTGCGCCGCTCGGGTAACGCTACGTTCCCTGACCAGTTCGCGCAGCGCGACAAGCAGGTTCAGGTCCAGATTGGCCAGGTGAGCGACCGGTCGGGGCATAGTTCCCCCATCCAACGTCGCTTCCCGCCCGCTGACAAGATCCCCCCGCCCCACCGTGACCCCCCTGTTACCCCGCCCCGCCCCACCCCGCCCCCGCCTCTCCCCGCGCCCCGTTCCGTGCCC
>Ga0210390_10001247_pt1 | contig 24833 bp, 21 predicted proteins | sample IncBWH11OmetaG_FD_161050 | JGI IMG/M metagenome (GOLD analysis project Ga0210390, IMG submission 161050) | Forest soil microbial communities from Barre Woods Harvard Forest LTER site, Petersham, Massachusetts, United States - Inc-BW-H-11-O ... | reverse complement strand
TATGCTTACACTTCCGCGACCGGCAATAATGGATCGGCCTTCGCAGGCCTGTCCGGCAACTCTTTCTTCTACAATCTGACGCTCGCAAGCTCGATGTTCGTCGGCCGCTTCTTCATGATCATTCCGGCCATGGCGATCGCCGGCTCGCTGGCCGGCAAGAAGTCGATTCCGCCGTCAGCCGGCACTTTCCCGACCACGGGTGGCCTGTTCGTCGGCCTCGTCGTCGGTGTGATCCTCATCATCGGCGGTCTCACCTTCTTCCCGGCGCTCGCACTTGGCCCGATCGTCGAGCATCTGGCGATGAACGCCAACACCCTGTTCTGATCGGTCATTTGGAGTTTCACCATGGAAACCGTCCAAAAAATGAACAAGCGGACACCGGCCGCCACGATGCTCGATCCGAAGATCGTGATGCCCGCGATCGGGTCGGCCTTCCGCAAGCTCGATCCGCGGATCATGGTCAAAAGTCCGGTGATGTTCGTGGTGGAGGTCGTTGCCGCGCTGACGACCGTCATCTTCATTCGCGACCTCGCGACCGGCGGCGCAAATTCCGGCTTCACCTTCCAGATCATCCTCTGGCTGTGGTTCACCGTATTGTTCGCCAATTTCGCGGAGGCCGTCGCCGAAGGCCGCGGCAAGGCGCAAGCCGAATCGTTGCGAAAAACCCGTACCGAAAGCCAGGCCAAGCTGTTGGCCGGATCGGACACGACTTACCGCCTGGTGCCTGGCGCGAGCCTGAAGGTCGGCGACATCGTGCTGGTCGAGGCCGGTGATAACATCCCATCCGACGGTGAAGTGATCGAGGGCATCGCGTCGGTGAACGAAGCCGCGATCACCGGCGAATCGGCACCCGTGATCCGGGAGTCCGGCGGCGACCGCTCGGCCGTGACCGGCGGCACGCAGGTATTGTCGGACTGGATTCGCGTTCGCATCACCGCTTCGCAGGGATCGACCTTCATCGACCGCATGATCAAGCTGGTCGAAGGCGCCGAACGCCAGAAGACCCCGAACGAGATCGCGCTCAATATCCTGCTCGCGGGCCTCACCATCATTTTCGTGTTTGCGACCGTGACTATCCCGAGCTATGCGGCTTACGCCGGCGGCCGGATCTCGGTCGTCATCCTGGTCGCGCTGTTCGTCACGCTGATTCCGACCACCATCGGCGCGCTGTTGTCGGCGATCGGTATCGCCGGCATGGACCGTCTGGTGCGCTTCAACGTGCTTGCGATGTCGGGCCGCGCGGTGGAGGCCGCCGGCGACGTCGATACGCTCTTGCTCGACAAGACTGGCACCATCACGCTCGGCAACCGCCAGGCGACGGCGTTCCGCCCGATCCGCGGCGTCACTGAACAGGACCTGGCGGATGCAGCCCAGCTCGCTTCGCTCGCCGACGAAACACCCGAGGGGCGTTCGATCGTGGTGCTTGCCAAGGAAAAATACGGCATCCGGGGCCGCGATATGGCGGAATTGAAGGCGACGTTTGTTCCCTTCACCGCACAGACGCGCATGAGCGGCGTCGATGCCGGATCCTCCTCGGTGCGCAAGGGTGCGGTCGACGCCATCCTCAACTACGTCAGCGGCGGCAGCGTGGCACTGGCGGCGGCCTCGGGCGGGACGGTGCGGGCACTTCATCCGGCCGTCAGCCAGGAAGCCGAACGCGAGATTCGATCGATCGCCGACGAGATCGCCAAGACGGGCGGAACGCCGCTGGCGGTTGCCAAGGATAACCGTCTGCTCGGCATCGTGCAGCTCAAGGACATCGTCAAGGGAGGCATCCGCGACCGCTTCGCCGAGCTGCGCCGCATGGGCATTCGTACCATCATGATCACCGGCGACAACCCGATGACGGCGGCCGCGATCGCCGCGGAAGCGGGCGTCGATGATTTTTTGGCCCAGGCTACCCCCGAAGACAAGTTGAAACTCATCCGAGACGAGCAGGCCAAGGGCAAGTTGGTTGCGATGTGCGGCGACGGCACCAATGACGCGCCGGCGCTTGCGCAAGCCGATGTCGGCGTTGCCATGAATACCGGCACGCAAGCCGCGCGCGAAGCCGGCAACATGGTCGATCTCGACTCCAATCCGACCAAGCTGATCGAGGTGGTCGAAATCGGCAAGCAGCTGCTGATGACCCGAGGCGCGCTGACGACGTTCTCGATTGCCAACGACGTCGCCAAATATTTCGCGATCATTCCGGCGATGTTCCTGGCCTTCTATCCGCAGCTTGCCGTGCTCAACGTCATGCATCTGGCAAGCCCGCAAAGCGCCATCCTGTCGGCGATCATCTTCAACGCGCTGATCATCGTCGCGCTGATTCCGCTGGCCCTGAAGGGCGTGGCCTATCGCGCCGTCGGCGCCGGTGCGCTGCTGCGGCGTAACCTCATGGTCTACGGCGTGGGCGGCATCATCATTCCCTTTATCGGCATCAAGGCGATCGACCTCGTCGTCGCCGCCTTGCATCTGGCCTAGCTGTCATTGCGAGCGGAGCGAAGCAATTCATGCCCCGGCAATCACAAACTGGATTGCTTCGTCGCTTTGCTCCTCGCAATGACGGAGTTTACGGAGACTGAAAATGCTCAGAGAAATCCGCCCCGCCATCATCATTCTGGTCATGCTGACGCTGATCACGGGCCTTGCCTATCCGCTCGCCATGACGGAGGTCGCCGGCGCGATCTTTCCGAAACAGGCGCAGGGAAGCCTGGTCGAACGCGACGGCAAGGTGATCGGCTCGGCCCTGATCGGCCAGCAATTCAAGGACGACAAATATTTCCATGGCCGCCCTTCGGCGACCACGGCGCCGGACCCCGCCGATTCCACCAAGACGGTACCTGCGCCCTACAATGCGGCGAATTCCGGCGGGTCCAACCTCGGCCCGACCAGCAAGGCGCTCAACGACCGGATGAAGGAAGACGTCGAGAAACTAAGAGCGGAAAATCCTTCCGCGCGTATTCCCGTCGATCTCGTCACCACCTCGGCAAGCGGGCTCGACCCGGACATCTCGCCGGATGCCGCGCTGTTTCAGGTGCCGCGGGTCGCCAAGGCGCGCAACATGCCAGACGACCGCGTGCGCCAATTGGTGACGGAGAATACCTCCGGACGCCTTGTGGGGCTGTTCGGCGAGCCCAGGGTTAACGTGTTGGCGCTCAATCTGGCGCTGGATGCCGCCGCCAAATGATAGGATGGTCTTAGGGCCGTCTATGCCCGACTGAGCCTAAGGAATATATTGCCCCGATGGCCCAGCAGCAGCGCCGCGATTTCGAACAACGCCCTTCGCCGGAAGCCTTGCTGGAAGCGGCACGGCGCGAGAGCAGCTCCGCCGGGCGTCTGAAGATCTTCGTCGGCGCCGCGCCCGGCGTCGGCAAGACCTACGAGATGCTTCAGAGCGCGCACGCCCGGCGCAAAGCCGGTGTCGACGTCGTGGTTGGCATGGTCGAGACCCACGGACGGGCCGAGACGGACGCGTTGCTGCAAGGGCTCGAAGTCATCCCCCGCAAACGCATCCTTTATCGCGACCAGATGCTCGAGGAGATGGACCTCGATGCGCTGATCGCGCGGCATCCGCGGCTTGCGCTGGTCGATGAACTCGCCCACACCAACGCCCCCGGCGGCCGGCATCCGAAGCGCTATCTCGACGTCGAGGAGCTGCTTTCCCGCGGCATCGACGTCTATACCGCGGTCAATATCCAGCACATCGAGAGCCTCAACGATGTGGTGGCGCAGATCACGCATGTGCGGGTGCGTGAGACCGTGCCGGATTCGGTTTTCGATCGCGCCGACGCCATCGAACTGATCGATCTTACCCCTGACGACCTCATTCAGCGGCTGAAGGAAGGCAAGGTCTACGTCCCGAAACAGGCCGAGCGCGCGCTCGAGCATTACTTCTCGCCGGGCAATCTGACGGCGCTGCGCGAACTCGCGCTGCGGCGGACCGCCGAGCGGGTCGACGAGCAGCTGCTCACCCATATGCAGGCCAATGCGATCGCCGGGCCCTGGGCCGCCGGCGAGCGCATTCTGGTTTGCATCAGCGAGGACCCGCGCGCCGCGGGACTCGTGCGTTACACCAAGCGGCTTGCGGACCGGCTGCACGCGCCGTGGACCGCGCTCAGCATCGAGACGCGGCGCTCCTTGCGTTTAAGCGACGAAGAAACTGACCGGCTGGTCGACACTTTGCGTCTCGCCGAGGCGCTCGGCGGGGAGGCGCTGACCATTCCGGCCGTCGGACGGCGTATCGCCGACGACATTGTCGGTTTCGCGCAAGCCAACAATGTGACCCAGATCATCATCGGCAAGTCGACGCGAAGCTTTTGGTTCGAGCTCACGCGCGGCTCGGTGGTCCATGATCTGGTCCGCCGCGCAGGCAATATCAGCGTCAATGTGATTGCCGGCGAGGAGCTTGCCGCAGACCCGGTTCCGAAGAAGACCGTGCGCACCGCGGAACGCCATGAGCCGTTTCATCCCTGGCCGCACCTGATGGCGCTCCTGATCGTCGCCATCGGGCTTGGCGCAGCCGAACTGATCCAGCCGCTGTTCGGAATCGAGAATGTCGACCTGGTATTCCTCACCGCCGTGGTAGCGGTCGCGGTTCGCTACGGCCTGTGGCCGTCGCTACTGGCGAGCGTCGCGGCTTCACTTTCCTATAATTTCTTCTTCCTGCCGCCGATCTACACCTTCACGATCACCGAACCGACCAATGTCGCGGCATTTTTCTTCTTCATGCTGATCGCGGTTCTGGTCTCCAACGTCGCGGCAAGGGTACGAGCGCAGGCCGACACCGCGATCGGCCGGGTGCGGACGACGGAACTGCTTTACGCTTTCAGCCGCAAGCTCGCAGGCACCGCGACTCTCGACGACGTGTTGTGGGCGACCGCCTATCAGACCGCCTTGATGCTGAAAGTTCGCGTGGTCCTGCTCTTGCCGGAAGACGGTGTCCTGACCGTGAAGGCCGGCTATCCGCCGGAGGACCAGCTCGACAAGGCGGACCTTGCCGCCGCCAACTGGGCCTGGGACAACGATCGCTCCGCCGGGCGCGGCTCCGATACGCTGCCGGGCGCCAAGCGCCTGTTCCTGCCGATGCGGACGGGACGGGGGTTAATCGGCGTCATCGGGATCGACAACGACAAGACCGGCCCGCTGCTGACGCCGGACCAGCGCCGCCTGCTCGATGCGCTGGTCGATCAGGGCGCGCTGGCGATCGAACGCGTGCTGCTCGTGGAAGACATGGATCGTGTCAAGCGCACGATCGAGTCCGACCGCCTGCGCTCGGCGCTTCTGACCTCGATCTCGCACGACCTCAAGACCCCGCTGGCGTCGGTGCTGGGCGCGGCCTCCACGATGCGCGATCTTTCAAGCGGGCTGAGCGATACCCAAAAACGCGACCTGCTCGCGACCGTGATCGACGAATCCGAGCGGCTCAACCGTTTCATCGCCAATCTGCTCGATATGACCAGGCTCGAATCCGGCGCCGTCATGCCAAAGACCGCGCCTCACGACGTTGGTGAAATCATTGGCAGCGCGTTGCACCGCGCCAGCAAGATTCTCGTGCACCACAAGGTATCGCTCGAGCTCGACGCCGATTTGCCGATGCTTCAACTCGACGCGGTGCTGTTCGAACAGGCGCTGTTCAACCTGCTCGACAACGCCGCCAAATATGCGCCGCCCGACACCATGATCTCGATCAGGGGATGGCAGGACAAGAACTTCGTCACGCTGCAGATCGTCGACGAAGGCGAGGGTATTCCCCGCGCCGAACTGGAGAATGTGTTCGACAAGTTCTACCGCGCGCAGAAGGGCGACCACGTTCGCCCTGGCACCGGCCTTGGACTGGCGATTTCCCGCGGCTTCATCGAGGCGATGCACGGCACGATTTCCGCCGGCAACCGCGCTGACCGCAGTGGCGCGGCGCTGACGATCCGACTGCCCATCCCGGCGGCGTCAAATGCACTGGATACGGCCGCATGAGCGCCGCGCCCATCAAGGTCCTCGTCATCGACGATGAGCCGCCGATCCGAAAGTTGCTGCGCATGGGGCTGACCACGCAGGGCTACGAGATACTGGAAGCTCAAAATGGCAAGGTGGCGCTCGAATTGATGAATGAAGGCCCGGCGCTGATCATCCTCGACCTCGGACTGCCGGACATTCGGGGCCACGAGTTGCTGCGCATGATCCGCGGCCGCAACGACAGCGTTCCGATCGTGGTGCTGTCAAGCCGCGGCGACGAGGCAGGCAAGGTTCAAGCGCTCGATCTCGGCGCCGATGACTACCTGACAAAACCCTTCGGCATGGACGAACTGCTCGCCCGCATGCGCGCGGCGCTGCGCCACCAACTACAGGCGCATGGCGAGCGGCCGGTGTTTCGCTCCGGCGACCTGTCTGTCGACCTGGTACGCCGCATCGTCAAGGTCGGAGAGCGCGAGGTGAAGCTTTCGCCCAAGGAGTACGATCTGCTGCGCGTGCTGGTGCAGCACGCCGGCAAGGTGCTGACCCACCGGTTTCTGCTCAGGGAGCTGTGGGACGAAATGACCGACGCACAATATTTGCGGGTTTATGTGCGGCAGCTCAGGCAGAAGATCGAGACCGATCCGGAGCGCCCGCAATTCGTATTGACCGAAACCGGGATCGGATATCGGCTCAAGGCGCAGGATTAGAGTTTGATCCCGTCAGACCGGTGAAGCCTTAATTGCGTCGGCGGCAACATCAACCCGCAAGGCCAGCTAAATGCTTTGAACTTACTTCCGCTTGACCCGAAGCGGACCTCTGTTTCGCAATCCGAAGGCACGCGATTGCGGCGCGCCCCATCAACCACTCGCTAGGCCCGCCATAACCTGCAGCAGCGGCTGAGGCCCGACCGAGACCTGCCCTATAAACGGTTCGTCATGAGCCAGTATCAGTAGGATAGATGCGGCGATGCCGGTCGCAAAGGCTCCCATGCTGATTGTCGAAGCAAGCCGGTTGTCGCTGTGAACGACCGCGATCGCGAGCAGCGCGCAAGCGGCCTGCAGGAGAAGACAAGCCCATTTCGTCAGATTAACGTGAGATCGGCTAACCAGAATGCGCTGGCGGCGCGCTTCCAATGCATTTTCAAGCGACGTGGCGATCTCGCGCTGTGCAATTTGCTGACCTGGATTGTTGGGCGATAAGGCAAGGGTTTGCTGGAGGGCTTCGGTGAGTGGTGCAGGGCTGATGCTCAGTGTAGCCGCATGCCGAACCATCATCGGCCACTCCGTGTTGGCGGTGTCTTCAATGTAACGCCGAACGAGGCTTCGCAGTTGCGCCTCTGGCTCTCCTGGAAAGGCAGCGGCAAGAATCAAAACCGATTTCAGGGCGCTGGCCTCGCGATTCACTGCAGCACTTGCATGATCGTTGTCACTCCAGACCTGCGCAGCTGTAAACGCCACAAAGAGGCCGAAAATGATGCCCAGCGGCGAGAGCATTCCCGGCGAGACAGCCTTGAACGCGCGTACACGTTCGCCGGTCGCGAGCATCCCGATAACAGTTTGTACCAGGATCGCAAAGAGATAGGTGGCGCTGAAGACAACGATTGCCATCCATATCAATGGAAGATTGTGAAGCCAGTTGCTCATAGTCTGTCTCCTGCCCGCATTGAAGGCGCCCATGGACGATCCTTGGTTTCCTCTATCATGTTAGATCAGCGCGAGAATAGATCAGAAAAAGCTCTGCTTTGCGCTTGGCCCGATTTGAAATTTTTCAGCGAACGTGTGCCGTTTCGTGGAAGGGAAACTAGTCGGCATTTGGCCCTTCGCGTCACTTCGGTGCGGTGCGGAATTTGGTCGCAATCGGGGCATAGCGGACATCATCAAACCGCGCCGATCAAACTCGGTTTATAAGTCCCGATCCAACAACCGGGACGCATTGGCGGCCTGGCGGAATAAGCGCTGCAATTCTCCGGCCACCTTTAACCAATCCATGCTTGAGTTTCAGAATATTTCCAAATGCGGCGGAACGTCGGTCCACGCCGTATGTTGCCTTGACGGCGACGGAATCTTCGCGAGGAGCGGGACAGTCACCATCGCGACCAAGGCGGCGTAACGCCCGCCTAGTCGCGGTTCAGTCTCATCCTCCATCGCGAGCGAAACACAATGAACAAGCGCAAGCCCAACTATTTTCGTAATTCGCTGGATTTGAGGGATAAAGTGCAGGTCAAGGTCCTGCGCAAGCGCCTCAAGCTATCGGAGGAACAGTTCGCCAGCGTAGTTCGGAAGTCCGGGAATTCGATTTCGGCCATCACCAAGGAGGCCACGACTTCAAGCTCTCACGAACTGCCAGCCGCTGCCGCTGTTGTTACTGTCTAGTGTCCTGATTCCGAAGCTCGCATCATTTTGCGGTGATCTTGTTTGCGAACTTCGGAATCGAAAGAAACTCGCAGTAGCAATGATGCGGACTTCTGAACCGCCACACTGGCGTGGCACAAACCTGGATTCCCTTCACCAATTGAACCGCGGTTCCTGCCGTCAGCACCTCTGGGCAGGCCCGACATTGCTCGGCGCCTATCTCGATTGCTGCTCATGTCTGGGGACCGGATCTTCGTTGTCGAGAGCTAATGACCCTGGCGCATCTCGAAAACGAATCTCGTCTCTTCGAGGTTCGAAGACGCCTTCAGCGTGCCACCATGCGCTTGAGCAATCTGTGACGCGATATAGAGGCCAAGCCCCAGGCCTTGCTGGGAAGGGCGGTCGCCGCGCGTGTATGGCTTGAACAGATTGTCCATTGCCTTGTCAGATATTGGAACGCCATAGTTTGTGACCGCTAATTCGAACACTCCATTGATCGTTCTCGCGGAGACGCGAACGGGCCTGCCTTGATCACCATACATGATGGCATTGCCCAGGAGATTGGAGAACAGTTGCCCTATCTTGCCTCGATCGCAGTTGACCGGTTCTTGGATGTCGATTTCGGCTTCAACTGTGACGCCGGGCCACGCGGATTTGAGCTCAGCAATCACTTGCTCAAGAACGGGCGCCAAGGGCTCCTTGGCTTCGCGCTTGACGGTCAGGCCGCCGCCCAGGCGTCCCCTGGCAAAGTCCATGATGTTATCGACAAGGCCTGCCATGCGCAGGACGGACTTCCGAATCGCTAAAATGATCTCTTGTGCTTTCTGAGTGTCTGGATTCTTGAGTAGGACACGCATTCCGGCCTCGACGGATGCAAGGGGGTTGCGAAGATCGTGCCCTAGAACGCCAATGAATTGTTCTCGAAGCTCGGATGTCCTTCTTTCATCGAGTAAGTCGGCTTGACTCATCCGCAGGTCGGCCTGACTTTGCTCCAAGCGTTGGTTGAGCTCCAGTTGCGCCGCAATGAGTTCGCTCAATAACTGAAACGGGCCGAGAATTTCGGGCTTGCCGAGTTCTCGCGGCTTCGGGTCAATGGCACAGAGCGTCCCCCATATCGTTCCGTCGCTGAGAATGATTGGGGCAGAAATATAGCTTCTAAAGCCATACCTAGCCGGCGTTGGGTGATTGCAGAAGGCGCCGTCGGTCTGTGCGTCATTTATGACGACGGTCTTGCCATGCTGTTGTATTTCATTGCAGATCGTAGTTTCGACTTGCAGTTCGCCGCCTTCTCTCAAGCCAAAGTTTATCTTGTCACGAACGGCGCAGCACACCCATTGCCGGGAAGTTACGCGGGCGATGGCAACGAAGCCCATGCCTGTCATCCTGCCGACAACGTCGAGGATTTTCGGAACAGCGCCAATTTGCTGGACGGCGTCTACTTCCGCTTCAATGTCAATCGCCATCATAAATCGCACTGCCCCTGGGCCTTCACGTCAACGCATAGGAACAACGAATGTTCTTGGAACGAATGGGCTGCCGATAAGTTACCCACTGTTATGCCGGAGCAAAAGTGGCCCAATTTGCAAAACCCAGGGATCTGGTCTTGGTAGTTGAGGACGAAGCCCTGGTCCGCATGAATTCGGCCGACGTGATCCGCAATCTGGGCTTCGATGTTATGAGGCGGAAGATGCCGATCACGCGGTTTCTCTTCTCGAATCGGTTCCGGGGATAACGGTTTTGTTCACAGACGTTCAGATGCCCGGATCAATGGACGGCCTCTTGCTTGCCGCTGTCGTGAGAGACCGTTGGCCGCCGATTGGCCTCCTGATCACCTCCGGTAAGCTAGACCATCCAACGGCTGACGTGCCGACGGGAGCGGGGTTTATTTCCAAACCGTATTCACCGTTGGAGCTCAAGGATCAGCTTTATTCGCTCACGGGACGGTGCTGACCTTCGAGGAAGCTCGCAGCCGGTCGTTTGCCACGGATCAGCTATTACCGCGATCTCGACACCCCGCGCTCAAGAGCTGTAGGATGTCTGGTCCGCTTCGGGGACGGCGTATACGGGAGGCTCCGGCTCCCGCTTCCAAATCACTTAAGCGATTGAACATAGACGACTTTTGGTCGTGATGCTCGCTGGTGGACGAAGCAGTCAAAGATGAAAGAGCAATCGGTCCGGTCAAACGCGACTTCGGCACGCCCGGAGCCCATGACAGATTTGCTTGCACTGTCCTACGAGCCAATCCTGACGTGGCGGCTTGACGGAGGCATCGAGAGCTGGAACGCGGGAGCTGAACGACTTTATGGATTTAGTCCAGAAGAGGCGTTGGGTCGCGTCAGCCACGCGCTTCTACAAACCAAGTTTCCAATAGAACTCGCAGACCTGATTTCCCAGCTTGTGAATGGCCGTTACTGGTCGGGCGAGCTGCGTCACACTTGCAAAGATGGTCGCGAAGTCGTCGTCGACAGCCGGATGCAATTGCTGGACGATGGCGCCGTGCTTGAGGTCAATCGCGACGCTACAGAGATCAAGGCGCTGGCGGCCCGACAAGCCACACTAATGCGGGAGCTTTCGGCCGCCGCAGCCAAATTCGAGGCGCTATTCAACCAATCGGGCATTTTTGCCGGGATCATGGACTTGCAGGGTTACTTGCGTGAAGCGAACAATTTGTCGCTCGAATGGTGCGGTTACACGCGAGAGCAAGTTCTGGACAAGCCTTTCTGGGAAACGCCATGGTGGAGGGGCTCGGAGGGGGTTAAAGCGAGGATTCGCTTTGCCACGGATCAGGCGGCAGCTGGCCTCGTCTTTCGCGAAGAGCTTGCATACTGGTTGGGCGATGGCCGCGAGCGGATCGTGGATTTTGCCATGCACCCCATTCGCGATCAGTCGGGGTCGGTGATGTTCCTGCATCCGTCCGGAATCGACATCACCGAACGCAAGCAAGCCGACACGGCGCTTCGCGAAGGTGAACAACGATTGCGTTGGATCGGCTCCGTCGTGGAGTCGAGTGATGATGCGATTGTAAGCAAGAACCTGGACGGCATCATCACCAGCTGGAATAGGGGTGCGGAACGCCTCTTCGACTACACGGCGGAAGAAGCGATTGGCCAGCCCATCACCTTGATTATTCCACAAGACCGACTTGACGAAGAACGCTTGATTCTGACTCGTATCAGGCGAGGAGAGCGGATCGATCATTATGAGACAATTCGGCAGCGCAAGCATGGCGACCTTGTCAGCATTTCGTTGTCCGTTTCTCCCGTGAAAGATGCTGATGGAAAAATTGTTGGCGCATCAAAGATTGCAAGAGATATTACCGAGCAGAAACGAAATCAGGAGCACATCAGCGTTCTGGCTCACGAAGCGGAGCATCGAAGCAAGAACATCCTCTCGAACGTACAGGCAATCATCAATCTTTCTCGGTCTGACACTTCCGATGGCCTAAAGGACGTGATCAGCGGGCGGATCCAGGCGATGGCAAATGTTCACTCGCTGTTTGTTGAAACGCGGTGGATAGGCGCGGAAGTCTCGGCGATCGCCAAGCATGAACTTGCTCCGTATCTCGACGAGCACGACGTGCGGGTTCGCATGGAGGGTCCGGAAACCGTGTTGAAGCCGAGCGCTGCACAGGCGGTTGCCGTGAGCCTGCATGAGTTAGCAACCAACGCTTCCAAGTATGGAGCGCTGTCTGATGCGAAAGGTCAGATTAGACTGACGTGGTCGTGCAACGAGGATGGACAGCTGGCGCTTCGCTGGACCGAATTGGGTGGGCCGAAGGTAAAAGCGCCGGAACGCCTGGGCTTTGGTAGTCGTCTCATCGAGGGAACGATCAGAGCACTAGGCGGCAAAACACACTTTGACTGGCGCCTGGAAGGGCTTGTTTGCGAAATCACCGTTCAGGCGTGAAATCCCGCGCGTTGTTTCCAGCCATCAATCTCAAGTCCGTGGTGGCTCGCGCCGCGCGCTTAATTTTGCTTCTCATCCCGGTCAATTTGCGACCTCTCCTGCAAGACCGCATTCAACAGCGAACGGTGGACCTCTATGTTGCCGTTGTAACTGATGAAGCCCAATTTCCGGAATTTGTTCATGAAGGAACTGACGCGAGATCGCGTCGTGCCGATCATTTCCGCCAGCGTACCCTGATCGAAACTCGCATCGATGGGTTCCGGGCTGCCCTCCTTGCCGAAATTGGCGAGCAGTAGAAGCAAGCGCGCAAGTCGCTTCTCGCTGGAATTGAACAGCTGATCGATCAAATCCGCTTCAACCCGGTTGTTCCGAGTTAATAGATGCGCCACGAACATCTCGGAAAACTTCGGCTCACTGTGAAGGACCGCCAGCATGGCTTTTTTCGTTATCGAAGTGATCAGGCATTCTTCCATCGTCGAAGCCGTCGCGATGCGCACCGATTGGCCGTTGAGACAACCTTCGCCGAAAAACTGATCGGGTCCGATAACTCCGACAACCGCTTCCTTGCCCTGATCGGAGGTGACGACGATTTTGACCTTGCCTTCTTGAAGGTAGAAGATCGTATCCGCGCTATCGCCTTGGGCGAAAATGATTTGATCCTTGCGGAATTTCGATATGTTTTTCCCGGTCCCTACCTTGCCGAGAAACACTTTGGGATTGAACCCGTTCTTGGCTGCTTTTCCCATAAGACCCCTCCTTCGGTCCGACGGAAATTGTGAAATAAAAAATTGATCGGTGTGTTCAATAGGGAACAGCACCCGCAATTTTATTGTGGAAGAGTGATTTTTTTCGGTCGGCGGTGGCTGTTCCCGGAGTGTGCAGTGCACCACCCGCCTGAGGCGGTAAGGCGTGCCATGCCGGAGATTCAAGCTTCAAAATCTGGTGATCCGCTCAGCTCCATTGAGTGCCCGCGCTGTCCGCGCTGCCAGGCCCGAATGACGCTGACGACCATTTCACCTGCTCCATCGGGTTACGATCTGCGCATATTCGAATGCGCCAAGTGTAGCCGTTTTTCGTCACGACTGGCACCCCGCGACCCGATGATGACCGGCGCCGCGCTGCGATGGCTCAATGGAGAGCTTAAGCCCCCAAAATCAGCTCATGACAGACGCATGGGAGATTAAGCAGTTGGTTGATGCACACGATGCCCTTCGACAGGTTGGTATTCTGCTTGATGGCGAAGCGACCAGCGTACCGTCCGACGAGCCACGAACCTTCCGGCGCAAATCTCTGGGAACCTCCCTCAAGGTGGTCGCTGTCGCCTTGGGTTTGCGTGACGAGGAACAGGCCTTCGAGCTGCCCGCGCGGCTGTTCGAACAAGTGCCATTTGCCGTTTATGTTTGCGACCGGGACGGTCTCGTTCTTCGATACAACCAGCGGGCTGCCGAACCTATGGGGCCGGTCGCCTAAACTCGGCGATCCTGATGAACGGTTTTGCGGATCGTATCGAATGTTCCGTCCCGACGGCAGTCGGCTCCTGCCCCATGAATGCCCCATGGCCGACGTGCTGCGCACCGGTGTTTCCGTGCGCGAACAGGAAGTCCACATTGAGCGACCGGACGGCTCGTGTGGCATCGCGCTCGTCGACATCGAAGCAGTCAAGGATGGCGATGGGAACATTGTCGGCGCGGTCAACTGCTTCCAGGATATAACGGAACGCAAACGGATCGAAGCGCAAATCGTCAACCTCGCGCGCGAGGCAGAGCATCGGACAAAGAACATCTTGTCCACTGTGCTTGCGACGGTGCGTCTTTCTCATTCCGATACGGTTGATGATCTCAAGCAACTGATCGAAGGGCGCATCGATGCCCTCGCAAAGGTGCATGCGCTGTTCGTGCAATCGCGCTGGGCGGGAGCCGAGCTTCGCAATCTGGTCTCGCAGGAGCTTTCAGCTTACAGCGACGAGACGGAGGCGCGTGTACGAATTGACGGCCCAGCCGTAATGCTGGAACCGTATTCGGCTCAGGCAATTGCAATCACGTTGCATGAGCTCGCGACCAACGCGGCAAAATACGGATCGCTGTCGGCGGCGGCAGGTCGTGTTGAAATCGCCTGGTCGCACACGGCAGACGGACGGCTGAGTTTGCGCTGGATCGAGTTGGGCGGGCCGACAGTCACGCCGCCCACGCACCGCGGATTCGGCACGCGCATTATGGAGAACATACTCGCAGGCCAACTCAAGGGCGAGGTGCGTTGATTGGCGCGACCAAGGGCTCACCTGCGAGATCATTCTGCTTGCGTAAGGCCTTGCCGCCACTTGCGGCGCGACGGCAGAGGTGCTCGGAGCCAACGGTTCCACGGCTAGCCGAGGCGACCAGCAATCCGGGAAATAATCCGCTGCGTTGCATAGCCGCAATTGGCACTTTTCAGACATGGCGTCCGTGACGAACGATGTCCGTTCACAGGGGCAAAGCAGACATCTTGAAGCGCCAGCATTTCCGCTTATGACTCCTTAGGCGACTGGCGGCCGCTCGGCGCTCAAGGTCGATCGGGTGCTATAAAAAAAGCTCAATCCTTCAAGTCTGAGCTTGTTCCCAAGCGCCGCAAGAGTCTTCTTCTGGGATCAGCGCTGGACGGTCGCAGCAATTTCACGAATTATCCCATGAGCCATCGCCCACTGTGGATATCGAACTTCACCAAGCCTTCGTCTCGCATTTTCAACAGGAGGGATTGGCAAGCTTCTTCATTCACGACATTGGCGCGTTTCATGACCTCGCGCACTTTTAGCGGTTTCTCGCGGAGCGCACTCAGGATATTTTCTCGATCATTCAGCAATACTGGAATCCTATCGTCATCAAGTGTGATAAATCACTGAGAATACGAAAGCTGATCTTCCGTAACGACTCGCTCGATATTTTCAGACTTGCTCCTGATGCGGTATCTGAGACGTCCATCTGCCTCGATCGGCATAAGTTGAACGATGGTGTAAATCGTTGGTGGATCAATTGCGGCACGCCCTTGTGGGCCTTGGGGCCGGTGGCGAACGTCTTCATTCACCTTGTAGGCATATGACATGTGTCCACCTCTTAAGCTGCCGCTGCACTAGCGCAGACCGTCAAGTGATGCAATGCGTTCCATTGCCCTTCTTGATTGCTGCGACGGATCAGCTCGGCTGTTGCATTTCGGTGACTCCCATTCTCGCGCGCCGAGGTATGCTCGTGCGGGGCTTTGGAGGGGCGGATGTTCGATGTTTATTTGAATGATAACCGAGCTCAACTATTGGTAGTTGCGAAGGGGCAATCGATCCCCATCTGCGGGAGATTAGGGCGGTGGCGAAGGAAGAAAGCGGCGGTCACAGTAAGCGACGAAATCAAGATGGCCATACAGAGAGACGGCTACTATTCGCGCAGACTACGAAAGCCTGAAAGAAGTAACCAGTAGCATCGTTTTGCTCGCTGGAGCTGGGCGAACAATGTCGCCGTTCGGCCCATCGCGTCATTTCGCTGCAAGCAGCGCCTCGGTCGCTTTTGGAGCGAAGCCGACATCAATTGGCAGGCAAGATCGGCCGGTTCGGTCGCGAATGACCCTCGGGCGACCTTGGAGAGGCCGTTGCTTTGTTGCAACACGGCCAGTTTTTTTCGGTAATTGCCGTGTCCGTAAATTGAACGTCAAATTCCCGCTGTTGTTGTGGCGCGAGCGTATTGTGCAGCGAAATAGGGCATTTTCTCATGAAACGGCTTCTCAAATATCTGGCGAGTGCCGTAGTGCTGCTTAGCCCGTTGACTGCGCACTCGGCTGATATCGCCGGTCCACCACCGCTACTGGTCCCCATGTTCAGTTGGACTGGATTCTACGCCGGCGCAAACATTGGCGCAGCCTGGACCAACAGCAGCTGGACCGACACGCTCACATTGACGAATTTCAACAACAACAACAGCGGCAACGGCGTGTTCATTGGCGGCGGGCAGATCGGTGGCAATTACCAGATCGGCAGCTTCGTCATCGGCGGCGAATGGGACTTCGACTGGGCCGCCAACAACAATCACACCAACGGGGTCGTCATTCCGGCCGGAAATATCGTTGTCACCAACAACAATCGCTGGATCACGACAGTGGCTGCCCGCTTCGGTTGGGCATTTGAACGCTGGCTGTGGTACGGCAAGGCCGGCGGCGGTTGGGTCGGTAACAACACGACCGTTACTAACACCACGACGGGCGTGTCGGTCAGCACCTGCGGTAACCTCACCACCAACTGCGGCAACAACAACAATGGCGGCTGGCTGTTAGGCGCTGGCCTCGAATACGCGGTCACGAACAACTGGACGGTGAAGCTCGAGTACGACTTTCTCGGGGTGGGCAGCCGGACCTTCGTCATTCCGGTCACGTCCCCGTTCCTCGCCGGCGATACGTTCCACTCCAACAACCGCAATGTCCAGGAGATCAAAGTCGGGTTCAACTACCTGTTCAACTGGGGCGCACCAGTTGGAGGCAGATACTAGTTCCGCAAACGACGTTGGGGCGGACCGGAAGTCGTCGGCGTCATATCGAAACGACGCTTTTGACCCGGAGCCGACGTGTGCGAAGCTTCAAGGCCTCTTTACCAACATTGGCGCGACGGCAGATGATGGATAGATTGGTGCCTGACTGAAACCGAGCATGAGTGCGCCATGCGCATTCTCAAGTTCGCAGGTATTGCTTCGGTTGGAATTCTTATTGCACTGGGGCTGACAGCCTATCTGCTTCTCCCTGGTGAGGTTCCGATTGAGAAGATCGACTCGTCGGTAGTGCGCACACCGAACCTTATCGAACGCGCCTGGCATCTGCCCGTGGCAGCGACTTTCGGTCAACACGTAGCCGGACAGTCAAACTTATCCAAATGCGGCCCTTCCAGTCTTGCCAACGTCTTCAGATCGCTTGCGGAGCGCCCGGTGACTGAAGATGCCGTTCTCGCGGGAACCGGGATGTGCTGGTCGGGCTATTGCATCCCGGGGCTGACCTTGGACGAACTTGCCGGCGTGGCCGTCGCAAATACAAGTCCTAAGGTCACGGTACTGCGCGACCTAACTCCCGAACAATTTCTGAACCATATTCGGCGGTCGAACGATCCGAGTCGGCGCTACGTCGTGAATTTTCGACGCAAGGAGATCTTCGACGCTGGCGGCGGTCACTTCTCACCGATTGCCGGATATCTCGAAGACTTGGATCTGGTTTTTGTCTTGGATGTGAACGACCACTTCCAGCCTTGGCTGGTCGAGCGCTCACGACTCTACTCTGCGGTCAACACGCTGGATGGGAATAAGAAGCGAGGGCTGCTGTTGATTGAGTGAGACGCTCCACGGCCTCATTAGCGGCAATTGACGCCAAACCGAAAGCCGTCCAATAGGACGTTCTCGACTACCGCGACTTGCTGGCCGAGCGAACCGGCAATGCTGCGCGAATCTCCCACCACGCGTGAAGCAGGTCACACTCGCAATCTCACACTGGGTGTAGACACGTGCTCGCCGGAGCTTCAACCGGCGCATTAAACGCTGAACGAGGGAGAAATCCCATGAAGCGCATCGCATTTCCGACATTCATGAAACGCATTGTATTTCCAGCACTCGCCGTAGTGGCTGTGGCGATAATTGTGATGAGGTCTCATGCGGTCCAGACTTACGGAGCAAAGCAGTCCGCGATGTCCATCCAGGAGGTGCACGAAAAAACTGACCTGAAAAAGCTTTCTGTAGAGGAATTCGAGGATCAGTCCCTCGTCTTCCCGAGAGTCGCAGGGCATTAGAATCAGGACCGGCCGCGTCATCCTCTTCCGGTATCGGAAGAGGGCGGGTCCGCGCCCGACGGGTCTTCCAAATTCGAGCTTGTCAGGAGGAGCCGCAAGGGTGCACGAACTTCGGAAAGCGAGCACCAGCCGGCTCGACGCTGGCGTCAAGTTGGCGACGATGCTTCGCATCGCGCCGACGACGGTGACAAGAAAGCCCGATCGCCGGGAAGAGCGCGAAGGAAACCGTTAAAACCATTCGCGTGCGGGAATGCCGGGTGAATCCGGCTGTGACCGTGGTGACTATGCTCGTGTCGTTACCATCTTTCCCACGCGAGGTTGCGGGTGCGGCAGGCACCCGGCATTCCCCACGCCCTCTGAGGGCGGATGGTTCATGCATCGCGCCGCGAGAATGCGGGGCCATACAAGGAGCCTGCGATGGCGACGGTCCAAAATGGGAACCATCTCCGTCCGCGCCGATTGGTTCTGCGCCAGAGGGAGAAAAATCATGGCACGAAAATATTCGAAAAAGGCATCCGCCAAGGTCGAACGCGCGATGAAGGAACGCAACGCCGGGACCTTGAGGAGCGGCCGCTCCGGGCGGAAGGTTACAAGCCGCAAGCAGGCGATCGCGATCGGCCTTTCAGAAGCGAGGGCCGCAGGGGCGAAGGTCCCGAAAAAAACCGCGGGCAGGAAACGCAGGGCCAGCCAAAAACGGAAGTCGAAGAGGTAAGGAACGCTTTTCCCGTCATGCCGTCATCGCCGGGCATAGCCACCTTTCCGCTATGTCCGGCCACGACGCTTTGGCCGATGCAAAGCTGCTTTCATGGTTTCCAATAGGCGCGCGCGGCCATTACAATCCCCCTATTCGCGATTGGTTCGGAAATTGGCGGAACTTCAACGGCCGTCGCAGGTTTCGGTTCCGAAAGACGTGTTTCTGCGGGCTTTTTGTATTCCAGGATTTTGCCGTGTCGCTGAGAGAACTCACCACCTACCGGAAAAAGCGGGATTTCGAAAAGACCGCTGAGCCGAGCGGCGACACCCCGGTCAGGCCGTCGAAGCAGCGCCGCTTCGTGATTCAAAAGCACGCCGCCACGCGCTTGCACTACGATCTCAGGCTGGAGCTTGATGGCGTCTTCAAATCCTGGGCGGTGACCAAGGGGCCCTCGCTCGATCCGCATGACAAGCGGCTGGCGGTGGAAGTCGAGGACCATCCGCTCGACTATGGCGATTTCGAAGGCACCATCCCGAAAGACCAATATGGCGGCGGCACCGTGCAACTCTGGGATCGCGGCTATTGGGAATCGGACGATCCCGAAAAGGGATTCAGAAAGGGCGACCTGAAGTTCACGCTGCATGGCGACAAGCTGCATGGCAGCTGGGTGCTGGTGCGCATGCGCCACAACCGCGACGGCGACAAGCGCACCAACTGGCTCCTGATCAAGCACCGGGATGAATATGCGCGCGAAGGCGAGGCCAATAACATCCTGGAGGAAGATCGCTCCGTCGCCTCGGGCCGGTCGATGGAGCAGATCGCCGGCGGCAAGGGCAAGGCGCCAAAACCGTTCATGACGGCAAGGTCCGGTCGCGGGAAGGCCGATGCGGTATGGCATTCGAACCGCGGCGAGGCCGTTGAGGCGCGGGCCGGGCGCAAGCAGGCGGCAGCACGGGCGACACCTGCGAAGGCTCTCCATCCTCGCAAGGTCGCGAAGATGCCGGATTTCGTCGCCCCCGAACTCTGCACGCCGGTCGATCGGCCGCCGGACGCGGAAGGCTGGGGCCATGAGATCAAGTTCGACGGCTATCGTGTGCAGTTGCGCGTAGAGGACGGCGAGGCCAGGTTGAAGACGCGCAAGGGCCTGGATTGGACGGACAAGTTTGCCGCAATCGCCGGGGAGGGAAGCGAACTTCCCGATGGGCTCATCGACGGTGAAATCGTAGCCCTTGACCAGGACGGCGCGCCGGACTTCTCGACGCTGCAGGCGGCCATTTCCGACGGCAAGACCGGCGATCTGATCTTTTATGCCTTCGATTTGCTGTTTGCCGACGGTGAGGACCTTCGCCACCTGCCGCTGCGCGAGCGAAAAGCGCGCCTGAAGCAGTTGCTCGAAACGCGGCCCAAATCCAGGTCAAAGTCCAAAGCGAAATCGATCCGCTATGTCGAGCATTTCGAAAGCGGGGGCGATGCGATCCTGCGCTCGGCATGCAAGCTGTCGCTCGAGGGCATCGTCTCCAAGAAGCTCACCTCCCCTTACCGCTCCGGCCGTTCCGAGAACTGGACCAAGGCCAAATGCCGCGCCGGGCAGGAGGTCGTGCTGGGCGGATGGAAGACCACCAACGGCAAGTTCCGCTCGCTGATGGCCGGCGTCTATCGCGGCGACCATCTGGTCTTTGTCGGAATGGTCGGCACCGGCTTTGGACAGGACACGGTCAGGCGCATCATGCCTGCGCTGAAGGCGGCGGAGACGGACGACAATCCGTTCGGCGGAAAGGACGCGCCCCGCAAGACCCGGGATGTGCATTGGTTGAGGCCCGAACTTGTCGCCGAAATCGAATTCGCGGGCTTTACCGACGCCGGCAATATCCGTCAGGCGTCGTTCAAGGGATTGCGCCAGGACAAACCGGCTTCCGAAATCGTCGCGGAAAAGCCCGCCAGAACCGAAGTCAAGAAGCCCGCCGCAAAAGCCGCCGCGAAATCCGGAAAGTCGAAACCGGAAAAGCCTGTTGCGACAGTTGCGGGGAATCGCTCCGCCGAGGTGATGGGTGTCGTCATTTCAAAGCCGGAGAAGGAACTGTGGCCGGATGGGGGTGACGGCGAGGGCGTGACCAAGCTCGATCTCGCCCGCTATTTCGAGGCGATCGGCGAATGGATGATCGGATATCTGAAGGGCCGGCCGTGTTCGGTCGTGCGCGCACCCGACGGCATCAAGGGTGAGAGATTCTTCCAGCGCCACGCGATGCCGAGCACGTCCAGCCTTCTGGAACTCGTCAAGGTTTCCGGCGACCGCAAGCCCTATTTGCAGATCGACCGTGTCGAGGGTCTTGCGGCCGTGGCCCAGTCTGGCGGTCTCGAATTGCATCCCTGGAATTGCGCGCCCTATGCGACGGACACGCCCGGACGACTGGTGTTCGATCTCGATCCCGCCCCTGAGGTCGAATTTTCGGAAGTGGTCGAAGCGACGTTGGAAATGAAGCAGCGCCTCGACGAACTCGGCCTCGAAAACTTCTGCAAGACCACCGGCGGCAAAGGTCTTCACGTGGTGGTTCCCCTGGCGCATGGCGCCAAGGAAAAGGTGAGCTGGAAGGAAGCCAAGGCATTCGCCCAGGGCGTCTGCCAATGGATGGCGCAGGAAAGTCCCGATCAGTACCTGCTCAACATGTCGAAGAAGCTGCGCCGTGGAAAGATCTTTCTCGACTACCTTCGCAACGATCGGATGGCGACCGCGGTAGCGGTGCTTTCACCGCGCGCACGCGAAGGCGCGACGGTCTCGATGCCGTTGACCTGGGCGCAGGTGCGCGGTGACCTCGACCCGAAGCGCTACACGATCCGCACCGTTCCGGCGCTGCTTGCTAAAAGCAAGGCGTGGGAAGGGTACGATGAGACGCAATCGTCGATCAAAGGTGCAATGAAGAAACTGGCGGGGAGATTGTAAGCCTGCACGAGAGAAGCGCGAACCGGTGATGGGTTGCGAATAGGGATTCCGGGTCGGCGCCTCCAGCGCAACCCGGAATCAAGGGAGTGGCGGGATCAAATCCGCCCGAGCAAAACCAATATCAATAGGATGACGACGATAAGCCCTAGGCCGCCGCCGCCGTAATACCCCGTTCCGTAAAACGGCCCGCCGCCGATGCCGCTAAAACCGCCGAGAAGCGCGATAATCAAAATGATCAGAAGGATCGTTCCGATAGTCATCTAGATTTCCTCCAGCCTGTGTTCAGTTGCTGACACTCCCCGACTCTCAGGCGAGCAACAAACCCGGACCTGGAAAGTTCCGGCGTTCCATTTTGGCGATGGGCTCTTTTTTATCGATCAAGCGGAACTACATGCCATAACGTTGAAAGAGGTTTCCGATGGCTGCGCCTCTCATCGTTTCGATTCCGCATAGTCTCGGCCGCGAAGAAGCAACCCGCCGCCTCAAAAACGGTTTGACGCGGGCGGCTGCGAGCGTTCCTGTGCTTGCGGTCGACGAAGAGCGATGGGAGGACAATCGCATGATCTTCCGCGTCCGCGCGCTCGGACAGGTGGCCTCAGGCCATCTCGATGTCGCCGACGATCACGTGCGCCTGGAAGTGACGTTGCCGTGGTTGTTGCAGCGCTTTGCCGAAGTGGCGCAGGCCGCGATCAAGAAACGGGGAAATCTGCTCCTGACCAAGCGCTGAACCACTACGCCATGCCCGCGAAGACGCGCTGAGCCTGTCATCGGGTCGCGCCCTGCGCGGACCCGTTGGCGCTTTTGCCCGGTCGTGACGGGTCCTGCGAGGGTCGAGCTCGTTTCACGTGGCCCTAGGCGAACTGCTTGCTTCTCCTGGTCGCCGGCCTCGCCGAGCCGGTGAACCTTGCCTTCAGCACCGCCGCCGGAACATGCTGGAACAAGGCCGGGAGGGGGATCTCGGTGACGCCGTCCATGTCGGCAAAACCCTCCACCGAATAGCCGTTGACACGAAGCGTGCCCTCAAAGGCCGCAAAGCCGGGCCAGTGGCGGCCGCCATCCGAAAACGGCGCGAAATGCCTGCCCACGGCGGCGACCACGGCGTGATGATCGTGGCGGCGCGCAAAGGCGATGACATGGTCGCGGTGCGGACCGCTCACCTCGATCGGTTCGTAACTGCCCTGTGCAAACACGTCGGGGATTTCGTTGCGGAGTTTCAGGAGATGCCGGGTCCAGGCGAGCTTGATATGCCCGTCCTGCCAGTGCCGCGCGAGAGCCTGCCAGTCGGGCTGCCCGAGCGTCTCCAGAATCGAAGCCCGCGCGGCGAAGTTTACCTGCCTGCGGTTGTCGGGATCAACCAGGGACAAATCCCAGAACTCGCTCCCCTGATAGAAGTCGGGCAGGCCGGGCATCGTGGCCTTCAACGTGATCTGGCTGAGCGAATTCAGCGCTCCCGATAGCGCCACGCGCCGCGCAAGATTTTCCAGCGACTCGAGAAATTCGCCGGCGACCGATCGATCCAGGATTTTTGCGACGAAGTTATTCACGCCCTGCTCGTAAGGTCCGTTCGGATTGAGCCAGCTCGTTTCCTGCTTGCCCTCGCGCGCGGCCTTCAGCGCGTAGGCCTGAATGCGTTCGGTGAAGGTGTCGTCGATTGGGTCGAGTGGCCAGGCGCCGAGCAGGGCCTGATAAAGCATGTATTCGAACGCCGTCGATGGCGCGCGCATGGAGCCCTCGGTGACGACGAGCGAGGCATTGAGCAGTTTCCACCGCGCGACCGCACTGGTCCATTCGCCGGGAATTTCGCTCAACGCGATCAGACGCGCGCGCGCATCCTCACCGCGCTTGGTATCGTGCGTTGCGGTCGCCGTCATGGCCTGTGGCCAATCGCGCGAGCGAAGCTTCATGGCTTCATGAAATTCGTCGAGTGAGAGCGCCGCGGCAGTCGGCTCGCCGCCGACCTCGTTGAGCGCCAGCAGGCGGGGCATGCGATAGAACGCCGTGTCTTCGAGCGATTTTGCCATCAGCGGTCCGGTGAACTGCTGCACCTTCAGGCCAAAGCGGCGCACGCGCGGCTTGCTGTGCAATGCGCGGCCGGGCCTGATCAGATCCATGGTGAGGGCGTCGCGCAGGAAATCGAAAATACCGTCATCGGCAGCAAACCATTGGCCGCGCGCCTGTTCGATCGTGCGACAGATCAAGGCGCGGTCGCTATTCGCTGCGCCGGCCGGCGTCAGATAGGTTCGGTAGATCGGAAAATGCAGCACGTAAAGTTCAAGCGCTTGCCGCAGACTGTCGGCGGAGAAATCGCGTGTCGAGTAGTGGCCGGCGGCGATCCGCGCCAGAAGCCGGGCGAGCACCGTGAATTCGCTGGTCAGCAAGGTCTCGAGCACCCGCCGCTTGGCCTGCTTGAGAACGGGCGCCAGCGCCGGCGAGATGTTGGTGGCTTGCCGCAGGGTCTCGTCGAGCGGCTCGAGGCCGCGGCCATCGATCAGCACGCGCGTGATCACGTTCAGCGCGTCGTAACCGGTGGTGCCCTGCACGCCGATGAAAGGACGCAAGGTCTCGTGTTCGCCGAGAATCTTCTCGACCACGATATAGAGCGATTTGCCCGCCTTGCCCCTTCCCTGGGCTTCCCGGATCAGGCGGTGCAGGCGCTGGAAATATTGCATGGGGTCGCGCAGGCCGTCGATATGATCGAGCCGCAAGCCCTGGAGCTTTCCCTCCGCGATCAGCTTTCCGACCAGGAGATGGACGGCCCTGAACGTGGTCGCGTCTTCCACCCGCAGTCCCGCCAGCGAATTGACGTCGAAGAAGCGGCGATAGTTGATGTCGCTCGAGGCGAGCCGCCAGTGGCCGAGTTTGTAGTGCTGGCGCTCGAGAAGGCGATGCAGCGCAAGCGTCTGCGAGGGATGATCGGGATCTGCGCGATAGGCTTTAAGCCCACGGGCCACGAGACCGGCAGCGCCTTCGATATCCCTTAGTTTCGCCTTGAAGGTGGGCGCCTCGTTACGGTTCGGGTGACGCAGCCCGGCGTATTGTGAGGCAAGCTCGACGATGCGCTTTCCGGCTGCGCTGTTCTCTGCGGCGGCCTCCGTGACGACCGTGTTCAGGATTTCGCCGTAACGCTCAGGCGCGATCGGCAGGCGGTGTTCGAAATACCAGGCCGAGAAGCTGCCTTCGTCGGCGTCGTAACGCAGCTCGATCTCGCCTTTCTCGAGTGCTTCGCCGTAAGGT
>Ga0210390_10001245_pt1 | contig 24854 bp, 20 predicted proteins | sample IncBWH11OmetaG_FD_161050 | JGI IMG/M metagenome (GOLD analysis project Ga0210390, IMG submission 161050) | Forest soil microbial communities from Barre Woods Harvard Forest LTER site, Petersham, Massachusetts, United States - Inc-BW-H-11-O ... | reverse complement strand
AAAGCGGGTCGCGATCGCCCATTCGATTTCGGTTTCGTCGTCGATATCGACGTCCATGTCGACCACGACGACCTGCTTGATGTCGTAGTGGCCGCCAAACGCGCCCATGATGATATTTTTTGGCTCACCCTGGTTCGTCTTGTCGATCTTGACCGCGAGGTGATAGCGGCAGGTGCCGCCGCGGGTAAGGCGCACGTCGCGCACCGAGGGGAAGCTGCGTTGCAGATGGTTCAGCAACGTCGCTTCGCGGGGAATGCCGCCGAGCAACAGGTGTTCCACGCCACCGCCCACGATGGTGTGAAAAATCGGATTCTTGCGATGCGTGATCGCATCGACCTGGATGACTTCGCGGTCGGCGCGCGGACCATAATATTGGGGAAACTCGCCGAACGGCCCTTCGGGCTCGCGAACCCTGGGCAGGATACGGCCTTCGATGACGATTTCAGCGTGCGCGGGCACACGCACCTGGTTGGTCCGGCACTTGACCATCTCGACGGGACGGCCGAGCAGCGCGCCGGCGATTTCCATTTCGTCGTTGTCGAGGGCTGCGATTGCTTGCGACGCAAGAATGCAGGCTGGGTGCACGCCGATCACGAGCGCAATCTCCAGCGCCTCGCCGGCTCCCTCGGCCATGCGAAAATAATGCTGGGTGTGGCGGGGCAACAGCAGCACGCCGATGCGGTCGGGACCGCTGACCTGACAGCGATGAATCGAAACGTTTTGAATGCCCGTCTTCGGGTTACGCGCGATCAGAAGCGCCGCCGTGATGTAAGGCCCGCTGTCGTGTTCGTTGTGCTTGGGGATCGGCAATTGCCGCAACAAATCGACCTTCTGATGGACGATCTCCTGCACCGGCGCCGCCGTCACCTCGACCCAGGGCAAGGGATTGCGAACGGCGTGCTGGAAACGCGAGAGCAGTTCGCTCACGGGAACGCCGAGCGCATCCGCGATCCAGTTTCGGTTGGCAAACAGGTTCGCCACCACCGGAATGGCATGCTGACCGGGCGAGGGAAACAGCACGGCGCGCTCGTTTTCGAGCTTCTGGGCGACCGCCGCCAGTTCATCGATCAGCGAAATGCCCTTGCGCGCGACCGCCAACCGGTCGGTGGCGGAAAGCCATTGCAGCCAGCCGCGCAAATCCGGATGCGCGCTTTGGCCGGCCGTATCGGTGTTGGTGCGCGTGGCTTCCATTGCTTGCTCCCTCGCCTTAAGGAGAGTTCTTTCTGGTTCAGGCGTCAAGCGTGGTCAGCAGGGAGCGGCCCTGCGGAATATTCAAGCCCCGGCCGCAATTTGCCGTGCGGCGATTGCCACGGTGGTTCATTGAACGGGGCGGCGATTTCATGCTATTCCGGCCGGCGCGGCGCTTTCGTCGTTGGTCGAACACTGGTTCTGCATGAATTCCCATCCGCGGCGGCTGATCGTCGGAATAACGGGCGCCTCCGGGGCCATCTACGGCGTTCGCTTGTTGCACCTGCTCAAGGAAACCGGCGTCGAAACGCATCTGGTGATGAGCCGGTCGGCGAAGGTCACCCTGACCCAGGAACTCGATATCGGGGTCGCGGAGGTTTCGGCGCTGGCGGACGTCGTCCATCAGGTCGACAATATCGGCGCCTCGATCTCCTCAGGATCGTTCAAGACCATGGGTATGGTGATCGCGCCATGCTCGATGCGAAGCCTCGCCGAGATCGCCTCGGGTGTGACCTCGTCGCTGCTGACCCGCGCGGCCGATGTTGCGCTGAAGGAAAGGCGGCGGTTGGTCCTGGTCGTCCGCGAAGCCCCGCTCCACCTTGGCCATCTGCGTTCGATGACGGCGGCTACCGAAATGGGTGCGATCGTCTATCCGCCGGTGCCGGCGTTCTATGCCCGTCCGGAGAGTCTCGAACAAATGGTCGACCATACGCTGGGGCGGGTGCTCGATCTGTTCGATATCGAAACCAAGGCCGTCAGCCGCTGGGGCGGATTGAATTCGATCAAGAACGGCGATTCATGAAGCTGTCCCGGAGCGAGTTTGAGGCGGAGAGCTGGGCATATGCCCTCGAACTCTACGCCCAGCCCGGGGTTGCCGATGCCTGCCTCAGATTGCAGAGCGAGGCGGGCGTCGATGTCATGATGTTCCTCGTGGTCGCCTACGCCGCCGTCAAGCATCGCATCCTGTTGACCGCCGCCGAAATCCGGGAGCTGGATGAGGCTTGTCGTCCCTGGCGCGAGCAGATCGTGTCGCCGCTCCGCGCCATCCGCTCAGACCTGAAGACGGGACCACAGCCCGCTCCCAATAGCGAGACCGAACAGTTCCGCGTCAAGATAAAAGCCGTCGAACTTGCAGCCGAACGGCTACAAAACCAGCTTCTGGCCGAATGCCTGCCGCCCACGCCGCCGATGCAAGACGCCGTCGACCCGGACCAACTCCGTTCCGTGCTTGGCAGGGTCGTGACGCTCTTTCTGGAAAAGCGGGGCGGCCAACCAATTGCCGATCTGTTGTCATCGATCGACAAGATTGTCGACGCGGCGACTTAGGATGCGCGTGAGCTGCGATCCGTCTTCCGAATGGGTGAGTTGCGAGGAACTGCCTTGATATTGCTGGCCCTCTCGGCAAAAGTCCACAAAGCTACGCCCACATACGCTTGAAGCGGGCTGATTGAACAGGAAGGCAAGATGCCGGAAACGATGAGGGCGCTGGTTCTGCGCCAACATGGCGGATTGGAAAATCTCGAGCTGGTGAAGGATCACCCGCGGCCGAAGGCAAAGCCGGGCTCGGTTGTCATCCGCGTGCGCGCTTCCTCGTTCAATTATCATGATGTTTTCACGGTGCAGGGCATGCCGGGCATCAAGGTGCCGCTGCCTGTGGTGATCGGCCTCGATATGGCCGGTGAGATCGTCGAGGTCGGCGAGGGCGTTTCCCCCTGGAAGATCGGCAGTCGCGTTCTCGTCAATCCGCTCAACAAGAAGAAGGGCCTGATGGGCGAGATGCTCGACGGCGGCATGGCGGAATACTGCCTGGTCGAGGCCGACCAGCTCATCGCGATGCCCGATGGCGTCAGCTTCGAGCAGGCTGCATCCCTGCCGGTGGCGTATGGCACCGCGCACCGCATGCTGATCACCCACAACACCATCCGCAAGGGCGATCGGGTTCTGATCCTCGGCGCCAGCGGCGGCGTCGGCACCGGATGCGTCATTCTTTGCAAGCTGCTCGGCGCCGAAGTCATCGCCTGCGCGAGCAGCGCGGAGAAAATGGAAAGGCTCAAGGCGATGGGGGCCGACGAGACCATCAATTACAAGGAAGTCGATTTCTCGAAATGGGCGATCGAGAAATACGGCAAGCCGCAGCGGCGCACCTATGATGGCGGCGTCGACGTCGTGATCAATTTCACCGGTGGCGAAACCTGGGTACCGTCGCTGCGTTGCCTCAAGCGCGGCGGCAGCCTGCTGGTCTGCGGCGCGACTGCGGGTCATGATCCGAAGGAGGATTTGCGCTATATATGGAGCTTCGAGCTGAAGGTGATCGGCTCGAACAGCTTCTATGAGGAGAACCTGACCGATCTCATGAAGATGATCGTGGAGAAGAAGATCAAGCCGGTCATCGATGAGGTGCTGCCGCTTGAGAAGGCGGCCGAGGGCCTGCGTCTGATCAGGGATCGCGAGGTGATCGGCAAGGTCGTCGTCGTGCCCTGATTTTTTCGGCTTCCCGACCGAGCAGCGGGGCGCGGAAAAATTCCGATCAACGTCCGCTTCGCCCGTCTCGGGAAGAAGAACCAAAAGAGGTTTCCGTTCATGAGTGCAGTCCCGAGCGTCGAAGACGTCCAGACATTGTTGTCGCGCGGTCCGTACCATCAGTGGCTCGGACTGAAGGTCATGGCGGTCGGCGAAGGCACCATCGAATTGACGGCGACCTGGCGCGAGGAATGGGTCGTCAATCCGGATCGAGGCTACACCCACGGCGGAATCCTGGCGGCGCTGGTCGACCTCACGGCCGATTGGGCCATGGTCTCCAAGACCGGGCGCGGGGTTCCGACGGTCGATCTGCGCGTCGACTATCACCGCGCCGCGATGCCGGGCGAACTCACGATCCGCGGCGAGATCGTACATTTCGGCAAGCAGTTCTCGGTCGCGGAAGCCAAGGTCTTCGACAAAGAGGGCCGCCTGTTGGCGAGCGGGCGCGGCACCTATCTGACAACACCACCGGCCTGACAGAGATTAAGGTCGTGTCCAGTATCCGGGCGTTTTCGAATTTGGGAGCCTTGACCTCGACCGGGCACGACCTCGACAAGGTCGCCATCATTGATCTCGGCACCGGGAACGAGCGCCGCTTCAGCTACCGGGACTTCGAAGGCCAGGCCAATGCGGTCGCCCGCGCGCTCGCGGCGCGCGGCCTTGCGCGCGGCGAGCGCGTGGCCATTCTGTCGGCCAATCGCTTCGAATATCTCACGGCCGTCCACGGCATCATGCGCGCCGGTTTCGTGGCCGTGCCGGTCAATTTCAAATTCCCGCCAGCCACGATCGATTACATCATTCACGATTCCTGTGCCAAGCTCGTGTTCTGCGATGCGCCGCGGTTTAACAACGCGCCGAAGGATCTGCCGCGCATCCGCTTCGACGGCGAGGGCAGCGAGTTCGCGGACTTCTTGAAGCCCGGTCCGTTTCTGCCCGTTGCGGCGGCGAGCGGCGAAGCGGCGATGTTTCTCTACACTTCCGGTTCGACCGGGCGCCCCAAGGGCGTCGTGCTCTCGCACCAGAGCCATATCTGGGTCGTCGAAACGCGAATGGCCGCGCAGGACATGACGCGCCACCGCTTCCTGATCGCGGCTCCCCTCTATCACATGAACGCGCTGGCGATGAGCCAGCTCGCGCACGCGACCCACGCCACCGCGATTTTGCTGCCGCAGTTCACCGCGCAACTCTATTTGAAAGCCATCGAGGACTATCGCTGCACATGGCTTACCGCCGTTCCCCCGATGATCGCCATGATGCTCAATGACAAGGAAAGGTTTGCTGCCACCGATCTCTCCAGCGTGGAATTCCTGCGTATGGGATCGGCCCCCGTCAGCCAGAGCCTGATGGCGGCGATCCACCGTGCGCTGCCGAAGGCGGCGGTGACCAATGCCTATGGCACGACCGAAGCCGGCCCCGTCGTCTTTGGTCCCCATCCGCAGGGGTTGCCGCAGCCCGAAATGTCGGTCGGCTATCCGCACCCCAAGGTCGAGGTGCGGCTGATCGGCGATGACGGAAAGCCCGCCGAGCCCGGTGTCCTCGAAATGAAGAGCCCGGCGATGATGAACTTCTATCACAATCGCCCCGATATTGCGTCGCCCATCACGGGGGACGGCTTTTACGTCACCGGCGACGTATTTCGCCGCGACGAAAACGGCTTTTACTTTTTCGTCGGGCGCACCGACGACATGTTCGTCAGCGGCGGAGAGAATATTTTCCCGGGCGAAGTGGAAAAGATGCTGGAGACCCATCCTGACGTCATTCAGGCCTGCGTCGTCCCGATCGAGGACGATATCAAGGGGACCAAGCCCGTGGCGTTCGTGGTGAAGCGTGAAGGAAGCCGTCTCGACGAAAGGAGCCTGAAGGCCTATGCGCTCGAAAACGCGCCGGCCTACCAGCACCCGCGATCGATCTGGTTTGTCGAAAGCCTGCCACTGGCCTCGACCAACAAGCTTGACCGCAACGCCTTGCGCGCATTGGCGGCGAAGAAACTTCTTGAAGCAATCGCGCCGGCAGTTGGCGGCCAGGACAACAGGATACGGAGATAACGGGGATGGACGAGACGTTTCGCGGATTCCTCGATCGCTTGCGTCAGGTCGGCGAATTGATCGACTTCCATCAGCCGATCGATATCCGCCATATCGCCACCCTGGTCGATCAGTCCGACAAGGCGCTGTTTTTCCACAAGGTCATCGGCTACGACATCCCCGTGGTGTCAGGCATCATCCGGTCGCGCGAACGCGCCATGATGGCGATGGGCGCTACCGAATATCTCGAGATCGAGAACCGGCTCAGGAGCGGCATCGACAAGCCGATTCCGCCCGAGCGCATCGCCACTTCGCCGGCGCGAGAAATTGTGATGAAGGGCGACGAAGTCGACCTCTACAGACTGCCTATCCCGATGTCGTCGATCTATGACGGCGGCCCGATGATCACCGCCGGCGTCGTTATTGCCCGCGATCCCGAATTCGGGATCAACACCGGCATCTACCGTTTCATGGTCAAGGAAAAGAACCTGACCGGCATCGACATCGTGACGCCCAACAACATGCGCCTGTTCGTTCAACGCGCCCTTGATGCGAAGCGGCCGCTGCCGATTTCGATCAGCATCGGCACCCATCCGATCGAGCTGCTCGGCGCCGGCTTCAAGGCGCCGCTGGGCACCGACGAGATGGCGATCGCCGGCGGCATTCGCGGGCAGGCGGTGAAGCTCGCAGCCTGCGAGACGGTGGATGTGCCCCACATCGCGGATGCCGAAATCGTTCTGGAAGCCGAGGTGCTGCCGACCGGCTGGACCCATCCCGAAGGACGCTTCGGCGAATTCACCTGGCTGATGGGCGGCCTGCACTGGAACCCGATCGTGCGGGTAAAGGCAGTGACGATGCGCCGCGACGCAGTCTATTACGCGCTGCATATGCCCTGGGAAAATACCTGGCTGATGGCGCCGACCCGTTACGCCGCGATCCGGCAGGCGTTGCGCACCGCAGGCGTCGTCGTCAAGGATATCAACGTGACGATGGGCGGCGTCACCTTCTGGCATGCGGTAATCTCGATCAAGAAGCAGGCGGGCGACGGCAAGAACGCCCTGCTTGCCGCTTTGTCGGTGATGGACATCAAGCACGTCGTCGTCGTCGATGACGATATTGACGTGTTCAATCCGGTCGAAGTCGAATGGGCGATCGCGACCCGCGTTCAGGGCGACCGCGACCTCCTGATCGTCAACAATGCCCGCGGCAAGCCTCTGGACCCTTCGCTCGCGCCGACGCCGCATGGCGTGGTGCCGACCACCGCCAAGGTCGGTATCGACGCGACGATCTCGGAAGGAATCCCAAAGGAGCGTTACGAGCGCATCACCTATGCCTATGCCGATAAGGCCAAGATCGCCGATTATCTCGGCGGCAAGGCGGATCGCGAGGCCGAGAAAGTATCCCCCGAGGTCATAAGGCGGCTCGCGGAAGAGATCGCCGCCGTGCTTGAAAAAACGCCGCTCTACTTCACCGACGTCGCCGAGCGCTTCTCGGATCATGAGTTCAACGCGGTTGCCCGCGCGATCGGACTTTTGCACGAGAAAGAAAGGCTATGGCAGGATCCGAAGGGCTGCCTGTGTCTTCGCCATTCAGCCTTTGCGGCCAAATTACCGAATTGAGGCCGGCGCGCCGGTTGGATAAACGCCGGGCTACCGATCGCTGCGAAATTCGAGCAGCGTGTCGAGGGACGGTAACAGCACGGCAAGCGAATGCTCGCTGGTGCCCGTGCGTATTTCGGGAATCGGCGCCGCGAGATCGCTTACGCGGGAAATGTCAGTCGCCCTGAACACGATGGCGCCAAAGAAGCTGCGGCGACTATTGGCCTCGACGCAACGCTCGCCATAGCGCTCGCGGTAGCGCGCAGGCGACATCAACGTGATACGAAATCCGCCGACGAGTTCAATCGTCCGGATATCGCCGTCTTGATTCCGTGCCGAGGCCTGCGCTGCCTTGGTATAACGCGCAGCGTCCGTCTCGATCGCCGTGGTCACCACGACCAGTTCGCTCAAGCCATGGCAGCCATTGGTGTGCGACATAAACGGGCGATGCCAGACGAATTCCGGCGTGTAGTGCTGGCAGTAATAGACCCGCCCCGCTTCGAACAAATCAGGCGAGGTCCTGATCGTGCGAAATCGCGCCAGCTGTTCGATGCCGTCGATCTCGACGGGGCGGGAAAAGCTCTGCGGCTCCAGCATCGTTAGGCCACTGCCCCGGAGCACGCCCAAACTCGTATCGACGTCTTCCGACCGAAACACCAGCCCATTCAGGCCGCGCGGGCTTTCAAGAACATCGCGGCGCACGGTATCCGTTCCCAGGGGCAGGCCGATCAGTTCGAGGTAATGGCCCTCAAAGACGACCAAATGGTTGATCGAGCCGAGCGAGTGAAAGCCTCGCGGCGTGACCGTGAAACCGAGCTGCGACATCAGTGCCGCGGCACGATCCATGTCGAACAAGACGTTGATCACCACATGGTCAAGCGCAAATGTCATGACGATCGAAGCTCAGCAAAAGCAGTCGCAGGCGGGCCACGATCATGGCCTACCTCAACCAAGCGCGCAAGAAATCGAGCTGACGGACCCGCCTCGAGTCGCTCACGCCAGGCGCGATGCCTCGATGCCCTGCATGGTGGCGGTAAGCCCAAATGTCCGATCGAGCTTCAAACCGGCCGCGCGCAGAAGCTCGGCAAATTCACTGGCAGTCCGTTCACGGCCCGGCAGGAGGACGAGCATGTTGAGGTCGGAGAGCGCCGCCTCGCCCGGGTCGCCGTGCTCCGGAAAGAGCCGTTCGACGAGAACAACGCGGCCATTCGGCCGCATGGCGCGAGCGCAGTTGCGCAGGATGCTGACGCTTTGCTGGTCATCCCAATCGTGAAGAATGACCTTGAGGATGTAGAGGTCGGCTTCCGGGACGCTGTAAAGAAAATCGCCCGCAACGGCCCGGCACCGCGATGACAGTCCCAGCTTCGCGAGCGCGGCTTCGGCGCGAGGCACCACGTCCGCGCGTTCGAGGATCGTGCCGCGCAACGCCGGGTTAGCCGCGAGCAACGCGGCAACGATCGTGCCGGAAGCGCCGCCGATATCAACCACGTGATCTACTGTCGACGTGTCGAGCGCCCGCGCAAGCGCCTCGGCGACGCCGACGGAATGGTAGGCCATCGCGCCGGTGAACACCCCACCTTCGCCGGGGTTAGCTGCATAGTAGTCGAAGAGTTCATGACCGAGCGCTGGCACTGCTTGCCGTTCGCCCGCTTGGATCGCTTCCGTCAACCGGCCCCACGGAAGCCAATGGCCTGGCGCGGTCATGGCGATGGCAAAATCGCGCACCGAATCCGGTACATCGGACCGCAGCAATTCGCCCGGCGGCGCGAGGCCGAAACGCCCGTCCGGCAACATTGCGACGAGTTCCAGGCTCACGGCGGCGCGCAGCAGTCGAAAAGTGGCCCGCGGCTCGCATCCGATCGCCTTGGCAAGAGCGCCGGACTCCAGAGGACCACGCGCAAGACGATCGGCGATCTCAAGCCGCGCCATCGTTCCGACGATCTGGCTGACCCAAAAGCTCCTGATCATTTTCAAAAGCTGTTCAGCGCCGAGATCGGCCATCTTCGCCGTTCCTATCGCTTGATCAGGGGGCATTCGCTGTCGGCCAAGGGTCGAAACACGTCTTCGCCGCGGACGGTCTTGACGATTTTGACCAGATCCCAGGGACCGGTGGACTCCGCCGGAGTCTTGATTTGGATGAGGTACATGTCATGAACCATCCGGCCGTCCTCACGGAGGTAGCCGCCGGTGGTAAACATGTCGTTGACCGGCGTCGCGCGCATCTTGGCGACGACGACGAGAGGATCGTCGGTTCCGCTATCCTTGATCGCCTGCAAATAGTGGCGCACGGCCGAATAGGTGCCGGCCTGAATGGCGGTGGGCATCGCCTTGAGACGGTCGAAGAAACGCAAAGACCATGCGTTGGCCTCAGGCGATCTCTCGTGATGGAAGGCCATCAGCGAGAAGTTGCCCTGTCCGAGTTCGAGCCCGATGGCCTTGACCTCATCGATCATGAGCTGCAGCGGCATGACGCGAACGCCCGGCTTTGCCAAATGAAACTCCGCCGCCTGTTTGAGTATGTTGACCGTATCCGCGCCCCCGGTCCCAAAGGCGATCACCGACGCCTTGCTTTGTTGCGCTTGCAGCAGGAAGGAACTGAAATCGGCAGTACCGAATGGCGCTCGCACATGGCCGACCACGGTGCCGCCGAGTTTCTCGACCGCCGCAATCGCATCACGCTCGAGCGCATGCCCGAACGCGAAGTCCGAGCTGATGAAGAACCATTTGTCCGCGCCGGGGCCGAAAACGGCCTTCACCGAACCGGTCGCCGAACTGTAGGTATCCCACGTCCAGTGGATACTAGTGGGCGCACAGGCCTTGCCGGTAAAGTCCGAGGATCCGGCGCCGACCAGGACGATCTTGTTGCGCGGGCGCGCGAGCTCCACAATCGCAAATCCGACCGCGGAATTTGCGATGTCGGCGGCGACATTGACGTGCTCGACATCGAACCAGCGGCGCACGATGGCCGCGCCGATGTCCGGCTTGTTTTGATGATCCGCCGAGAGGATTTCGATGGGCCGACCGTTGACGGCGTTGCCGAAATCCTCTGCTGCCATGCGCGCCGCCTCGACCGATCCGCGGCCGGTGGCGCTGGCAAGCGGCCCATTCAAGTCGGTAACGACTCCGATCTTGATGGCGCCGTCGGAGACTTGCGCCCGTGCGGGCCCGACAAGGCCGGCGGTGACGGAAAGAATCAGGCCTAACGTGAAGCAGAGTCTTGAACTCGGCATCGCAGTGCCCTCACCCAGGTTTCAACCGCAACCATTCAAGCTTCTTCTTTTCTCGTCAATTTCAAATAGAATAGCTTGCTTGTCCGCCATGGGTCAAACCCGCAAGGCTAGCCGGTCGGTGCGCTTTGTAATGCTGATCGGGGCCGGAGGCCTCAAGCGAAGCTCAAAAGGATTCCGTCAGATTGCAGCCAATGCTGCAGCCTCGCCGATATGGGGAACGGCCTCGACCAATTCGCGCGTGTAATCGGTCTGCGGGTTGTCGAACAGCGCCCGGCTCTCGCCTTGCTCGACAATCAAGCCGTTGCGCAGAACGATGGTGCGATCGCACATCATGCGAACCACATTGAGGTCGTGGCTGACGAACAGCAAGGCGAGGTTGTCCTCGCGCCTCAATCTGTCGAGCAATTGCAGCACTACCGCTTGCACCGAGACGTCAAGCGCGGCGGTTGGTTCATCCAGAATCAACAGACGCGGCCGGCAGGCGATGGCCCGGGCAATGCCGACGCGGGCCTTCTGGCCGCCGGAGAGTTGATGCGGGAAGCGCGGTAACAGATCGAGCGGCAATCCTACCCGTTGCGCACACTCCTCGACGCGGTGCCGCAATGCGTCGCCCGGCCGCATGCCGGCAAGCCGCAGCAGCGGATGGGCGATGCAATCAAAGGCCGTGTAGCGCGGGTTCAGGCTCTCGTTGGGATCCTGAAACACGATCTGGATATCTTTTCTTATCGGCGAGCGGTGAAAATCCCGCGCGGGAAGATGACCGATCGATTGTCCGTCGAACAGGATTTCGCCGTCGCTCGGATCGATCAGCCGGCAGATCATGCGCGACGTCGTGGTCTTGCCGGAGCCAGATTCGCCGACCAGGCCAACGCTCTCGCCGGCCGCCATGGTCATCGTGAAATCGGCGACCGCAGGCGGCCCTTGATCGTATCGCTTGGCAAGGTTCTTCACATCGAGAAGCGGCGGCGTGCCCGGTGGCGGCACCGGCTTCGGTTGGCAAGCCGCCAGCACCGCGAGATATTGATCCCGCTCCTCGTCCGTGACCAAATCCTCGATCCGCGTAGTCGCAGTCGGCGATGCCGCAACCAGACGCCTGGTGTAGGCGTGTTGCGGACGCCGGAAAAGCTTCTCGGGGGCTGCTTCCTCGACAAGGCGCCCCTTCTCCATCACCACGACGCGGCGGCAATATTGAGCCGCAAGCCCGAGATCGTGCGTGATCAGGATCGTCGCCATCCCGCGTTCAGCCGCGATTACGGCCAGCAAATCCATCACCACCTTTTGCGTGGTGACGTCGAGGCCGGTCGTCGGCTCGTCCGCGATCAACAGCATCGGGTTGCAGGAGATTGCGATCGCGATCATCACCCGCTGACACATGCCGCCGGAGAGCTGATGCGGATAGGCCGTCATGCGCTTTTCGGGGTCGCGGATCTGAACCGCGCGCAGAAGGTCCAGCGCCTCATTGGCCGCCTCTTCCTTCGACAGACGCTTGTGGCTCAGGATCGCGTCCGCGATCTGAAGCCCGACCGCGCGGATCGGATTGAGCGCGGCGCGCGGATTCTGGAAAATCATCGACATCGCGGCGCCGTGCAGCGCGCGAAAATCGCTGTCCGGTATTTTGGTGACGTCCTGCCCGCGATAGAGAATCTTGCCCGCGGTCACCCGCCCGGCCGCATCGAGCAGCCGCGTGGTCGCAAAACCGGTGACGGATTTTCCAGACCCGCTTTCGCCTACAAGCCCGAGCATTTCGCCCGGATCGAGCGAGAGCGTCACCCCGCGCACCGCTTCGACAAGGCCGCGGCGTGTCGAAAACGTAACGTGAAGATCTTCTATGCGCAGCAGCGGCCCGGTCATGTCCGCATTCGGGGGTCGAGAATGTCCCGCATCCCGTCACCGAGCAGGTTGAAACACAGCACGGCCAGCATCAACGCGAGGCCCGGAAAGGCGACCAGCCACCATTTTCCGGTCGAGATGAAGCGCGCGCCTTCCGCGACCATGATGCCCCATTCGGGCGTCGGCGGTTTGACGCCGAGGCCGATGAAGGAGAGCCCGGCGGCGTTGAGGATCGCCCAGCCAAGGTTGAGCGACATCTGCACCGCCATGGCGGGAAGCACGTTCGGAAGCAGAAAGCGCAGCACCACCGAGACATGGCTTTCGCCGCTGGCGCGCGCCGCTTCGACCCAGCCGACGTCGCGGCGGACGTTGACCTCCGCCCGCGCAAAGCGAATGTAGAACGGCAGATTGATGATCGCGGTCGCAAACACGATGTTCTCGACGCGGTTGCCGAGCGCCGCCACCATCGCCATCGCCAGCACGAACAGCGGAAAAGCCATCATCACATCGACGAAACGGCCGACGGAGCGATCGAGCCGCCCGCCCGCATAACCGCAGAACGCGCCGAGCACGGCGCCGAGCACGAAAGAGATGCCGACCGCCGAAACCGCGATGGCGAGATCCAGCCGGGTCGCCACCAGGAGCCGGCTGAACGTATCGCGGCCGAGCTGGTCGGTGCCGGCAAGGTGCGCCATGCTCGGTGGATTAAGCGCCTGCGATACATTCGAGGCGATCGGGTCATACGGCACGATCGACGGCCCGAGGATGGCGACGAGGATCAGCAGCACGACGCCGGCGGCGGCGATGCCTGTGAGCGGATTGCCGCGCAGGATCCAGAGCGTGTGACGCAGGGTGCTGCTTGCCATCAGATCGACACCCGCGGATCGGCGATCCCATAGAGAACATCGACGAGCAAGTTCACCACGACGAAGATGCTCGCCATCAGCAGCACGAATCCCTGCACCGGCGCATAGTCGGACGACAGCAGCGCATCGAGCGCGTAAGACGCAACGCCGGGCCAGGAATAGACTTTTTCCACCAGCACATTGGCCCCTAACATGGTCGAGAATACGATGCCGGCGATGGTAATGACCGGCAGGATCGCATTGCGCAGGGCATAGGTCACGACGATGCGCCACCAGGAGAGCCCGACCGAGCGCGCGGTACGCACGAAATCGCTGCCAAGCGAGACCAGCATCGAGGCGCGGGTGATGCGCGCCAGCGGCGCGATCACGAACAAAGCCATGGTCATCGCCGGCAGGATCAACTGGCGAAAGGCCGCCCACCATCCGTCGAAATCTCCGGCGAGCAGGAAGTCGAGCGTCAGGAATCCAGTGCGCGCGGACGGCAATGAGGTGAAGACATCGATGCGGCCGGTCGGATCGGGCGCAAGGCCGAGCAGGTAGTAGAAGACATAGATTAACAGCAGGCCCGAAACGAAGGTCGGCACGCAAACGCCGAGCGCGCAAAACAGCCGCACGCCGTGGTCGATGACCGAGCCCGGCCTCAAGGCCGCCAGCACGCCGAGCGGAATGGCCGACACCAGGGCGATCAGTAGTGCGGTCAGGGTCAGTTCGAGCGAAGCCGGCAGGCGCTCACGCAGGTCGGTCGTGACGGCCTGGCCGGTCATCAGCGACTTGCCGAGATTTCCCCGGCCGACATCGTAGAGATAGAGCAGCAATTGTTCGGGGACCGGCTTGTCCAGCCCCATCTGCTTGCGGATGACTTCGATCTCCTCCTTGCCGGCGTTGGGCCCGGAGGCAAAGAACACCGCGGGATCGCCGGGCAGCACCCGCATCAGAAGGAAGGTAAAAACCAGCACACCGAACAGCGCCGGCAGCGAGGACATGAAACGCCTCGCCGCCCGGATCGTCGTTGCGACAAGGCTTTTCATGACGACCGGCGCGTCACTTGCGGCGGAGGTCGCGATAGTCGACCTGGCGGTGGAACTGGTAGGTGTAGCCGTCGAGCGAAGCCGCCATCACGGCGTCCTGGCTCGGTTGCCAGAGTTCGATCTGCGGCATCTCTGCGACATGGATCGCGTTGAGCTTCTTGCCGTCTTCATCGTACTTCGCCTTGTCCGGCTCGAAACGCGCTTCCTGGGCGATCGCGTTCAGTTCGGCATTATTGATGCTCGAGTAGTTCCAGCGCTGATTGCCGGTATAGAAGTTGCGGTAGAAATAGTCGGTCGAGGGCAGCCAGGCGACGATGCCTTCGGTGAAGAAGGGCAGCTTCTTCTCGTTGATCTGCGTCGACATCTGCGCATCGGGCAGTTTCTGGATGTCGACCTTGATGCCGATCTTGCCGAGCGATTCCTTTACCAGCGCCGCCATCGGTTCGGCGGTCGAAGCCTGGCCGACATTGAAGCTGAAGGTGGTCGAGAAACCGTCGGGCATTCCGGCTGCCTTCAGATATTCCTTGGCCTTGTCGAGATCGAGCTTGACGGGTTGGGGGAACGGATAGGTGCTGGTCGGCGGCTTGCCATCCGTCCAGGTCGCGCCGAACAACGGGGTACCGCGGCCGAACAGTGCCGCCTTGAACATGTCGTCGTAAGGCAGCGCAAAGGCGACGGCGCGGCGCACATTGATGTTGTCGAATGGCGGGATCGTGTTGTTCATCGAAATGAAGGTGACCGAATTATATTGAGGTGTGGAGATCACCTTCAGCGTGCCCTTGCTCTCCAGCGACTGCACATCGCTGGCCTGCAAATCGACGGTAATGTCGGCATCGCCGCGCTCGACCAGATTGGCACGGGTCGCCGGCTCCGGCACGGTCTGCACGATCACCCGCTTGAAGAAGGCGGATTTGTCGGGCGAGCCGCGGTTCCAGGCCTCGTTGCGTTTCATGATCACCTGTTCGCCGGGCTTGAAGCTCTCGATCATGTAGGCGCCGCTGCCGGCGGTGTGCTCCTTGAGCCAGGCGATGGCCCAGGGATCGTCGGCTGTCGCATTGGTCTTCGCGACCTTGGAGTTGATGATGATCGGATAGACGGTGGCGAGATTGGGAAGAGCGAGCTTGTCGGGCTTGGGCAGCGTCACCTCAAAAGTCTGGGGGTCGATCACCCGGAACTGATCGGCGCTCGTCAGCGATCCCGTGAGGAGCTGGGCCTTGCCGAGCACCGGCGCGGTCACGGCGCGGTCGAGCGACCACTTGACGTCTTCGGCGGTGACCGGCGTTCCGTCCTGGAACCTGGCGTCCTTGCGCAAATGGAAGGTGATCTTCAGCCCGTCCGCGCTGACGTCATAGGATTCGGCGAGTTCGCCGGTGATCTTGTCGAGATCGAATACCCACTTGCCGTTGAGCTGCTTGCGGCCGAACGAAACCAGCCGGTCGTAGGTGGAGAGACTCACCGCGAAAGCCTCGCGGGTCGTTCCCGGCACATTCGGATCGAGGGTGTTGACGGATGCGCCGGTGACATAGCGCAATGTTTCGGCGCGGGTCTGCGCCCGAACCGGCTCCGCGGCGAGCCAAAGCAAGAGAACCGCGACGACATTGAGCGTAAGCCTGCTATAGCGAACTCGCATTCTTCAATCCCCTGAAATCCAACAAGGACGCCTGTTCGAGGGCTCTCGAGATCACGATCTGTCTCGAGGACCATCTTTCTAGCGACCATCTTAAGCAAATTCTGCGCCAAGCGACATTGTTCTGAATGATCGGCGCCGCCGGCGCGGTCGATTCAAGGTCAAATATCGGGATATGTCCAGCTTCCAAAATGAAGCGCTGAGCTCATCGGGAAACTAACTTGTTCAAGCGGCAAGCCAACCCCCGTCAACCGCCATCACAGTCCCGGTCGTGAACGACGACGCGTCGCTCGCCAGATACAAGGCCGCCTCCGCGACCTCTTCGGCGCGGCCAAATCGCTTCATGGCATGGCGATTCCGCGAGACTTCACGAACCGCCTCGGGGTCTGAATGCCGGGAAAAACTCCGCCGCAGCAGCGGCGTATCGATGGCACCGGGCGCGATCGCATTGACGCGAACTCCGTCGGTGGCGAAATCCACGGCCATGGTCTTTGTCAGGCTGATGATCGCGCCCTTGGCGGCGATATAGGCGCTGTTTCCCCTACCCCCGGCGATCGCGAGCTGCGAGGCAAGGGTGACGATCGAGCCTTTGCCCTGGCGCTGCATCAACGGCACTGCGGCGCGCGCCCAGAGCCAGGTGCCGCCGACATGGGTGCGGAACACCGCGTCCCAATCCGCGGGATCCGTGGTCACCACCGTGCCGCCACAGGACCAGCCGGCGGCGGTCATTAGTACGTCGAGGCGGCCGTGTCTTGACGCGATCTCCTCGACGGTTGCTCCCGCGAAATCGCCGTCGCCGACATCGCCTGGATATTCCGAGCCGTCTCCCTTGCCGTCACGAATGGCTTTGAGCGTTTCCTGCATCGCGAGGCGGTCGCGATCGACAAGTGCGACGAATGCGCCTTCGCGGGCAAACAGCAGCGCGCTGGCGCGACCGATGCCGGAGCCTGCCCCGGTGACAACCGCGATCCGATCCTTCAATCGCATGTCAGATTCCCTCCCCATGCTGCATCCACCAATTATTCAGATCGGCCGCGGAATCGGCGCAGCCGAAGCGGGCGCGCCAACCGAACTCGCGCTCCATGCGCGTCACCGACAACGGCGCGCGGTCGGCGTCGCTGTGAAGATCGATTGTCGGCGCTTCACCCGATTTGGCCAATCGGCAGATGAAGCCCGGGTGCAAGGCCGCAAGCTCCTGCCCCCATTGCAACGCCGGCCATTCTCGCCCCGTCGAGATATTATAGAGGCCGTGTTTGGGTTTTGTCGCTTCGACCAACAGCGTCACGGCATCGGCGACGTCGGACGCGTAAATCCAGTCGCGTATTCCCGGCCGCGAGAGCACTGCTTCCTTTCGTTGCCGCAAGGCCGCCATGATTTGCATCTGCGGACTTGGTGTATCGCGCGATCCATTTACCCGCTCCCAAGGCCCAAACACGGCGCTGAGCCTCACGCTGATGATTTCGGATTGCCACAATGCGGCGAGGCGCGCCGCCACTTTTTCGGACGCAAATTTGGTGATGGCATAGAGCGAGACAGGATCGCATTCCGTCTCCTCATCGAGCAATGGATGCCGGAAAGCGGCCGCGCCGTAGGCCGCGGCGGACGACAAATTGATGATGCGCGCAACGTTGGTCTTCCGCGCAGCCAAAAGGATAGGCATTTGAGCCATCAGGTTGACTTGTAGGATCGATTGCGGGTCGGCCACCTCGCGCGAAGGACCTGCGGTGATCGCAGCTCCAAGGATGATCGCATCAAAACCGCCGGCGATCACAGTCTCGACCGAATGCGGCTCGGTGACGTCGCCTTGAACAAGGCTCAGCAAGTCATCACGGCTTGCGAAAGCCTCGCGTGCATCGCGCGGCAACGCCGCGCGGTCGAACAACGTCACGCCATGCCCACGCGCCAGCAGCGCTGCGGCGGTGTTGATCCCGACGAAGCCGGTGCCGCCAAAGATCAGGACTTTCAAGGGCTCGCCTCGCGGTTCTCAGTTCATGCACTCACAGCAGGGTCGCACCGAAATTCCGCTGGGGATCCATGTCCGCGACCAGCCGTCCGGTGGGCTTGGCGGCCTCGCCGCCGGTACGCGCGAGGAAACGCCCCGAACCGGGCTCGGCCGTCCGCTTGCCATTGGCGACGACCACGCGCCCGCGCGACAGCACAATGACCGGCCAGCCCCGCAACTTGCGGCCGGCATAGGGCGTGTACCCAGCCAGATCGTGCATCATCGCATCCGACAGCGTGACTTCGCGCGCCGGGTCCCAGATCGCGATATCGGCGTCGGCGCCGACCGCAATCGAGCCCTTGCGCGGATGCAGATTGTAGATCTTCGCCGGCGCCGTTGCGGTCAGGTCGACGAATTTTTCAAGACCGAGGCGTCCCCTCGACACCATCGCGTCGAACAACAACGGCAAGCGCACCTCCAACCCCGGCAGACCGTTCGCCACTTGTTTGAAGTTCGGATCAGGGCCGGCGCGCAACTTGCCGCTCTCGTCGAAGCGATATGGCGCGTGGTCGGACGAAATGGTCTGGAGATCGCCGAGCGCCAGCGCCTGCCATAGTGCCTCCTGGTCGGCAGCGCCGCGCGGCGGCGGGCTGCACATCCATTTGGCGCCTTCCGCGCCCGGTTTGTCGAGATCCTCGGCGGTAAGGAAGAGATATTGCGGGCACGTCTCGGCGAAGACCTTCAGTCCCTCCCCGCGCGCGTTCCGGATCACCTTTGCACCTTCCGCCGTCGAAACGTGAAAGATCATGATCGGCTGATCGACCAGCGCAGCCATGCCGATCAGGCGATTGAAGGCGTCGGCCTCCGAAAACCGCGCATGGCTGATGGCATGGTATTTCGCCTGGGTGTAACCGCGCGCCAGCAACCGCTTCACCATCCAGGCGATGATGCCGTGGTTTTCCGCATGCGCGCACAGCATCGCGCCGGATTCGCGCGCCGCGACCAGGATGTCGAGCAAGGGTTCGTCGTCGATCTTCAGCCGGTCGTAGGTCATGAAGATCTTGATCGAGGCATGTCCCTCCTTGACCAGTGCCGGAATGTCGTTGGCGAGCGTTTCCGCGGTCGGATCGGCGATGATCATGTGGAAGGCATAGTCGATCACCGCGCCCTTGCGCGCCAGCGCATGGTAATCGCTGAGCACCTGCGGCAGCTTCATGCCGACATGCTGGGCCGCGAACGAGATGACGGTGGTGGTTCCACCGAAAGCGGCCGCGGTCGTGGCGCTTTCGAAGGTGTCGGCATTCATGATGCCGGCGGCGGAAAGCTGCTCGATATGGGCGTGGCTGTCGACGCCACCAGGCAGTACCAGCTTGCCGCGGGCGTCGATCTCGCGTTTTCCCGCCGAAAGGCCGCGGCCGATGGCAGCGACGCTCTCACCGGTAACGGCGACGTCGGCCTCGAAGACATCGGAAGCAGTTGCGACGCGGCCGCCGCGGATCACGATGTCGTAGGCGGGTTCGGTCATGAGGTCCTCCAGAGAGCGGGCGGGTACGCGAGAAATCGCTGGACTGCGCACAACCCGCGTCCGAAACTATGCAAACTATGCTAATTGCTGCAAGCCATGCTGAGTTGCAAGGAGCAGACATGTCCCGCCCGCGCATCCTCGTGATCAACCCCAATTCCAACGTCAATGTCACCAAGGGTTTAGAAGAGGCCCTCAAACCGCTCGATTTCGCCGACGGGCCCGAGATCGTCTGCACCACGCTTGCGGACGGGCCTTACGGGATCGAGAGCCAATCCGACGTTGACAGCGTGGCGATGCCGCTGCGGCGGCTGATCGAGAGCGATAACGGCTCATCGGCGTTCGTGATCGCCTGCTACAGCGATCCGGGCTTGCATGTCTGCCGCGAAGGCACCGACCGGCCGGTGTTCGGCATCAACGAATGCGGCGTGCTGACCGCGATGACACGCGCGGAGACCTTTGGCGTCATTGCCATCGCGCAACGCTCGATCCGCCGGCATGTCCGCTACCTTCGCCAGATGGGACTGATGGACCGGCTGGCCGGCGAGCGGCCGCTCAACATGAGCGTGGCCGAGACGGCGTCAGGCGGCGGAACACTGGCGAGGATGGTCGAGGTCGGCCGCGCGCTGAAGGACGAAGATGGCGCCGGCGCCATTATCATGGGCTGCGCCGGCATGGCGCGCCTTCGAGGTCAACTCGAGGACGCGCTCGGCATTCCCGTGGTCGACCCCACGCAGGCGGCGGCGACCATGGCGCTCGGCGCGGTCCAGTTTTCCCGGCACCACCCTTAGGTTTCCTCGGCGGGCTCGCTTTTCTCGCGGCTCGCAAGCACGCGCGCGAACCATTGCGAATGGCTCTCGCGATCCATCGCAAACGACTCGCGCTGATAGGTGTAGAGATTGCCGAACAGGCGGCCGATCGGCCGGTATGCGGTGAGATCGACGTACATGCTGGCTGCGTCGATCAGCCCCTCGCGCGCGTGAATGCGCAGCACTTCGCCGACCAGAAGCTCGCGCTGGGGTCCGAAATTCAGCGAAACGCTGCGCTTGCATTCCAGCGAAAACGGCGCCGCGGCAAGGCGGGGAACCCTGATATCCACCGACGGCAAGGTCGCAAGTCCGACCGCGGCTACTTCGCTCTCGCCGGACGGAAAGTCGACCGCGCAATCGTTCATGGCGAACGCCAGCGCCTCGTCCACCATGTTGACGACGAATTCGCCGTCGCGATGAATGTTGCGCGTGGTGTCCTTCGGGCTCCGATCGGGTTTGTGTTGCAGCCCCAACACGACAAGCGGCGGGTTCTCGGAAAAGACATTGAAGAAGCTGAACGGAGCGGCGTTGACGGCGCCGTTGGCATCGAGCGTCGTGACGAGCGCAATGGGGCGGGGAATGACCACGCTGCACAACAGCTTGTAGCGGTCGTGCGGGCTGAGATCGCGAAGCAAAAATCCAGACATCGGCGTCGGCACCTTTGAAGCCCTTCGGCGGGCGTTGAGTTTCAGGTCTCCGGCGGCGGGATCGCCCCGACGCGGCTGGTAATCAGGCCATAATGCTCGATGCGACGATGACGGGCGAAGTCGAAGATGGTCTTCTTGCCGAAGACGGTTGCGTCGAGGTCGCAAGGATAAACCAGGAGTTCGTCGTCTTCCGTTTTGGCTTCCGCGACAATCTCGCCATTGGGATCGACGATCAGACTGCCGCCGATCAGGGGAAAGCCGTCCTCGAGGCCGGCCTTGGCGACGGCCACGACCCAGGTGGCGTTCTGGTAGGCCCCTGACTGCACGGACAGGCGATTGTGAAACAGCCGCTGCTCAGGACCTTCCTCACTCTTTTGCGAATTGACCGACGGCGTATTGTACCCGAGCAGAATCATCTCGACGCCCTGCAGACCCATGACGCGATAGGTCTCGGGCCAGCGCCGGTCATTGCAGATCGCCATGCCGAAGATACCGTCCATCGTGCGCCACACCGGAAAACCGGTGTCACCCGGTTCGAAATAGCGCTTTTCGAGATGCTGGAAGGCGCGCTCGGTGTCGTATTCCGAATGACCCGGCAGATGCGTCTTGCGATACTTGCCGACGATCTTCGCCGACTTGTCGGTGAGGATACAGCTATTGAAATGGTGTCCGTCCGGCGTCAGCTCGGCATAGCCGAAGCTCATCGCCATCCTGTAGTCCGCGGCGCGCCTGAACAGCGGCAGCGTCGCCGCGCTCGGCATCTCGCGCTCGAACCAGGCGTCGACCTCGGCCTGGTCCTCCATGTACCAGCGCGGAAAGAACGTGGTGAGCGCCAGCTCCGGATAGACGATGAGATCGGCCCCGCGCGCCTTGGCCTCGTCCATCAGGGCGAGCATTCGAGGGATGACGGCTTGCCGGCTTTCGGACCGCTGAATCGGACCCATCTGGGCGGCGGCGACATTAATGACACGCATGGTTAAGCTTCCCGGCTGCCTTCATTTCGCAATGCAGTGAGCAAAAATGGCGCAAATCCGCATTCTGTGAGCCCGTTTCGACGATCCTCCGACTATTAGAATTTCGATTCGTCTGGAGTCAATTCAGTTCGACGGTTAAACTCGGTGGTTCATGGCAGGTCTGTGTTGATGAAACGCTGGAGCGCTCGTATCAAGAACCCGGAAGACCGCAGGCTCGCGCGATCAGGGCACGCCGCGTTGCTTTCGATCGCGGATTCTGCCAAATGCTTAAGCTAGCTGTACAAGAAGGTTTGCTGTCTTGATGTCAGCCAACCGCTTCCTGCCATAACCCGCAGGCTGCCGGAAAACTAATAAAAAAGCCTATGGGAGAAACATCATGAGCGTGCCAGTGCGGGCCATCCCGACTTCGCAACAATTCGATTCACCGCACGGCCTGGCGCTGTTGCGCGACCCGCTGCTCAACAAGGGGACGGCCTTCACGGAGGCGGAACGGGACGCGCTGGGATTGCGCGGCTTCCTGCCGGCGCATGTGCTCACGATGGAAGAGCAAGTCGCGCGCGTTCTCGTCAATCTGCGCAGCATGCCCAACGATCTGGAGAAATATATCACACTCAACTCGCTGCACGATCGCAACGAGACGCTGTTCTTTCGCGTCGTGTGCGACAACATCGACGAAATTCAGCCGCTGATCTACACACCGACCGTGGGCCTTGCCTGCCAGCGTTTCGGCCTCATCTACCAGCGGCCACGCGGCATGTTTATCAGCGCCAACGATCGCGGACGTATCGCGGAACTTCTGAGCAACTGGCCATATCAGGCCAAGCTCATTGTCGTCACCGACGGCGAACGCATCCTTGGCCTCGGCGATCTCGGCGCGCACGGCATGGGCATTCCGGTCGGAAAACTCTCGCTTTACTCGGCCTGCGCCGGCGTACATCCGGAGCATTGCCTACCGATAATGCTGGACGTCGGCACCAACAACGCGGAATTCCTCAACGATCCCTACTATATCGGCTTGCGCCAGAAACGCCTGAGCGGCGCCGCCTACGATGAATTCGTCGATGAATTCGTCAAAGCCGCGCGCGCGGCCTTCCCGGGGGTGCTGATTCAGTTTGAGGATTTTGCCAATCACTCGGCGTTCCGCCTTCTGCACAAATATCGCGATGAGATTAACGTCTTCAATGACGACATCCAGGGCACGGCCGCGGTCGCGCTCGCGGGCCTGTTTTCGGCATTGCGGGTGAACGGCGGCAAGCTCGCCGACCAGAAGGTGCTGTTCCTTGGCGCCGGGGAAGCTGCGACCGGCATCGCCGATCTCGTGGTCTCTGCCATGATGGCGGAGGGCCTGTCTGAAGCCGACGCGCTCAGGCGCAACTGGCTGGTGGATTCACGTGGGCTGGTGGTGAAAAATCGCGCAAGCCTCACCGAGCACAAGCTGCGCTACGCGCATGATCATGCGCCGGTCGGCGACTTCTTGACCGCGATCCGGACGCTCAAGCCCACCGCGATCATCGGCGTTGCGGCAGTCGGCGGCGCCTTCACGCCCGAAGTGCTGCAGACCATGACCGAGATCAACGATCGGCCGATCGTGTTTGCGCTCTCCAATCCGACCTCGAAGGCGGAATGCTCGGCCGAGGAAGCCTATCGCCACACCGGTGGCCGCGCGCTGTTCGCATGCGGCAGCCCCTACGATCCGGTGACGCTCGGCGGCAAGACCTTCGTGCCGCGTCAGGGCAACAATTCCTACATCTTCCCGGGCGTCGGTCTCGGCGCGATCGCGAGCGGATCGAAGCTCGTGACCGACGAGATGTTCATGGCCGCCGCGCACACGCTGGCCTATCTGGTCAACCACGACGACATCCACCAGGGCAGCCTCTATCCGGCGCTGCCGCGAATTCGCGAAGTCTCCGCCCATATCGCCGCCGCCGTCGCCGAGGTTGCCTACAAGCGAGGGCTGGCGACCGCGCCAAAGCCGAACGACCTGATGGCGTTCATCGAATCGCAGATGTACGACCCACGCTATTGAGCGCGCGTCGATGTTTTGAAAAGCGATGCGGGCGTCACAAACGCTCGTTGCGGCGCGCAGAGAGCTGCACCTTGACTGGATCGGGCAAGCCTATCCCTAATGAACCGCGCGATCCAAATACGCGTCAAGCCGGGCTTGCGTGACGGCATCGAGGGCGCTTTGCTCCGTTAGCGAGTGTACATTGGATCGCTGCAAAGCGGACTTTCCGACATATCCTGGAACGACTGCCGCCGCTGCAACTGGTCGCGCGGCGTTTGCCTTCGGAGCGTCCAAGGACAACCCGATGATCAGCGCGTGCTTGTCTATCCTCGAGCCGGAAGCAGTAAGGCTGGCGGGGCTTGCAAGGCCCAACCGATTCCCGGTGGGCGCCACAATAACGTGAGGAGACGCCGAACCCATCAGAGTAGTCGTGAAAGTCAACGTGTCGGCAAAGACTGTCGAGTTACTCTTGTCAGCCGTCAGGCTTCTGATTTCATTCAAGTCAAAGAATGTCGAGATCAATTCGGCTATTCCGATCGTTCCGGAAATTGGATAGGCATAATTTGAAGATCGATAGTCCGGGCCGCACCCAATCCGCCCGTCTTCCAACGGGTAACCGAGCTGCACGTTTTCCAATAGGTCCTGGGCCGTTTCGCTAACGACGAAGTGCCGGAGATTTTCTCGCTTGAAATCGCCGCTTGCCGACAGACCCACACCCGCGGTCCCGTTGGTAATCAACTTGACGGGGTCGGCGATGCCAGATCCCGTGTTGTCCTCGGTTATGTCGAACGTAAAATCATATGCGATGCCGGTTTGGATATATTTATCGTAGATGGCACGCTCGTGCGTGTTCATTCCTGCCCTCAAATTATGAGGCCACGGCATCCCGCGGCCCTTGGTAAGCGCGGCCAGCATGGGGAGGTTGGGGGGATTTTCCCGAGCCAGAAGCTCAATGGCTTTGTCTTGGATGGCAAACCGGGTTTCGCAACGGATGTATTGCACGAGAACCGGCGTGGGAACGCCCGTGACGTCCTGCTGCACGGG
>Ga0210390_10001243_pt1 | contig 24866 bp, 20 predicted proteins | sample IncBWH11OmetaG_FD_161050 | JGI IMG/M metagenome (GOLD analysis project Ga0210390, IMG submission 161050) | Forest soil microbial communities from Barre Woods Harvard Forest LTER site, Petersham, Massachusetts, United States - Inc-BW-H-11-O ... | reverse complement strand
CCGCCCGTCTTTTCCGGCAAACGACTCGGCCTGCGCAATCGCCGACTCCAGCATCTTCGCCTGATCCATCACCTCGCCGTGCTTCTCCGCGTAAGCGTTGGCAATACTCAGCAACACCCGCCGAAAACTAGGACGCCCATATCCATCGCTCGGCGGAAAGTAAGTCCCCCCATAAAACGGTTTCCCATCCGGCGTAAGAAACGCCGTCAGCGGCCACCCGCCCTGCCCGCTCACCGCCTGCACCGCCGCCTGATACCGGCTGTCAATATCCGGCCGCTCGTCCCGATCCACCTTCACCGCAATGAAATGCTGGTTCACAATCGCAGCAATTTCCGGATCGTCATACGACTCCCGATCCATCACATGGCACCAGTGGCACCACACCGCGCCAATATCAAGCAGCATCGGCTTGTTGTCCCGCCGCGCCGCCGCAAACGCCTCCGCCCCCCACTCCTGCCACTGAATCGGCTGATGCATGGCAGACCGCAAATAAGCAGATGAAGCGCGGGCGAGCGAATTGAGCGTGGAGGTAGTATTCATGATCATTCCAGTCTATCGCGCCCCGCTCGAGTGCTGTCATCGAACGCGGCCCACTCAAGTGTTGTCATCCTGAGCGGAGCGGGGAAGTGCGCGAAAGCGCATTTCCCGCGGAGTCGAAGGACCCCTTGCACCTCGCAGCTCCCACGAAAACCAGAAAGGCGTTTTCTTCTCCGCTGAAGCCCTGTGGCCCATATCGAAAAGAATGCCGTACATCTCCTGACATTTCCCTCTGCATCTACTATGTACAATAGTAGCCAGTCTCAATTCCCAGAGGGAACCGAGAATGAAACCGAAAGCGGCGGGAGTGGTCTTTTCTATTAGCCTGGTGCTGATTGTTCTCAACACTCTTCTGCTGAGCCCGCAAGCGCTCCGCGCGCAAGAGACAACCGCGACACTCTCCGGTACTGTCACGGATCACACCGGTCGCGCCATGCCCGACGCAAAGGTCTCGATCAAGAATGTATCCACCGGCCAATCAACCGAAATACAAACCAACTCCGACGGACTCTACACCGTCTCGAACCTCGCGCCCGGAGACTATGAGGTCTCCGTTTCATCGGCCGAGGGCGCCAAAGCGCAGCCCGTCACGCTGAGCGCCGGGGCCAGCCAAAAAGTCGACCTGGTTCTAGAAGTTGTGCCGCCGCCCGAAGCGCCAGCTCCCACCACCCCGGCACCCGCCGAGACCCTACCCAATGCCCCATCCAGCACGTCGTCCAGTATAAAGACCGAGCCCTCCCTCGAAGACTTAGGCTTCTCCAAATCCGAGACACAGAGTGACGCCGCGCAACAGGCCTTGCTCGACAAGCGCACTCACATGCTGAAAATCCACCAGCGCATGGGACTCATCACGACGATCCCTTTAGTAGCGACCGTGATTCTCGGCCCCGGTGCGGGCGGCAAAAGTGAAGGCACGGCGACTCGCGATCTGCATGTGGCGCTGGGTTCCCTGACCGGCGACCTCTATGGCATCACCGCCTGGTACGCGATCCGCGCCCCCAGAATCAAAGGCACCGAGAAGCGGGGCCCGATTCGTTTCCACGAGGCCATGGCCTGGATTCACGGCCCGGGAATGATCCTCACTCCAATTCTGGGCGCAATGGCTTTCGAGCAGAAAAACAATGGACAAAAAGTTCACGGCATCGCCCAGGCCCACGGACCGGTCGCCATCGTAACCGCCGGAGCCTTCGGCGCCGCGCTGATATCAGTGTCAATGAAATTCTAGGCCAGGTTGCACAGTGACTCTCGAACATCGACCCCCGAAGATCGGCACTGCTGGGAAGGGGTAGAACTTAAGAGATTGAAGAAGAATCAAGATTCGTATTATTGAGATTCGTAGCAACGAGATTCGTATCAGGGTATGCCTTCAGGCATACCGCAGCGCCGCGTTATCAATCGCGCCTTTAGGCGCTGCGAGGTGAAAACCGAGTTTTTCCGCAACCTGTTCAGTACCGCCGTAAGCACTACTCCAGGACCTGCGGCTTTCGCCACTGAGGCCAGATCGGTTCCAACATGGAGAGTCTATGAACAAGAAAATCTTCCCGCTATTTCTGCTGCTGGCCTCGTCCACTCTCCTCGCCGCCGACCACCTGTGGGTCCTAAAGCAGAGCACTCTCACCTACCACGTCTCGCACCCGCTGCATCAGAGCGAAGGCGTGAGCCACGCCGCGCGCGGCAAAGGCATCTGCCACGACGGACAATGCGATTTCCTCATCGCCGTTCCCGTCAAGACCTTCGACTCTGGCGACAGCAACCGCGATCTGCACATGATCCAGGTAACCCGCGGCGCAGAATACCCCATGGTCACAGTCCGCACCCGCCTGCCGGAGTCGGCCTCCACGTCGTCAACCGTCAAAGCCGATATCGAAATCCAGTTCGCCGGCCAGACCGCCCACTACCAGCAAGTCGCTTTTGAACTGGCGACGCAAGGCACCGAAACGCGGATCACCGGAACCATCCCCGCCACTCTGAGCGACTTCAAAATCGACCCGCCTTCGCTCCTGACCCTCCCGGTGAAAAACGAAATTCCCATTCGCGTAGAGATGACCTGGAGCCCGCAGTAGTTCAAGAGAGAAACGACCTCGCAGGAAATCGAAGCCCTATCTTCGGAGCCCTGATCTATAAACTGTCTCAGAAAATTCCGCAGGTCTTGGAAAGCACGAGTGTAGAGGCTGCGGGATAAAATCAAGATTCGTATCAGGGTATGCCTTCAGGCATACCGGGGTCGCTGCGTTCTCAATCGCGCCTTCAAGCGCTGCTGCAACACTCAATTTTGGTGCATCGCAGCGCTTTCAGCGCTGCGACTAAGCTCCTCTTCGTTTGCGAGAGCCCTAGAGTCTGCGCGCAAACGTGCCGCCTGTAGTGACGTGAAAGAGCGGCGCTTCAGCGCCGCGTCAAAAGAGCCTCGAGAGGAACGGGGCTTTAGCCCCAGGGATCTTCACGGCAAGCTGTGTAGAAACCGGCCTTGGCAAGCTGGCGGCAGAGCGGTCGCGCCAATGGCCTCAGCACTACCTGAGGAAAGGAATGGACGGCAGACCCACTCATTTCGGAACTCAATCCTACTCGCGGTCCGCATTTCGGTGCTTGAAAAACTTCCCTACTGTGCAGCGATCTGCCGTCTAGTCAGAGAGTGTATGCCTGATACCACCTTTGTGAATCGGGTATTTGCTGTATCGCAACGCACGAGTGAGGGCACTACCCCAAGTCCACCCTGGTCTTTTTCCACAGCCTTCCACAAAAGAATCGCAATTCCTGTGACGAACAACCTTTACTGAGAAATTCAGGAAGCGCAAGCTAACCACATGCACGCCAGCTATCCGTACCAGTTCGATCCACTAACCGGCGATCGGCCTGAACACAAGTCCTTGCCCTGCAATATTTTAGCGGTAAAGCCTTGCGGCTCAGGATTTTACCGGCACGTCAGTCGATCCGGCGTCCGCAAGTCATTGGAAGTCAGTATTTTACAGAACGGGAGTGAAAAAAATATTGGGACCGATGTCGTGTCCCGCACTCAGCCCAGAAGCTGCTTCGCGATCTTGCAATACAAATCGATCGACTCCGCCAGTTGCCGCTTCTCGATGAACTCCCCGTCGGTATGCGCCACGTGAATCGATCCCGGACCAATCAGCAGCGGTTCGCCCCAGTTGGTCAGCTTCGGAATGTCGGTGGTAAAAGCCGCGATCATCGTGGGCAGTCCATCGACAGTTCGCAGACGAAGAAAGGGAAGCTCCAGCGGAAACGTTACCTCGACCGAATCGCCGGCAGTCGCCGTAATCTGTCGCCGCAAATCTTCCGACGGTCCGACGAGCCGGTAAAGCAAATCCGCGTGCGCATAATCCGGAATCACGTTAGGCGCGCGTCCGCCTTCAATCAGTCCGATATTCAGCGTGCACGGCCCAACTTCCGGGTCAGTTGGCAGCGGCATCGCGCGCAACCGCGTGAGCGCCGGAATCAACTTATCGATCGCCGACTCGCCCAACTCCGGATAAGCCGAATGCGCCATGCGTCCTTTCGCAGTCACTTCCACGCGCAGCGTCCCTTTCGACGCGAGCGCCAGCCGATTCTCCGTGGGCTCGCCGTTAACCAGAAATCGACGACCCGAGTCTCGCCTGTTCGCCACAGATTCCCTCGCCGCATATTCATTGGCCACATGCGCGCCCAGGCTATCGCGCTCTTCGCCCACCACAAACAGCAATCCAACGAAGATGTTCTGCTGGCGCAGTCGCTCCGCCGCCGCAATCTGCGCCGCGATGATTCCCTTGGCGTCGCACGACCCACGCCCGTAAATGCGTCCCGCATCCTCCGACGACGCAATGAACGGAGGTACGGTATCCATGTGCGTCGAGAACACGACCGCGGGATGAGGATGCTCCGCCGAAGTCGCATACAGGTTGAAGCGATTCTCTTCAACCGGCATCTTCTTCGTCTGATAACCAAGCCGGCAAAGTTCTCCGTAAAGATAGTTCCCCACGGCAGCTTCGTTCCCTGTGATGGACTCGATGTCCACCAGTTGCCGCGTCAGCGTCACAGCATCCATGGAGGAGAGAATAGCAGAGCGATCAGACCCGGCACCGTTCAGGATTTCGCTGGTTCTACCATAACGTGCTATTTTCGACCCTGCCGTGTCTTCGGCATTGAAGGAGAAGCTATGAGGACGGTTCGCGGACGTAGTTTCTTGCTCACGAGTTCAGCCACATCCGTCGTAGTGCTCGCGCTCTTGCTGGGCGCTCGAACTCAAGAGGTCCATGCCGGACAGAATCCGCGGAGCAGTTCGAGTCAGGCCGAACGTCTCGCTGCGCCACATCCCTCGGCGGCGGAACGATCTCCCGAGATGGAAAAGCTGGCGACGATGCTGGTGGGGAACTGGGAAGTTGTGGCTACCCGGGAGCCAAACACCACGAGACCAAAAGGCCTGAGAGACACGGGCACGAACCGAATCGTATTGGGGCCGGGTGGACGCTCGGTTGTCGAGAACTATCACACCGAGGGCGACACTGGTTCCCGATCTGCGCTTGGAATCCTCTGGTGGGATGAGAAAGCACAGGGCTATCGAACCATGTTTTGCGATAACGCGGATCCGGCTGGCTGCTCTGTGTATGACGGTTTGGGCAGATGGGAGGGCAACGACCTGGTTTTTGAGATCAAGCGCGACCACGACGGCATCCGGATTGGCGGGAAGGAGGTTTTCATAACGACGTCGCCATTATCGTATACCGTCCGCTACTTCGAGAGTCGAAACGGTGGCCCCGAAGATGCCACGTGGACTGTGAGCAATACGAAGACGGAGTAGTGTGTGATGACCTCGATCCCGGCCTCAACCATCCGTTCGCTTGTTCTCGAAGGTCCTACCGGACGCCTGGAGGCGTTGCTCAACGCGGGAACAGCCGACGCCACGCATGCGGCGCTCGTCTGCCATCCTCACCCGTTGTTCGGCGGGACGCTGCACAACAAAGTCGTATTCCACACCATGAAGGCGCTGAACAGTTTTGGCTTTCCCGTGCTACGCTTCAACTTTCGTGGAGCCGGATTGAGCCAAGGCGAGCACGACCAGGGCAACGGCGAAGTCGACGATGTCCGCGCCGCACTCGACTGGCTCGACACCGAGTATCATCTACCGGTCGTGTTCGCGGGATTCTCCTTCGGAGCAGCCGTCGGACTGCGCGCCGCCTGCCCGGACCCTCGGGTTCGTGCGGTCGTAGGAGTGGGAACGCCAGTTGGTCCCGTAGTCGCCGACAGCGAAGTTCCGCGCACCTACACGTTCGAATTTCTCGAGGACTGTGCCAAGCCAAAGTTATTCATCAGCGGCGCCCGCGACCAGTTCGGCCCGCGCGCCAAGTTGGAAGCCATGGTTGCGTCAGTGCCCGAGCCGAAGAAGCTGGTGCTGATCGAAGGCGCGGATCATTTCTTCGAAGGCCGCCTGCGCGAGATGCGCGAAGCGATTGAAGCCTGGCTGAAGGAGGCTGTCAGCTCTCAGCCTCGAGCTCTCAGCTAAGCCTTATCGTTCTCATCATGAATCGTTCCCATGTTAATCATTGTCATCCTGAGCGTAGCGAGTGCGAGCGAGGCGATGCACTCGCGCAGTCGAAGGATCCCTATCGGGGGCACGGAACTCTGGGCGAAGATGAGCGGAGAGGATTCACGGAAGCCGAGAGCCAACGCTCTCTTATAATTTACTCCGCATGCCCGAACCTGATGTCGAATCCAAGGCGCACGAAATGCGCGATGCGGCGCGCTCCATTTTCAGGCAAGCCCTGGACGAGGCGTCGATCGCGAGAGGCTTCGCGCGGCACGTGCATTGCGAGCGCGGGGTGTTGCGAGTCTCCGAAGATCTCTACGATCTGCACTCGTATTCGCGTGTGCTGGTCGTGTCACTGGGCAAAGCCGGAAACACCATGGTCGAAGCGCTGACTGCTCAGGTCGGAGCATCGCTCGAAGGAATCGTGGCCAGCTCAGTCGAGCCCGCAGCGCAGCTTCACGGGTTCCGCTATTTTCGCGGCGGGCATCCTGCGCCCAATGCCGAATCCATTCAGGCAGCGAGCGCGATGCTGCGGGCGCTTGCGTCCCAGCCCGCGTCGGCTCTCGTGATTTTCCTGCTCAGCGGCGGAGGATCTTCGATTGTCGAGAAGCCGATCGACGACGAGATTTCGCTCGACGATCTCATCGCAACCTATCGCGCGCTGGTCCATTCCGGCGCGCCAATTGCTGAGATCAATACTGTGCGTAAACATCTTTCGGCGGTGAAAGGCGGACGGCTCGCTCTCGCGGCGTCACCCGCGCAGCAAGTGTCGCTGCTGGTGTCTGACGTTCCGGACAGCACGCCGGACGCGCTAGCTTCTGGCCCGACCATGCCCGATTCGACGACCGTCGAGGATTGTTACCGCATCGCCGAGAGGTACGAACTCCTGCCGCAATTCCCGCAATCGACGCGCGAACTGTTTGAACGCCATTCGTTGGAAGAGACGCCGAAGTCGGACGATCCGGCGTTTCATCGCGCGCGCTGGTGGCCCGTGCTTTCGAACCAGACCGCAATTGAAGAGGCCAGCGCGGCTGCAGAGCGCGCAGGCTTCATCGTGCACGTCGATAATTCCTGCGACGACTGGGATTACGAAAAGGCCGCAGACTATTTGTTGCAGCGCGTGCGCGAATTGCGGAAACAGTTTTCGCCCGTGTGCCTGATTTCTGGCGGAGAAGTTACGGTTAAAGTCACGAACGGTCGAGTGGGTGGGCGCAATCAGCAGTTCGCGCTGGCCTGTGCGGAGAAGATTGCGGGGGAGAGCATTACGGTGCTCAGCGCCGGGACGGACGGAGTGGATGGAAACAGTCCCGCGGCCGGAGCCATCGTGGACGGCACGACTCTAGCGCGAGCGCGCGAGCGCGGGCTGGACGTGGGCACTGCGCTTGGCAAGTTTGATGCCTATCCGTTTTTTAATGCGCTGGGCGATGCGATCGAAATCGGGCCGACGGGGAATAACCTGCGCGATTTGAGAATCCTGCTGGCTTACTGAGCGGCTGCGCGAAGAAGGACTGATGCGCTGGCAATCTGCATCGGCCCTTCGCTTCGCTCAGGATGACAAACGTAAGGCTTGGCGGGAGACTTCGGCGACCATGGTTACGCGGTCTTCTGCATCTTCTCCATGGCTTCGTCCATGCCATGTTTGATTTCATCCATCGACAGATCTTTGGTGTGCGTGGCGATGGACCATTTGTGGCCGAAGGGATCTTTCAGCTTGCCGTAGCGGTCGCCCCAGAACTGGTCCATGACCGGCATCTCGACCTCTGCGCCGGCTTTCACAGCGCGATCGAAAGCGGCGTCGACGCCGTCGAGGTAGATGTGCAGACTCATGGCGGAGCCGCCAATGGACTGCGGCGACAGGCAACCGAATTCTGGGAATTCGTCGGTCATCATGATGATCGAATCTCCGATCATCAACTCGGCGTGCATGACCTTGCCGTCAGGACCTTTCGCGACGTCGCCGCGTTGCCTGGCGCCGAACGCCTGCTTATAGAATTCGATGGCGCGAGCGGCGTCGCGCACGGTGAGAGCCGGGGTAAGCGTGTGGTATCCATCGGGAACGGGTTTTACGGGCATGAGATCTCCTCAGTTCGAAGTTTGCGGAACGAAGTCTATACCAGAATCGAAGATCCAATTGTCAAAGGAGTATTAAAACCAGGAGGGATGAAACAGAACACAGCAGCCAAGTTTAGAAGAAGCGGGTCACGCCTTCTTCCATCACCACGACGCGGTCTTTTGTGCCCGCGGCTTGTGCTTCCTGGTCGAGCAGCTGCAGCGGTTCGTCGACCGGTTCGTGCGACAGGCGAAACGTGCCGTAGTGCATGGGGACCATCCAGCGGGACTTGAGGTCGAGGAAGGCTTGCATGGCGTCGGCGGGATTGGCGTGGACGTTGCGGAACTGCGGCGGATTGTAGGCGCCGATAGGAAGCAGGGCGAGTTCGGGGGCGAGGCGGCGTCCGATTTCGCTGAAGCCGGCGAAGTATGCGGTATCGCCGGCGTGATAGACCGAATGCTTACCGGCCTTGAGCACGAAGCCGCCGTAACCGCGATGCGAGTCTTTCAGAATGCGCGCGCCCCAGTGGCGCGATGGCACGTGCGTGACCGAGAGGTTGCGGTGACGCGAAGTTTTCCACCAGTCGAGTTCAATGATCTCTGCGAAGCCGAGGTCAGAGACCAGATCGGAAACGTGCGTGGGAATGATAATCGACGGAGCAACGCCTCGCGTGCGCAGGTTGTTCTGCACAAGGGCGCGCAACGACGGGCGATGCAGATGATCGAAGTGGGCATGCGTAACCAACACCAGATCGATGGCCGGCAGGTCGGCAATGCGCAGGCCGGGACGGCGCAGGCGCTTTAACACGAAAAGCCAGCGCGCGAAGTTCGGATCGATCATGACGCTCTGTCCGCCAATTTGCACGAAAAAGCTGGCGTGGCCAATGAACGTGACGCCGAGTTCGCCGTTGCTGGCGAGGCGGGGCTTGTAGGTTTGACCGCAACGTGGAGTCACCACGGAGTGGCGTACCAGACGACCAAACTGGGTGGCGCGTTTGCGAAGGGCCGGGTTGCGAAGTGTTTGCTTGATCATCCTACTTTGATCATCCTGCAGCAAAGCTCGAGAGACGAACCGAAAAGCGGCGTCGGTCCCTCATCCTAAAAGCGCATCACCCCGAGAGCAGAGTGATAAGAACGATGCGGCGGATTGAATTAATCTGTCGCTAATTTTAGATGAAGGCGAGACGACGCAGGCTGCTTTTTCATTTCTGGGCTGTGACGGCGGTAATGTCTGGGGAATAGGGAAGCGATTCCGATGCAGCGCGCAATGGCATCAATTGCTTGACCGCAATTGCATTGGTCATATCTAATTCGAGGGCGTCTTTTTCGAGCTCTCTTCAGGGACGTTTCAGGAAAGAAGGAGAAGTCTGCATGCGAGTTGCATTTCTCGGGTTGGGGATCATGGGGCACGCGATGGCGACGAACCTGGTGAAGGCTGGCCACGAAGTGACGGTGTGGAATCGCACGCCGGGAAAACTGGTGGAGGGCGCGGGAGTGGCTCCGACTCCGGCAGCGGCAACACAGGGCGCGGAAGTGTTGTGGATGTGCGTGTCCGACACCGACGCAGTGGAGAGCGTGCTTTTTGGCGCCGATGGCGCCGAGGGGTCACTGACCGAGGGGATGATTATTGCGGACTCAAGCACGATTTCTCCTTCGGCCACTGTGAAGTTCGCCGAGCGTGTGGCGGCGAAAGGCGTGGCTTGGGTGGACGCGCCCATGACCGGGTCGAAGATTGGCGCGCGCGACGGGACGCTCGTCTTTATTGTGGGGGGAAGCGAAGCTCCGGTAGACCGGCTGAAGCCGCTATTCGCGGCGATGGGTAAAAAGATTTTCCGCATGGGCGAGACCGGCAAAGGACAGGCCACGAAGCTGGCGATGAATTTGCAGATTGCGCTGATTTTTGAAGGCTTCGCCGAGGCGCTGACGCTGGCGACGAAGCTGGGCGTGGACACGCAGCAACTGTTGTCGTTGATTGACGCCACCATGGTGCGGTCGGGCGTGGTGGATTACAAAGGGCCGTTCATTCTGCAGCGCGACTTCACTCCGAATTTTCCCCTGCGGCTGATGCATAAAGATATCAAGCTGACGCTGGAAGCGGCGAAGGAGGCGCGGGTGAAGCTGCCGGCCCTCGAAACCGTGGAAGAGATCTACGAGATGGCGACCGAAGACGGTCACCAGGATCTCGACTATGCGGCCACGCTGACGCTGCTGGAAAAGTGGGCGGGCGTTCAGGTCAAAGGCAAGGCCGCGTAAGGAGCAACCGTGCGCTGGTATCACTATTTAGCGTATTTTTTCGGAGGCGCGTTTCTGGCGAACGCGCTGCCTCATCTTGGGAATGGGATGTCCGGGCATGCTTTCCAGAGCCCTTTTGCATCGCCACCCGGTGTGGGCTTGTCCTCGGCTAGGGTGAATGTTTTATGGGGTCTGTTTAACCTTGTCGTGGGCTACTTGCTGGTTTGTCGAGTCGGCAGTTTCAATCTGCGCAAGACGCCACATGTCCTCGCCCTCGGGGCGGGAGTTCTCATCATGTCGGTTATGCTGGCTGAGACATTCGGAAAGCTTCACGGCGGTCGCTGAGGCTTGCTATGACTGATTCCCCGGCAGCCCGACGCGGGGGCTGAGTACCTTCCTGTTACTCCCGTAATCCCTGAAAAATCGGTCTTACACAAGTATTACAGTCGGCTGGTCCTGCCTTTGGTAGGTTAGGTGTGGGGCTGATTGAACTCAAACGATCACGAAATGGGGACCCTCCTTGGATATGGACCTGCAAGATCTGGAAAAACGGCGAGCGGAAAAAGATGAAGTGAACTGGGTGACGGCAATTTTCATGGCGTTGTTTCATATTGGCGCCGTTGCCGCGCTCTTCTTTTTTACCTGGAAGGCATTATTTGTGGCGATGTTCTTGTGGTGGGTTTCGGGCAGCCTCGGCATTGGGATGGCCTATCACCGGTTGCTGACTCACCGCGGATATAAGACTCCGAAGTGGGTGGAATATTTTCTGACGGTCTGCGCCACGCTCGCGCTCGAAGGCGGGCCGATTTTCTGGGTGGCGACGCACCGCATTCATCACCAGTATTCGGATCAGGATGGCGACCCGCATTCGCCGATTGAAGGCAAATGGTGGGCGCACATGGGATGGATTCTTTCGGGCAAGTCGATGCATCACGATACGACCACGCTGGCGCGCTACGTTCCCGACCTGGCCAAGGATAAGTTTCACGTCTGGATTACAAAATATCATTACGTCCCCATGATTGTGCTCGGCGGGATCCTGTTGGCCATCGGCGGACTGCCATTCTTGATGTGGGGCATCTTCGTGCGCACTGTGGTTGGTCTCCATGCGACCTGGTTGGTGAATTCGGCGACGCACTCGTGGGGAACGCGGCGTTTCGCGACGCGCGATCTTTCGACCAACAGTTGGTGGGTTGCGCTGCTTACGTTTGGCGAGGGCTGGCACAATAATCATCATGCCCATCCGACGGCCGCGCAGCACGGCTTCAAGTGGTATGAAGTCGACATGAACTGGTATGGGATCTGGGCGCTCAAGACGCTGGGTTTGGCGTGGGACATCAAGCGCGTGAATCTGGACGACGTGGAGCGCGGTGTGGTGCCTACGCCGAATGGACGTTTGATTACGGCGGCCGTGCCGGAAGCTTCCGTCGCCGGCGACTGAGCGGACGTTTGAATTTAAGTTTGATTAGCCCCGGCCTTGTTGGCTGGGGCTTTTTCTTTGAGCAGTGCCTGAAGACGCGATTCAGGAGATTCGGCAATCGCGGTATGCCTGAAGGCATACCCTGATACGAACCCTGATGATTGGTCCTGATACGAACCCTGATTGTTAGACGCGGATGATCATTACTTCTGTGGCTTTGATAAGGGCGGCGGCGGTTTGGCCCTTTTTCAATTGCATTTCGCGGGCGGAGGTTGCGGTGATGATGGATGTGATCTGCTGGCCGCCGATCGAAATCTTCACTTCGGCCATCAAGCCGCTGATGCGCACGGAATCGATGCGGCCGACTAGTTGATTGCGGCCGCTGACGCGGCGCGCAACCTCCTTGCGTTCTTTTTCGGTTTTTCCCATCGTCTTAAATAATAGCCGGTCGACTTCGCTTTGCGGGATGCGGTGGTGTCCCCCGGCGGTTTGAATGCTGCGAAGCTTCTTTTTGTAAATCCACTGCTTGATGGTCGGGAAGCTGATGCGGAGTTGTAATGCGGCGTCGCGCAGATGAAGCAGGTGTTCGTCATTCTTTCCGGGTTGTCCGCGGGTGGGCATTCGAACGAAATCCTACCGTTTCGCACGAAGGGCGGTCAACCGTACCAGACGCGTTGCCATCTGTATATATTTGGACACTAGAACCGTAGATATTGTACACTTCTGCTTCTTTGTCCTAATTTATCTGGGGTTTGGAGGCCGTAATGCGTGTAGCTGCGTCATTTCTTGCCGTCCTGGTTCTCGGTTTTTCGTCGACCTCGTCTCCAGCGCAGGAAAAAGCTCCTGACCCCTGCACGAGCGGCCACGAGTTCGCCACCACCGACTGCGCGCTGACCTGGCACGGCGTCACCGTGTACGGCGCGTATGATGTCGGCGTCGGCTATGTCAGCCACGGCCTGCCGGAGAACGGCTACAACTATGAAGGCGAATCTCTGGTGAACCGGAACGGCTATCAACATCGATTCCTCGTTGCTCCGAACAACCTGCAGCAGACGGGTTTTGGCATCAGGGGCAAGGAAGAGTTTCTGCCGGGCTGGTCGGTTGTATTCAATGCTTCCACTGGAATCAATCCGCAGTCTGGCCTGCTGGCTAATGCGTCTCAAACCGACATCATCAACAACGGGCTGCCCAGGGCCAGCTATTCGATCGCGATCGACGGCGCGCGTGCGGGCCAACCCTTCAATGACGAATATTATGCCGGGGTATCGAACAAGAATTTTGGGACACTGACATTCGGTCGGCAGCGCGCTCTCGGGACAGATGCCATGCTGCTTTACGACCCGGCCGGCGGAGGGTATGCCTTTTCTTACATCGGGTACAACGGCACGATGGCCGGCGGCGGCGATACTGAAGACACGCGTTGGGACGATGCCGTGAAATATCGCATCGCCTATGGCCCGGTCCATTTCGGAGCGATGTATAAATTCGCCGATGGTTCTGCCGGTTGCTACTCGGGCGCGGCAGGGTGGACTGCGGCGACGTGTGCGCCGGAGCAGGCGCATAACAATGCGTTTGGATTCGACCTCGGCGGAAGTGCGGGCAAGTTTTCCGCTGACGCCGTCTTCCAGCATTACAACCAGGCGATCAGCGTATTGAATCCTTTGCTGGGGCCTCAGAGCCAGAGTGCGGGGCAGTCCTTTCAGTCGACCACCGACAGCATCAATACAAACCCCACTAACGGAGGGGCCGGCCTGGGGCCCAATCTGATCGACCCGAACAACACTGTTTATGGGATCGTGACCGACAACAACGCAGTTATGTTCGCGGCGAAGTATACGTGGGATCCGATCAAGTTTTTTGTGGGCTACGAATACATCTGGCAGAACAACCCGCACGACCCGTTGGGCGTTGGCGCTTCAGACCAGGGCGGTTATTTCATGAGCGGCGTCGAAGACAACAACCTTGATTCCGAAAAATTGGTGAATATCTGGTGGATGGGCGCGAAGTACACGTATCGCAGCAAGACCGACGTCACTTTCGCCTGGTATCAACAGCGGCAGAATGACTTCCGTCAGCCGCCGGCCTGCACGCCCGCCAGTTTCCGTGCTTCCTGCGCGGGCACGCTCAACGAGGGGTCGCTTTATTTAGATCATCACTTCACCAAGCGTTTCGATGGTTTTGTGGGAATCGCATATTCGTACGTGCGCGGCGGTTTGGCCATCGCCATTCCTCATGGCCCGGGCGTTCCTTATAACTACAACAACAACTGTGCTCCGACGATCGGCAGCCGGTTCATCTTCTGATGGTTTTCGGGGCGAGAGAGTGATTCAGCAGAACCCGCCTCCTGAGCGGGTTTTGCTGTTTGTGGGAGCCGAGCGCTACTTGGGCATCACGACGACTTCGTCTTTCGGCATGGCTTCGAGCGTGGACTTGTCGATGCCCAGGTGCGCCAGGACAAGTTCCGGCGGCGTGTGAGTGAGCCATTCCGAGAGGGCGAGGTCCTGGTAGGAACTGCTCTTGAACATCTCGAGAAATTTCAGGTCGGTGTCGCCGGTGTTCTGCACGTAGTGGGGCAAGGTTTTCAGGACGTAGCCGACGTCTCCAGCTTGAAAGTCCATGGTGCGGGCGCGGCCGCCGGTGGCGAAGATGGTCATTTTTCCGGCGCCGCTGATGTAGTACTGCCATTCGTCGGCATTGGGATGCCAGTGAAGTTCGCGCATGCCACCGGGATGAACCGTGACGATGGCCGCGGCGATGGTGGTGGAGATTTTGAAGCTACTGGAATCGATGATGCGGACGTCGCCGCCCTTGGTGCGCCGGGTGACGGCTTGCTGGGCGGTGCGAAAGGCGAAATCCTGCGGAGACAGGCCCAGCGATCCGCTGGTTGCTTTCAGGTCTGCGGCCAGGGGACCGGGGACGGCGGCCTGGAAGATAAATTTCTCGCGGCGGGGCATGGCTGCCATTGCCTGCTCGCTGACGCCGAAATTTTTCGAGAGCACATCGTGAGGAGTGTGTGCCATCCAGTCGGTGAGCAGGACGGTTTCGTATTCGGAGAAATTGCCGTCGTCGAACACCAGCAAGAACTCACAACCGTCGGGATTCAGGCCTTGGATGGAATGGGGAACGCCGGTGGGGAAGTACCAGAGATCGCCCTCGGTGACGTCGGCGACGAAGCTCTTGCCGTCGGCATCAAGGCCGGTGATGCGGGCGTTTCCGTAGAGCATGAACGCCCACTCTGCGGCGGTGTGCCAGTGCAGTTCGCGAATGCCTCCCGCTGTGAGCCGCATGTCGACGCCGGCGATTGATTTCGAAACTGCGAGCTCGCGCACGGTGACCTCGCGCGACCATCCGCCTTCCTGCATCCGTTTGTGCGAAATTCCGAAGGGATATTTGAAGGTTTGTACTCCACCGGCGTCGGTGGGTGGCGGCAGGAAGGAGTCTGGGTTTTGGGCGTCGATCTGGGGATTTCCGGGTCCCGGCGCGCTGGAACTCTTGTCGCCCTTGGTGGGGTAAACCTTCTGGTCCTGGCCGTATTGTTGGTTCTGGCCGGCGGCATCCGCCGCGGATAGCATGCCGGCCGCTAGCGCGGCTGACCCAACGCCCAGGAATCCGCGCCGTGAAAACTGGTCCTGCTTTGAATCGTCGCTCATAAACCCGCCTTGTTCGGAGTTCAAGCCAGTGGTGGTTCTGCAGCCGGTTTCGCAAAACGATACGGCAGTGGCTCTAGGGAGTCAACCGTGAGACTTTGACCGCGAACGCGGTAAAATCCTGCAGAGCTTCCATGCGCATTTCGAGCCGCCGCGGAACCATCGTATTCTTTCTCTGCCTGGGCGTGGGCCTGGTGGCGCTGGCTGTTGCCCTGAACGTCGGCTGGATCATCCTCAACTGGCGGGAAGGCGTTCTGCTGTTTTTCGGGATTGTGTTTTTCGCGCTGATCATTGCCGGAATGGTGGTGAACACAATTTTTCTGGTGCGTGAGCTGCGGCGCAGCGAACAGCATGACAGCTTCATCAACGCTGTTACTCATGAATTGAAGACGCCGGTGGCCTCGATCCGGCTGCATCTGGAAACTTTGCAGCGGCGCGAACTGCCTGAGGGACAGAAGCAGGACTTTTACCAGCTGATGTTGAGCGATACTGACCGGCTTACTGAGACGGTGGAGCAGGTTTTGCGCGCCGGACGGGCAGGCGACAAAAGAGCGGGCCGGGATAAAGCGGAAGTGGATTTTGCCCAACTGGTGCGCGACTGCATGGACGCCACCCGAATGCGGCATCACCTGCAGCCGGAGGCGATTCGCTACGAAGAGGCGCCCACCAACCCGAGCGCGCTGCGGGTGCGGGGCAGCGAGGAAGATTTGCGGACCGCCGTGTCGAACGTACTCGACAACGCGGTCAAATATTCCGGGGATAGTGTCGATGTGCGGGTGCGGCTGGAGGCTCCCGACGAAAAACGGATTGTACTGCGGGTGCAGGATCAGGGAGTGGGGATTCCTGCCGACGACATGAAGCGGATTTTTAAACGGTTTTATCGAGTCCCGCATCGTTCGCTGGCACATGTGAAGGGGACCGGGCTGGGACTGTTTATCGTGAGGGCGATCGCGGAGAAACATGGCGGCAAAGTATTTGCCGAGAGCGATGGGGAAGGGCAGGGAACTACCATCGTGTTGGAACTGCCGAGGTGGGCGGCATGAGCCGCGTGTTGGTGGTGGAGGATGAAGCGCATCTGGCGCAGGGTTTGCGCTTCAACCTGGAAGCGGAAGGATATGCGGCGGAAGTAGTGGGCGATGGGGAAGAGGCTACCGATCGTCTGCTCGAGAAGAACGAAAAGTTTGATGCGGTGGTGCTCGACATCATGCTGCCGGGCAAAGACGGATTCAGCGTGGTGTCGGAGTTGCGCGCCGCGCGTAATTACGTGCCGGTGCTGATGCTGACGGCGCGGGGGCGTCCGGAAGATGTGCTGAAGGGCTTTGCCTCTGGGGCGGATGATTATCTGGCGAAGCCGTTCGATCTTTCGATTCTGCTGGCGCGGTTGCAGGGATTGCTGCGGCGCAGCCAGTGGACTCGCGCAGGACAGGCCGCGCCGAGCGAGGCGCGGACCGACGCCGGCAGCGTGGGAGATTTCGGGACATTTTCGTTTGGAGGGAAGACGATCGATTTCGGGGCGTTGGAACTGAGGTCGGGCGAGACGACGATTCATTTGACGCTGATGGAATCGGAACTGCTGCGGCATCTGGTGCGCAACGATGGGAAGATCGTTTCGCGCAAGCAGATTCTGGAAGAAGTTTGGGGACTGAAGGAGGATACCGATACGCGGGCCATCGACAATTTTGTAGTGCGGTTGCGGCGGTATATTGAGGATGATCCGGGGAGTCCGCGGCATCTGCTCACCGTGCGCGGTGTGGGATACAGGTTTCTGGCGAAGCCGGGTGGCTAGGTCAACAAACGCTGGGAAAGTCGACCGAATCTAACGGCGGATCAGCTTGCGACACCCTGCGGAGAAGACACCGGCCCGCTGGGCAGCGATGACAAGAACTGTTCGCCAGCGCCTTTCAATTCGGCGCGCGTGCCGTCAATATAGACCGGAGTAAGGGAGTTGCCCACAATTGCCAAGACGACCAGCCCAGCGAATGCCATCGCTATTGCGGTCAATGCGACCCAACCGGCGCTGAGTTCGAGTGATGCCAAGAGTAGGCTCACTGGGATGAAGCCGACCAGGAGCACGCTGCCTGCAATGTACATCCGCTTGCGCCAAGTGCGGTGCACCTCGCAGAAGGGAACTTCGATCCGCGCCTTCTTTTGCACGATTAGCACCGCGATCGCATAAAAAATCAGGCCCGGCAAAATAAGCAGATAGAGCCATGAACTGTGCCAGCGAAAAGTCTTCGTCAGGAATCTGACCGAGGCGGACTCACCACACTTCACGCAAACCGCAGGAAGAGTACAGCCTGCAGGCACCACGACGATGTTTCCATTGCGGTATGCGGCCACGCCGAGTACGGTTCCGAAGATACTCATCTCTAATCCCGAGTTGCGAGCTGTCTTGGCTGGTATCTCTCTGGCCCAATAAACGGACGGTAGTCTACAACAGTTCGCGGTCAAGATAAACCGAGAAAAGGCTCTGGCCCGCGGAGCTTGTGAGACTGCTCCAGTGCGAACTTTCGGCTGCGATGACGCAGGTAGAGAGAAACCTGCGGGTTTCGCTTCACGCGCCCGTGAATGTGCATTGCTAAGCGCGGCACAACTCCGCCAGCAAGGTTTCTCTGCGCTGGATTGCGATGCCGTCGATGCGGCGGAGGACGATTATGTAGATCGGGATTGAGATCGCCGCCAATACTAGAAAAATCAGTGTTGCGATCCATAGATTTTTGTACAAGCGCGCGATGAAGAACGCCGCGACTCCGATGCCGACGATCACAATCTGCAGGCCGAGGCTGGCGAGAACCGTGGTTTGAGAAGTGTTCTGGCGGCCGAAGGCAGCGAAATCGCGTTTCTTCGGCGAATAGATCGAGAGCAGATTACCGACGGCGAAATTCAGGGGCACGGCGAAAAGCAATCCTGCCACCGTGGCAATCGTGACGGCGAGGTGAGGCGTGCCGTAAAAGTAGCTGACGGCGAGCCAGGCCAGCGCTGTGTTCGCGACCAGGATGCTGGCGTGAGTTAGATTTTTTCCCAGCATAATCTGGCGAAATCCAACTGGCGAAGCGTAGAAGAATTGAACCCCCGCTGCGTCGCCTCCGAAACTGTTGAAGACCAGGTTGGTGAGCACCAGAAGCGCGTAGGCGGCGGCTCCGGGGAAGGCCATGTCGGGCGTGCGGCCGAGGAAGTTCGACTGGTGTTGTAGCGGACTTCCGTGTCCTCCCAGGCGAAAAACCACGAGCATGAAGATCGGCATTACGAGAGTGAGCAGCATGGGTCCGCTGCGCGCCAGGTAGCGGACTTCCTTCTCGAACACGGCCGCGACTGGCTGAGAAAATCCCGAGAGATTCCATCCCACTTGCAGGCCTTGCGGTTGCGCGACGACCGGGCGCGCGGCGGCTTCGCTGAGATTCTCCCCGCGAAATTGGGCGCGCAGGCGGATGTGGAGGAGTGAGCCTACGGCCGCTGTCAGGGCTGCTAGAAAGAGCAGGGAACTCGCGCCGACCAGGAAGTGGGAATGAGTGACTTGTGCTATCGCGTCGGCGGCGAGACCCGGCGGCAGAACGGCCTGGACCTGGGCGAGGATCTGAGTTGCTCGGCCGAGTTCGGGGCGTGGCTTTTTCTCAAAGCGCTCCATCAGGGGGCCGATCAGTTGAAAACTCAGCATCACCAGGATGAAGAGAACTCCCATGATTTCGCGAGTGCGGCGCTGCGCCAGCCAGCGTTCGAGCCAGGCGAAGACCGTCTGCATCAGGATGAGGTTGAACAAGGCGAAGGTGAGCACCACCAGCAGCGTCCAGGGGAAAAGAAGCGGCCTGGCGACGCTGGCGCCGAGAAGAATTCCGAACAGTGCCAGACAGCCAAGAGCACTGGCCGGGTCGCAGAAGCCGTAGGCAAGTCGGATCAGAAAGAACGAACTGTAGTTGAGCGGGAAGCGCAGCAGGTCGCCCGAGTCTGGATTGTTGGTGAAGGCGGTCGCCATCACGGGGAAGACTTGCCAGAAGAAAAAGATCGGCCAGAACAGGGCTGCGAGATACTCGGGCTTGTTTTGCGAGACGAAATACCAGGCGAATCCCGTGGCGGCGGTGAAGCCGCCGAGTCCGCCGAGGGCGAAGGCTGCGGTAATGAGGATGCGCGAAACGAGCTCCATTTTGCCGCGCTTGGTGCGCAGGCCGTTGACGAACATGCGCCAGCGTAGTGCGGCGATGGCTGTGAGCTGGTCGCGGCGATGGAGAGCGGAACTCATTCGGGCAGTCTATTGACGTTCATCTTCTTTATCTTTATCCCTATCTCTTTACTCCAGCCATGAGAGTTCCTGTTCGGTGCGGTGAGTGCCGCCGACGATGCGCAGGAAGAGTTGCTCCAGCGTGAGCTTCTCACCGGAAGATACTGCGCCTTCGCCAGATGCGGCGGGAGCTTCGGCCTCGACCCCGGCACGCAGTTCTTCGAGCGAGCCCTGCGCCACAAGCCGTCCTTGACTAATGATGGCGACGTGGCTGCACAGGCGCTCGACGATTTCGAGCACGTGCGAAGTCAGGAAAATTGTGGCGCCGCGGGCGATCATGCCTTGCAGCATGGATTTCAGCGTGCCGGCGGCGATTGCATCTACGCCTTCGAAAGGTTCATCGAGAAACAGAACTTTGGGTGCGTGGATCACGGCGGCGGCCAGCGCCAGCTTTTTCTGCATGCCGTGGGAATAGTCGGTGACCAGTTTTTTCGGCTGGTCGGCGAGCTGCATGAAGTCGAGCAACTCGGCGGCGCGCTTGGCGGCGGTGGTGCGATCGAGGCCGTACATGCGTCCGGCGAAGCTGAGGAACTCGGCGCCGGTGAGGCGGCCGAACAGCGCCATGCCTTCAGGGACAACGCCAATCTGGCGTTTGACCTCGACGGGATGCGCGTTGAGATCGATGCCGAGAATTTCGATGCGGCCGGAACTGGGGGCCAGCAGGCCGGTGAGCATCTTGATGGTGGTAGATTTTCCCGCGCCGTTGGGGCCGAGGAAGCCGAAGAATTGTCCGGGGGCGACGCGCAGGTCGACGCCGTCGACGGCCACGAGCTCGCCGAAGCGGCGGCTCAGGCCCTGGGTTGAGATGGTGGGCGCAAGGTCCATGAAACTTCTGAATCTAGCATATACGAGGTCGAGCGATACGGGTCCTCGGGCCGCGTTACCGCCAGCTATTTATTCGGAGGGTCTTCCGACCACGGGGGAACGACTCCGTTCATGCGCGCGTAGGCGATGGCCTGTCCGAGGTGCTCGGCGATGTGAGGAACAATGAAGAGGAGCATGCCGCGCTGGGTGATCGTTCCGCCAAGCCAAGGCATGGTTTTTTCGAGGCTGGCATCGGGCATGTCGGTGATGGCTTGCCTGGCGTGGGCGTAGGAGAGCTTCAGGGTCGCGATGACTTTCGCTTTATCGGTGGTGGATTCTTCCATTCCTGCTACGTCAAGTCCTGCGGGGAAAGGCGCGCCTACCAGTTTGTACATGTTGTAATTCGCGGCGCTGACATGCAGGAAGCACTCGGCGACTGATTTCACGCCGGGCGCGGGACGCCAGGTGTATTTTTCGGCGGGGAAGGCTTCGGCGAGTCGGAGGAATTCGTTTTCCTGAATCATGACCAGGGCCAGTACTTCGGAGCGATAGCCCGTCACGCCAGGTGTGCCGTCTCGGAAAGGATGGACTTGCTGCAGTTGGGCTGCGCTGCGAACTGCGCCGACCGTAAGTACTAAGAAACAGATGCCAGAGAGAATGCGCGTCATTCGAGGAATCTCCTTGACTGCTTCGCAATTGTTGGGAGTTGGAGGAGGAGAGCCGGGCCTTGGGGTGGCGTGGCGCCCCCGGAAATCAATCGTCATGAAACTCCGCGCCATCTTAGGGATGGACGAGCGGCGAGTCAATGCGGCTCTGGGGAGAGGGGAAAGGAGAAGGGAAAGACGTGGTTCTCAGAACGCCGCCGTGCGCTGGGCCGACTGATCTCGCTCCCGGCAGCCGACAACGGCATTCACGCCTAACCGGTCTCGCGATGCCAACAAAAAAGGCCCTCCCGATTGAAGAGAGGGCCCGGTTGCTATGGAAAAGTGTTTTAGTCGTCCAGGTCAGCTTTCTCCGGTGCCGCGCGGTTGAAGTCGCTCGCGGGGCGAACGGTCTTCTCTCCCGGGAACGGCCGCATAAATCCGGTGGATTCATACCAGTTTAAGTGGTTGACGGTGTCGGAGTCTTCGGAGTCTGGCGAGTGATATTTGCCAGCGAAGACCTCGGCCTTCTTCGCCATCCATCCAGCCCTGAGAGCCTTAACCGCGGGGCTCTCGGTGCGGACGGATTTGGCTTTGACCACGGGAGTCGCACCGGGCGCAGGGCACGAGGGGATGGTGATCTGAGTCGGAGTCTGGGTAACGCCCGTGTTCAGCGGGAAGCCGGGCGCCACGTGAGTCCACGGCAGGAAATTATTTGCCGGGGGGTTATTGATAAAGAGCGTTTGCATCGGCGAGGCCACGAGGTCGAACTGGTTCATGGGCTTCAGACCGAGAATCTGCTCGATGGTGCGGGTCATGTTGACCTGCGTGTAGAAGGTGCTGTCTTCGGTGACCCCAGCTCCAGTGCCATCTGCGTTCACTTGCTGCTTCACGTACGGGCTGACAACGTAGCCCGGGCTGCGGTGGCCGTCCACGTGGTCGACGCCGGTCTGCGCGTCGTCTTCCTCGATAAAGATCGCGGAAGAGGACCAGATGGGGCTGTGGCTGATAGCGTCGATAAAGCGGCCAAGCGCCAGATCGTTATCGGCCTGCATGACCTGCGCTGGCGGCGGGCCGCCGGTGTGGTCGGAACTGATCCACATGAACTCCAGCTGGGGCACCGCACCGTTGGTCACGTCGTTCTGGAAGTCCTGATTCCAGATGTCGAAGCGGAACTGGTCAGGGATTCCCAGATCGAACTGCGGATACGTCTGGAAGGTGTGGTTAATCAGGTTCGGCAGTGGAGAGTGCGAGGCGACAGTGCTTACGTTGTAGAGTTGGGCCTCGGCGCCGCACTCGTAAGCGGTTATGTCATTGAAGAAGTCGATCCACAGTGGTTCGGTGGTCGATCCGGTTGGAGTCAGGAACGTGTTGTACTCGATGTACTCCCCGTAGTTCTTAAATGAGACGCCGGCCTTGGCAGCCGAGTCCCACAGGTGGCCAGCCTTCTGATAGGCCAGGGCCTCGCCGCCGTTGGAGGGATAGTCGCGAAGCCAGTCCGGCGACTGAATGTCGTCGGAGTAAGGAGCCATGGCCTGCGTGATCCAGTTGTGACCGTCGGCCGACTGCCGGCTCGGGTCGTAGAAGTTGTCGAGAAGCGGGAACCGTTGTACCAGCGCGTGCGCATTTGTCGTATCCGGCCCGATGCCGAAGGTCGAGGCTGCGGTGCCGTCGCCGAAGGTTGCCAGGGTAGGGTCGCCGTTGCCGCCAACCACGTCGCCCAGAATCTGATCGTAGGTGCGGTTTTCACGGATGATCACAAAGACATGTTTGATCAGCGACGGACTGCCGATCTTCGCCGGGATTGCGAGGGGCGTGGCAGTTGGTTTGCCACCGGAAGCAGACTCAATATTCTCTGCCAGGTCCCAATGGTTGTTGTCGTAAACCTGCGTCGTCATCACCGCCAGGGCCAAGCTGTTCGGAATGGGTACGATGCTCACGGTGCCGAGGTCTTGGTGGGTGTTGAAGTCGGACACGCCGAATTCTTTTGCGTACGAATTTTCAGCCGTATTCGTGGGAGGCGCTGCCACACCGAATCCCGCAGTGCCGATGCCCTTGTCGTTGGCCACAAGCAGTTCACCGTCCGCCGCGTCAAAAGCTACCGAGCTCGGCGCATAGCCGACCGGGATCAGACCCTCGACCGTCGCGAAGTTGATGTTCACCACCGCGATCGCATTGGCATTGTAGAGCGCGACGTAGGCGATGCCGTTCACCGCATCGACGGCGATTGAGTTCGGCCCCGCACCAACTAGGTTTCCATCGGGCAGTTTGACGGGCAGCGTAAGTTTGATGGTCGACAACACTGAGTTGGAGGTCGAGTCGATCACCGTGATGCTGTCGCTATAGGCATCGGCGACCAGGAGTTGGGTTCCGTAAAATGCCATGCCCGTCGGGTGCAGACCGGTCGTGATGTTCTTGATGACCTTGAACGTAGCCAGGTTCACCGCGGAAACCGTGCCGGTCAACGTGGCGCCCGTGGGATTCTCGGCGACAACCGGAGTGCCGTTCGAGTATCCCTGGAAATCTTTCGCGGTAGCAATTCGTCCGCCCTCGTTGGAGACGTAAGCGGTGGTACCGTCGGGTGAGATCACAACACTGTGCGGGACGTTACCGACGCGGAGCTCTGGACCCTCCTTCGGCGAGGCCTGAGTCAGATCGATCTTGGTCAGCGTGTCATTGTTGTCGAGCACAACATAAGCAGTCTTGCCATCGGGCGTGATCGCGACCCCGGTCGGATAGGCAGTGTAGGCGCCATCCGAAACAACCGAGACGGTCTGGCCGCAGGGGATCTCGATGCTGCCGGTGGTCCCCGAGGGGCTGCCCGAGGGTGGCGTCGCCGCAGCGTTGTACGGGTAGCAGGTAACGGTGGTCAGATAGCCACCGTCGTTGACGTCCAGCGAAACGCCGACGTGGGCCTGGTCTGTGAGCAGGCCCGTTACGGGGTCGACGCTGGCAACGGCAACGAAGGCCGGCCCGAAGCCGCCGTCCTGGCTAAATACCAGATGAGAGCCATCCGCCGAATAGGTGATGCCGGTGGAGCTGCCGCTCGTGCTGCCGAACGGTTTATAAGTCTGCAGGACAGCGCCGGTCTGCGTGTTGAAAACAGTAACGGCCTGGGGTGCGCCCATCTGAAGGACGGCGGCGGTGTGCGTGGCAGTATTCGGGTTCAGCGCGACGGCTTTGGCGCGGGTCGTAGTGCCGAGATAGACCTGTGTGCCCGCGGGGGTAATGATCTGGCCACTGCTGACGACCCACGGCGTGGTGAAGGTTGACGGGTAGTCTGGGCCCTGCGACCCGTTCGCGTTCTGGCCTACCTGGTAGGTCGGGAATGGTACGGACTGCGCGAGCGCGGTAACGCTCAGAGCCGCTCCCAGGCCGACCAACACAGGCAGGCGCCTCATCCAAGACTTATTGCTAGATCTTCGGGACATTATGCTCCTCTTCCTGGCTTCACGCCGGGGACTCCATCTTCGCGGCGTCAGGCCGTCGCCAGCATGACGGCGGGATTACATTGTTGTCATCTTGGAGAAAAGACGGCGTTCCCGCGTCTCCGCCGAAAGGGAAGCCGGTGGTCTAGGGCGAGGCGTCTATAATTCTGCGCCATGAAGGCTTCCCCGGCGCGCACGATCTCTTTCCTCGTGGTTTTCCTTGTTTTCAGGGCAGTTGCCCCGGCGCAGACCGCGGGTGCTGATCCGCTGGCTCCCACGCAAGGAATCAAGTCCGCCGCTGAGATTGATCACGAGTGGCA
>Ga0210390_10001242_pt1 | contig 24870 bp, 20 predicted proteins | sample IncBWH11OmetaG_FD_161050 | JGI IMG/M metagenome (GOLD analysis project Ga0210390, IMG submission 161050) | Forest soil microbial communities from Barre Woods Harvard Forest LTER site, Petersham, Massachusetts, United States - Inc-BW-H-11-O ... | reverse complement strand
TCCGCCGTGGTCCTGCAAGGCCCAGGCGTATGCCTGCACTGTACGCTGAGGATTCGCGTGGCCGCCGAAGTGATGCAGATACCCGCCCGCAATATCTTCGCCTGCCAGCGGCACCAGGTCGCGGACCTGCCGCGCGTCAAGCTTCTCGGACACGAACCCCTGCCGCACCGCGTGCTGCCGCGCGTTGCCGTAGCGCTGCATCTGTTCCTCGTCCATCGCGATGCGAATGCGCTTGCCACGGAACTCCGTCGGATAGCCAAGCAGCTCGTCCATCATCGGCCACAGGCGCTGCTCCTCGCGAAACAGCGGACTGAATGGGTGCGTGCATCCGCCGCCGTTGCGACCCGATGCCTCCCAGCCGACGATTCCCTTGTCGATCACCAGGACATCGACACCCTCGCGCGCGAGCCACCATCCCGCTGACAGGCCGGTTGCGCCGCCGCCAACAATCACCACGGCCGCACCGTTCGGCTCACTCATTTGCCGTCCGCCGGTTCGTCGTCGGTCGGGCGTCCGGCAGACGTGTAAGAGCGCGGCGCATCCCAGTAGGGGACATATTGCGACGGCATGCCGAACCAGGTGTCCCAATGCCGCGTCATCCCCGCGTGCTCCTGCGTCTCGGCAACCACGGAGAGGGGCAGGGGGCGTACCGGCGCGCGATGCGAGGCGAGCGGGATGTCGCGCAGCCGCGCGTCCGAGGCGAGCGCCAGCAGGGCAGCGACCTGTTCACGACAGCGGCGGCCTTGGCAAAGCCCCATGCCGGCCCGTGTCAGGCGCTTCACCTGGTCGGGATTGGGCGGCGCGTCGCCCAGCATCTGACCGAGTGAGCGCGCATTGCGACGATCGTCCGGCCACGCAAGATAGCGCGGTGGGCGAAGCTCCATGATCTCGCGTGCCGTGACCTCCTCGCACTGGCAGACGAAAGGTTCGCCGGGGGCGTCAACGACAGTCGCGCGCACCCAGTCGAGCCGATAGGTGTCCATGTCGTACGCGGACGTGTTGGGCGGCGATGGGGGCTCAGGTAATCCGCTGGTCAGGCCGAGTGAAGTCGCAACCGCCGCGGCGGCGCGCCGGCCCTCCGCCCTGGCGATATCGGCATCCAATGTCTTCTCGGCCCAGATGCCCGCGCAATCGCCAGCGGCATAGAGCCACGACAATGTCGTTCGCTGCATGGTGTCGAGGATCGGAATGTGCCCACCTCGCTCGGCAACGTAGCTCATGCGGCAGCCAAGCGCGTCGAGCAGCTCGATCACCGGAACCGTGCCGACGCCCAATAGAACCGCATCGCAGGCGACTGACTGTTCCGGACCGTGCGATGCGACGGGTGTAACTACGATCGCCTGTACGCCATCGGCGCCACCTATGGCGCGGCGCATCGCATGCCCGCACAGCACTGGTACTTCGGGAAGTTCCCGCAGCAACGATTTCGGCCCGATCGGTGCCGGTGCAACCTCGACCAGGGCAGCAATCTCGACACCGGCGTTTCGTAATGATCGCGCCGCGACCAATGCCTCAGCCGACGTGCCAAGCACGACCACGCGTCGCGTATCCAGGATGCCGAAACGCTCGGACAGCCGCTGCGCGCCGGTGATGCCAAGCACGCCAGGCAGGTCCCAGCCGGGAAACGCAAGCCCCATGTCGCGCCGGCCTGCCGCCACGATCGCGCGCTCGCAGCCAAGCATGACGCAGTTGCCGTCGTGGTCGTGCAGGCCGGCGACCGGACCAGGCAGCCAGCCCACGCTCGGGCCATTGGCATAGAGGCCCCAGACCGAAGTGCCCAGCCGCACGTCCACGCCGGCATCGAACAGCTCCGCGATCGCCGGTTCCCGTTCGCTGAATGCTTCCAGCATGGCGGTGCGATTACGCGCCGCGGCACTGAAGCGCTGGCCGAAGTGCAGCGGAATGTCATCGCCCATGACCGTGGCCGGCACCGGGTTTTCATCCGCGAGCACGACCTTGAGGCCAAGCCGTGCTGCATGGGCAGCAGCGCCGATACCCGCAGGGCCGGCGCCGATCACCAGAAGCTGGCAGCTCTCCTGAACCGGCAGCGATTTGCCTGCGACCGACTTGGGGTCATGCGGTGCCGCCATACAGGGTCATGACCCGCCGGCGACCGCAGCCAGCCGCGGTCCAATGCGCATGTGACGATCGATGTAGCGCGTTGCCTCGTCGCAGTACCAGTCAACGAAGCGCATCACCAGCGCCTCGGCCTCCTCGCTGTACGGACCTGGAATATAGCCAAGCGAATTGACGCCGCGCTGGTTGGTTTCGCACAGGTCACGGTCCTGCAGGTTGGTCCTGGTCCACAGCTCGATCAGTTCGGCAACGCGGTAATCAACCCCCTCGACCGCGTCCTTGTGCACCAGCCATTTCGAGGTAACCACCGTCTCCTGCGGGCCCGTCGGCATTGCGCTGAACATGAAGGTGACGTCGCTCGTGGCGTGCGCGAAGCAGTGCGGCTCCAGCGACCAGCGCATCGAGCCAATGTCGCCACTCGCCACGTCGCACATCAATTTGCTGCATGCGAGCCTGCCGTCCATCGACAGCGTGACTGTGCCCTCGTTGACCGGGAACCGCATGGCCTGCCACCACGCACCCTCCACCGGTCCGGTCTCCAGTCCGGCTTCCGCCATCCCGGCACGAAATCGCTCGAAGCGCTGGACATCGGCGAACTGCACGGGCCGACGACCCCTCACCGGGAAGCTCAACGCGAGTTCGGGATGGCGCGCCGCGCAATGGTAGCACTCGCGCGCATTCTCCATTACCAGCTTCCAGTTCGCCCGCTCCACCAGCGTGCTCTCGAAGGCTAGCTTGGCGTCCGTCAGTTTGTGTGGTGCCAGGAGTGGAGCGACGTGATCGCGGAAATCCGCGAAGCGCGGCGGTTGTTCCGCCAGACACACATAGATTGAGCCGGCGACCGTCTCGACATGGACCGGCCGCAGTCCATGCGCGTCAACATCGAAATCCGCTGCCATTCGCGGCGCGTTGGCGAGCTTCCCGTCCAGGCCGTAGGTCCATTGGTGATAACGACAGGTCAGCCAGGATTCCGAGCCGCGGCCGTGCTCGCAAATCTGCGCACCACGATGGCGGCAGGAATTGTAGAAACCGCGCAGAGTCCCATCCTGTCCGCGCACGACGATCACCGGCGACTGTCCGACCGGAAACGCCAGGTAAGAGCCGGGTTCGGGAACCTCCACCTCGAACCCCGCCAGGATCCAGTTCTGGCCGTAGATTGCCGCCAGGTCGAACGCGAACACGTCAGGATCGACGTAGAAGTCTTGCGGCAGTGTGTGCTTTGGTTCGCGAGCTTCAATCAGCGTGCGTATTCTTGCCAGATCGAGCATGTGGCTTCCCGGTTGCCTGTCGGTTGTCGGCGCGTATCCTGGCAGAGGCGCAGCGGTTTCGCGAGTGGTTTGGGGGTGAGGACGATGGACGATGGGGTTGTGGAGCTGCCGACACGCGATGCCAGGCCGAAAGGAGCTATCCGGGCACTGCAGGCGCTGAGCGATACCGCCGCGCGGCCGTTCGCCGACGCCCGCGCCATGCCGCCGGAAATTTACACGTCAGCGGATGTGCTGGCGGCCGAGCAGGAGCACCTGTTCCGCAAGGAATGGATCTGCGTCGGTCGGGCGAGCGCGATCGCCGAACCGGGCGCATATTTGACCTATGAGATCGCCGGTCAGCCGGTCATCATCGTGCGTGACCGGGCTGGCAGCGTGCGCGCGTTTTCCAATATCTGTCTGCACCGGATGTCGGTTCTGTTGGAAGGGCGCGGCCGCACCACCGCGATCGTCTGCCCTTACCATGCATGGAGCTATGGCCTCGACGGTGCGCTGCTGGCGGCGCCGCACATGGAACGCACTACCGGATTCTGCAAAGCGGACTATCGCCTGCCGGAGCTGCGCACCGAGACCTGGCTCGGCTGGATCTATGTCACGCTCAATCAGGATATCGCGCCCGTCGCTGAGCGAATGGAACAGCTCACGGAGCTGATCGGGCGTTATCACATGGAGGGCTATGTTGAGACATTCCGCGAGGAGCTGGTCTGGAACACGAACTGGAAAATTCTCGCCGAAAACTTCATGGAGAGCTACCACCTGCCGACATTGCACCGGGCGACGATCGGACCCGCGTCGAAGATGGAGGAAATGGACTGCCCTCCGGGCTTCGCTACGTTCAACTATCACTGGATCACCAAGGACGCCTCGCTCGCGATCGGCAACGCTCACGCGGACAACACGGCGCTCGAGGGAGACTGGCGCAAGACGGTGGCCTTGATGTCGATCTATCCGACGCAGCTAGTCTCCCTAACGCCCGGCTATTTTTGGTATCTGTTGCTGTCGCCGCGCGGTGTCGGCCAGGTGCATATCGTGTTCGCTGGTGGGCTCGCGCCGGAATTCATCCGCGATCCGCACGGGCCGCAGCATATGGACACGCTCAAGGCGCTGCTGGACAAGGTAAATGCCGAGGACAAAAACGGCGTGGAGGCCGTGTTCCGTAATGCCCATGCACCGTTGGCGAAGCCGGGCCATCTGAGCTGGCTGGAACGGCCGAATTACGATTTTGCACGCTACCTTGCACGACAGCTCACCGGTGGTGCGAGCTGATTCAGATATCCTTGGCCAGCCGCAATGCGTCGTAAATGGCGGCATGGATGTTGCGGCTCGCCACAGCGTCGCCGATACGAAAAAGCTGGAACGCCGCATCCCGGTTGCGCACCACCTTCTGTGGCCGGTTCGCGATCAGTGCGTTGTAATCGACCTCCCCGAGATTGCGCGAAAGCGGGCGCAGCGCGTCGTACAGGTCGGTGACCGGCAACGTGCCATGCTCAACCACCACCTGGTCGACCACACGATCGAACCTCTCCGGACCGTGATCCGAGCCGATGCTGGCGCGCAATGCATTGCCGTCGCGCCGCACCGACATCAGTCGCGCGTTGATCGTCACCCGCACGCCGTGGCGATGAAACACCTCGGCGTACGCCGCATGATTGAGGCCGCCTATCTCGGGAGCGAAATACCGCTCCGGCGTCACGATCTCTACCGCGCTGCCTGCTTCCGCCAGCAGCTCGGCTGCCTGCATCGCGGGATGGGCGCCGTTGTCGTCGTAGACCAAAACGCGCTGCGCAGGCTTCGCGGTGCCGGACAGGATGTCCCAGGTGGACACGACAAGCTCGCCGCCGTGCTCCAGCACGTCTGTGTTCGGCACGCCGCCGGTGGCAAGAAACACGATGTCCGGCGTCAGAGCCAGAACATCGCCGGCATGGGCATAGGTGGAAAAATGCAGCGCGGCGCCATCGGCCGCCAAGCGTTGCATCCGCCAGTCGATGATGCCGATCAACTCCTTTCTGCGCGGTGTCCGGCTCGCGAGCAGCACTTGCCCGCCCGGTCGCTCCGCCGCCTCGAAGAGCACAACGTCATGTCCGCGCGCCGCCGCGACGCGTGCCGCTTCCAGCCCGCCGGGTCCGCCGCCGACCACGACCACCTCGCGCTTCGCGCCCCCGGTGTGCGTGATGACGTGCGGCATCGTCGCCTCACGTCCTGTGGCGGGATTGTGCACGCACACCGCGTCGTTGCCTTCGTATATACGGTCGAGGCAATAGGTGGCGCCGACGCAGGGACGGATCTCGTCCTCGCGCCCCGCCATGAGTTGGCGCCCGATATGGGGGTCGGCGATGTGCGCGCGAGTCATCCCCACCATATCGAGCTTGCCTGCCGCGATCGCGTGCCGCGCCGTCGCCACTTCCTGGATACGCGCAGCGTGAAACACCGGGAACCCCGTCGCGTCGCGCACCTCTCCGGCAAAATCGAGATGCGGCGCTGCTGCCATGCCATGGATCGGGATCACCCGCCGCAGGGCGGCATCGGTATCCATGTGACCACGAATGACATTGAGGAAGTCAACCGTACCCGAAGCGACGATGCGACAAGCAATCTCGATGCCCTCCGCGCGGGACAATCCGATATCCCAGGCCTCATCGGCCACCATGCGGATGCCGACAACGAATCTGGGACCAGTCGCGGCACGCACCGCATCGAGCACGCGATGGGTGAAGCGCAGGCGGTTGTCCAGGCTGCCGCCGTACTCGTCCGTGCGGTGATTGGTCGCCGGTGACCAGAACTGGTCCGGCAGATGGCCGTAGGCCTCGATCTCGATGCCATCCAGTCCGGCAGCCTCCATGCGCTGCGCCGCCGCAGCATAGTCGGCGATGATGCGCTCGATATCCCAGTCCTCGATCACCTTGGGGAATGCACGGTGCGCCGGTTCGCGCACCGGCGAGGGTGCCAGCACCGGCAGCCAGTCGGCCTTGTTCCAGGTGGTGCGCCGCCCGAGGTGCGTGAGCTGAATCATCACGGCTGCGCCATGCGCGTGGCAGTCGTCCGACAGTCGGCGCATCCAGGTCACGATCTCGTCCTTGTAGGCGAGCAGGTTGCCGAAAACCGCCGGCGAGTCAGGTGAAACCACCGCGGACCCAGCCGTCATTGTGAGCGCGATGCCGCCCTTTGCCTTCTCGACATGATAAAGCCGGTAGCGATCCTTCGGCATGCCGTCTTCTGAGAACGACGGCTCATGCGCCGTGCTCATCAGCCGGTTGCGCAGCGTCAGATGTTTGAGCTGGAACGGCCGCAGCAGCGGGTCCCGGGCCGGATCGAGTGCCATGCCCCTTTAGCTTTCGCTCTTGATGAGAGTGTGCACTACCGCGCAGCCTTCTGGAGGATTTCATCTGGCGTGGACGAGACGACCGCCACGTATTTCGGCACGAAGCGTCCGCCCTCGATGAACTTGATGAAAGCCGGTTTGATCTCGTCCGCAAGAATGCGGCGAATGCGCGCGTGCTCCTCGATGTCCGCCCATTCGGCGATCAGAAAGAAGCGTTGCGGATCTTCCGTATCGCGGCAGAGCACACCGTCCTTCACCTGAGCGGACGACTTGTGCATCGGGTTGCCGTCCGAGTAGTCGAATTCTTCGAATAGCCTGATGAACTCTTCCTCGTGTCCGGCCTGCACGCGGAAGTCGTAGATATGCAGGAAATTGCCTCGTTTTGCCAAAGGTTCCTGTGCCATCGCAACCTCCTTGGAGCGGCGTCTGCCATCGGCCTATACTCCGGACGCAACCCGAAACCGTCAACGCCGCGAGGATCGGAATGACAGACGGACTGGTCTTCTCCGCCAATATGGACCATGAGTGGCCAGCCGAGGGGCTCAAGCGCATTCCCGACTGGGTATACACGGACAAGACTATCTATCAGCGCGAGGTCGAACGGATTTTCCACGGTCGCACGTGGAACTATGTCGCTCTGGAAGCCGAGATCGCGAACCCGGGCGACTTCATCCGCTCCAATGTCGGTCCAACTCCAGTAGTGGTCGCGCGCGATCAGGATGGCACGATCCACGTCGTTGAGAACCGCTGCGCGCATCGCGCCGCGGAATTCTGCCGCGAACTCTCCGGCAGCGTGACGGAGTTCGTCTGCCCCTATCACCAATGGAGCTATGAACTGAATGGTCGCCTGCGCAGCGTGCCGTTCCGCCGTGGTGTCGCTGGCAAGGGCGGCATGCCCGCCGACTTCGAGCCCACACGGCACGGTCTGCGGCGACTCAACGTTACTACGCATCGCGGAGTGGTATTTGCCTCCTACGCCGACGATATGGAGCCGCTCGCGGACTATCTCGGCCCTGATATACTGCGCGAATTCGAGGCGACATTCGACGGTAGGCGACTGCGCGTACTCGGCCACTACCGCCATACGCTGCCCGGCAATTGGAAGCTCTATCACGAGAACCTGAAGGACCCGTATCACGCCACGCTGCTGCACACTTTCCTGGTCACCTTCGGACTGCTGGTTGCCGGAAACCGTTCGCTGATGCTCGCGGATGCATCGGGCCGCCACGGAGTGATGTGTTCCGCCAAGTCCGAGGCAACGTCGGTTGCGCAGGAGCATCGCGCCGAGATGCGCGCGTACAAAGAGGGCATGAGCCTTGCGGACCCTCGGCTTATGGACTTCATCGACGAGTTCGACAGTCCATGGTCCGTAACCATGGCGACGATCTGGCCGAACCTTATCGTGCAGCGGGAGATGAACACACTGGGCATTCGTCAGATCGTCCCGACCGGGCCGCACGAGTTCATCATGAAATGGACCATGTTCGGCTTCGCAGGCGATGACGATGCGATGACGCGTCACCGGTTGCGACAGGGAAATCTGATGGGACCAGCGGGTTTCCTCGGGCTTGAGGACAATGAGGCGATCAAGTTCGTGCAGGACGGAATGTTGGGCGTCCCAGGCGGCCAGCATCTCGTCGAGCTCGATCCCGCCACCGCGACCGGCACCACCGATACCCTCATATCCGAGGCGGCCATTCGCGGCATGTATCGCCATTGGCGCGGGGTCATGGGCCTGTGAACCAGAGGCGGCCCATGCAGTCGCCGGATACCGAGCGGCATCTCGCGGCATTATTGCTGCATCATGAGATTGAGCTGTTCAATACCCGCTACGCCGCCGCGCTCGACGAACAGCGGTTGCAGGATTGGGTGGAGTTGTTCGTCGATGACGCGTTCTACCTCGTCACGTCGCGCGAGAACGCGGAGCAGAGACTTCCCGTCGGGTTGATCTACTCCGAAGGCAAGGCGATGATTCAGGATCGCGTCTTCGCGTTGGAGAAGACAGCAATGTTCGCGCCGCGCTACCTGCGGCACGTCATTGGCAATCTGCTGGTGCTGGGCGAAGAGGCCAACGGCGATCTACGCGCCCAGGCCAATTACGTGGTTCTGCAAGTGCTGTTCGATCGACCGGATGCCACACTGCATCAGATCGGCAGCTACCATGATGTGTTCTGCCGCACGGTGGACGGCCTCAGGCTGAAGGAGCGGCGGTGCGTCTACGACAACCTTCTGGTTCCGAACGCGCTGTGCATTCCCGTCTGAAGCTGGACCGGGCGGCTCGTCCGGGTATGCTGTGTCGCTGGGTCTTCGTCGCGGAGGTGAATTCCGATGACCGTTACCGATGCAAATGTCATGACGCCAACGCGAGACTTGCCGGCGCGGCGACCGGTAAACGGGCCCGCCGCCTGGTTCGGCGCGGATATGCGCGGGCGTGAGGCGGAGTGGAGCTATCGCCTGTCCCCCTCGGAAATCGCCGAGATTGAAGCCGCACTGAAGGCGGTACAGGCACGCGGCATCGATATCGCCGATATACGCCGCGAGGATTTCCCGCTTCCGACACTCGGGCCGGCGCTGGACCGGTTGCGAGCTGAAGTGCTGGAGGGACGTGGCTTCGTGTTGCTGCGTGGTGTGCCGGTCGAGGATCGACCCATTGCGGAGAGTGCCACCGCATATTGGGGCATCGGGAGTTATTTCGGCAGTGCGCGTTCGCAGAACTCGAAGGGGCATCTACTCGGGCACATCTTCGATCTCGGCGGCAGCAGCGCGACCAATCCGAATATTCGCAGTTATGCGACGTCCGAACGGCAGAACTTCCATATCGATCGCTGCGATGTCGTGGCACTCCTGTGCCTGCGGCGCGCGAAATCCGGCGGACTTTCCGCGATCGCAAGTTCGATGGCTGTGCATAATGTCATGTTCGCGCGTCGGCCTGATCTGCTGGAGCGGCTGTATCAGCCGTTCCCCGTCGATCGACGCGGCGAGGTGCCGGAGGGCAAGCCGCCATTCTACGAAGCACCGGTGTTCAATGAACATGCGGGCAGGCTCTTCGTGCTGTATTCGCGCCTCCATATCGCATCATCGCAGCGTTTTCCCGACGCGCGGCGACTAACCGCTGAGGACATCGAGGCGCTCGACATGCTGGGCGAATTGGCGGCCGATCCCAAATTGCGGCTCGACATGAATTTCATGCCGGGCGACATCCAGTTCCTGCACAACCGTACCATCCTTCACGCCCGCACGGGTTACGAGGACTGGCCCGAAGCCGAGCGCAAGCGCCATCTGCTGCGCCTGTGGCTCGCCCCGCCGGACGCACGGCCGCTGCCGCCGGTTTTTTCGGAATGCTACGGCAACATCACGATCGGCGATCGCGGTGGAATCATTTGCGAGGGAACCCGTCTGCACGCGCCGCTGGTGCCAGCCTGATAGGAGGCTTGGATTGACCCGGCTCCGCGTCGCGCTGCGCGTTCCGGTCGGCCGGCCGTTGCCCGAGATTGCTGCATTCATCGCCCGCTGCGAGGACGCTGGCTTCGACGGCGTAGGCGTTCACGATCATCCTTCCAGTGGCCGGGATGTCTATCTGGCGCTGGCCCTGGCCGCTCAGGCGACGCACCGGCTGCAACTCTTCCCGGCCACTTCGAGCCCCGTGGTTCGGCATCCGCTGGTTCTCGCCTCGCTTGCCCACAGTCTGGAGGAAATCGCGCCCGGGCGGACATATCTCACCGTCGCCCCAGGTTTCATCTCGACGCGGAGCATCGGGCATCTGCGCGCGGGCGTGGCCTTCATGCGTGACGCGGTCAGCGATCTCCGCGGGCTCCTTGCTGGCGGGGAGGTGGAGTTCGGCCCGACATCGATCCGCCTGCGCAACCGCAGCGCGACACCGACGCCAGTGTACCTGCTTGCGGCGGGGCCGCGCATGATCGAACTCGCGGGCGAAGTGGCCGATGGCGCCTTTCTCATGGTTGGTCTCCATGCGCATTCCGTGCGCGCCGCAATGCGTCACTTGGAGGCGGGGGCTAGGCGCGCCGGCCGTTCCCTGAACGGATTTCCAGTGAAGTTCGTGGTCACGCTCGGACTCGGACCCGATGCCGACGTGGGAGCGCGATGGGTGCGAAGTTGGTTCGCTCCAGGGCAGCCATTCCTCAACTATCCGAGCGCCTCGAATCTCCGCTGGCTCAGGGAAGCCGGCTTTCCGTTGGCCGAGGCGCACGATCCTGCTGCCATCCCCGAGATACAGGCGCGCCAGATCGCCGATGCGTTCGGACTGTTCGGCTCGCCGGAACGCTGCGCGGAGCGGCTGCTGCGTGCACGCGAGGAAGCAGGCATTGACGATGTATTCCTGTTCCCAGCGCACGACCTTGCCGGTGGCTACGATATGCCCGAGGCCGAGCTAGCCGCCTTCGATCAGGTCATCCGCCAACGGCTTGGTGGATGCTGACGGAGTGCGCGACGGGTCATCCTGGCGCCGCGTCGCCGCAAGCTTAACGGCCGCAATTATCTCGGGATACGCGCCGCATCGACAGAGGTTGCCGGACAGGTAGTGGCGGATTTCGTCATCGGTCGGATCGGAAATCTCGTCGAGCAGTTGCTTCGCCATCAGGACGAACCCGGGTGTACAGAATCCGCATTGGAAGGCACCGGCCGCGATGAAGGCCTCCTGCACCGGATCGAGCCGTCCCTCAGCAGCGAGATGCTCCACTGTGACAACATCCGCGCCGTCGGCGAAGGCGGCAAGGTAGAGACAGGACGACACGGCGCGGCCATCGACCAACACCGTGCAGCAGCCGCACATGCCCTGTCCGCAGCTTTCGCGCGCGCCGAACAGGTCGAAGTGGTCGCGCAGCACTTCGACCAGACTCAAATGGGACGCCACCGTGGACTCCACGGCCGCGCCGTTCAGCATGAACCGGACAGTGCGGGGCGCCGCGCTCATCGGCTCACCTCCGCGAGCGCCCAGTATACCGCCTCGGGCGTGATCGGCAGTTCGGTGATGCGCACGCCAACCGCATCCTCAATCGCGTTGGCGATCGCCGGCGACACGGCAAAGGTTCCGGTCTCGCCGACTCCCTTGGCGCCAAAGGGACCGCTGTGCTGGGTCGCATCGACGACTTCTGCCTCGATCCGATCCGGCAGGTCCCGAATGCCCGGTATCTTGTATTCGGCGAAGGATGGATTACGCAGTTGCCCCTCGGTGAAATCCATGCTTTCGAGCAGCGTGAAGCCGAGTTGCATGATGGCTGCACCGGTCAACTGCGCCTCGACGATGCGTGGGTTTACCGGTGTGCCAGCGTCAGCGACATTGACCAGGCGCAAGACGCGGACCCGTCCGGTCTCGGTATCCACCTCAACTTCAGCGGCGGCGCCGCCGATCATCCAGTAAGGCGTCGCATTTGGCGTGAGCCCTGTCGCGGGATTCGGCGACGCGTACGCGGGAATATAGCTGCCGGTGCCGACAATCGTGCCAGCCTGCATGCCATACTTCCGGCGGAACAGTTCAGCGATCGGCAGATTGGTACCCGGCGTCACGCCGGTCTCCGCTGCAAGCGCAGCGAGTTTCGTGCGGGCCTCCTCGGCCGCAAGCCGCACGGCATGGCCCATATGAAACACCGAACGCGACCCCAGCGTGCCCATGTCGTACGGCGTCACATCGGTGTCAGGCGTCACAACCCGCACGGCCTCAGCCTCCAGGCCCAACGTCTCCGCGGCAATCTGCGCCATCGCCGTGCTGGAGCCTTGTCCCATGTCGACGGTGCCGCAATACAGCGTGCAGCTGCCATCGGCAGAAATGGCGATGCTCGCCGCGGACGTGGTTGGCGCAATGCTGGCCTTGAAACCGATTGCAATGCCGCGGCCGCGCTTCACCATGCCTGCGCCGCGGTCGAAGGGCTGGTCCCAGCCGATCCGCTCCGAGAGCCGGTCGAGAACTGCACCCGCGGCGGCGTCACGCATCACCGTTCCGGTCGCCTGCTCGGCGCCGTCGCGCAGCAGGTTCTTGCGGCGGAGTGCAAACGGGTCCAGTCCGAGTGCGCGCGCAATCAGATCCGTGTGGCTCTCATAGGCCCAGACCAGTTGTGGCACACCAAAGCCACGTAACGCGCCGGCCGGCGGTCGGTTTGTATATATCTCGAAGGAATCGATCGACACATTCGGAATGTCATAGGGACCAGCGGCGCTGAATCCCGACTTCTGCGCGACGCGCGGCCCGATGTCGGCATAAGCGCCGCCGTTGTAGAAGACTTCGCAGCGTCGCGCGGTGATCAGCCCGTCATTGGTCACAGCGCTCTTGATGCGAAACGTGCTGGCGTGCTTGCTGATCGTGAAAAACTGCTCCTCCATGGTCAGCGCCAGCCTGACCGGACGGCAGACGAGTAGGGAGAGCGCGACGGCGAGCGCTTCGACCTTCACGTAGACCTTCGCGCCGAAGCCGCCGCCGAGAAATGCTGTCCTGACGCGCACGCGGTTCTCCGGCCAGCCCAACAGCCGCGCGATCTCGGTCCGGACAAAGGACGGGGTCTGCGTCGAGGTATGGATCGTCAGCGAGTCGCCACGCGCATCAGCGATCGCGACATGCGGCTCAAGCGGCGTGTGCATGACCTGCTGCGTGCGGAAGCTGTGTTCGAATACGTGGTCGGCCTCGGCAAAGGCGCGCTCGGTGTCGCCTCGACGGAGATGAAAATCGAGTGCGACATTGGTATTTCGTCGGTCGCTCAGATGCTTCAGGTCGGCGAATGTGCCGGCAGGCTTCAACGCGTCGTGCACGATCGCTGACGAACTGACCGCTTCGACCTCATCGAATACCGCGGGCAGCGGTTCGTAATCGACTGCGATCAACTGCGCGGCTTGTTCCGCGATATGAGGATCGGCAGCAAGCACCGCCGCAACGGGCTCGCCGACGTGACGCACCTTCCCCTCGGCGAGGATCGGCTGGTCGTGGAAGGCTGGGCCGTAATAGGGCTCTGCGATGACCGTGCGGATGTCGGCGGCGGTGACGATGCGCCGCACACCGGGAATGGCTGCAGCTTCACGCGTATCGATGCGACGAATGCGGGCGTGCGGTACGGTGCTGCGGCAAATCTTGGCGTACAGCATGCCGGGCAGACGAAGGTTATGGATGTATTCGGCAGCGCCGGTAACTTTGGCGCGAGCCTCGACCCGCGGCACTGAGCGGCCGACCTGGCCGGAGGACATGCGCGCCGCGTCGGTCATGCGATGGCTTCCTGCTGAAGCCGGGCGAGGACTCGCCTCAAATGAACCTCGACCAGGACACGTTTGTACTCAGCCGAGCCGTGCTGGTCTGCGACAACCGGCGCCTCGATCGCAGCAGCCCGGCTAGCCTCGCGCATCAGCGGATCATTAAGGACGCGGCCGGCGAGCAACGCCTCGGTACCGGGAAGTCGCCTCGCTGTCTCTGTTGCTGCGCCGACTGCGATACGCACATCGCGAACAATGCGCTCCTCGATGTGGATCGAGATGGCAATGCCGAGCGCGGGCCAATCATCGGCTGAGCGAGCAGTGCATTTGAGATAGACTGTGCGCCAACCACTCTGCGGCGGCACGGTCACGGTGGTGATCAACTCGCTGTTGTTTAGCGCTGTCTCAAGATAGCCGGTGAGCAGGTTCTCGACCGCGAACTCCCTTTCACCCGTGGGCCCGACGGCGCTGATCCTGGCACCAAGTACCATCAGCACCGGCGGCAGGTCCATATGCGGATCGGCGTGCGCAAGGTTGCCGCCAATCGTCGCGACATTCCTCACGCGGACATTCGAGTGAGTCAGTAGCGTCTCGGCGATCACCGGCGCGGCGGAGCGCGCTTCTGCGGAGCGTCGCAAATCGACGAGCCGTGCCATCGCGCCGATCTTGAGCGAGCCGTCGGCTCCGAGCCGTATATCGGCGAGGCCCGAGCCGATCTTTCGCAAGCTGACCAGGCGTCGCGGCCGATAGAGCCCCGACTTCATCATCAGCATCAGCGCGGTGCCGCCGGCGATTGGTCGTACTGAACTGTCCTCGGGATCGAGCATCGCCACAGCCTCGACGAGCGATTCGGGCTCTGCCAGTTCGAACGGGACCATCAGTGTGCTTCCCCGGGCTGCGATTTTCTTTCTGCCTATGCCAACTCTAGGCTCTGCTGCGGACGTCAGGAAGTTTGCCACAGGAGGAATCAGCAGCCATGAGGCTCGCAATCCCGGACCTGATCTCAAATTCGTATTTCCCTGCCCTGGCTGCGACCGAGCTAGGGTTCTTTGAGCGCGAGGGCATTGCAGTCTCCGCCGAACTGATCTTCCCGGTCGATCGCGCCTACATGGCATTGCGTGACGGCGAAGTCGATTTTGTCGGCGGTGCCGCGCATGGCGCACTTGCCGCCTTTCCTGCATGGCGCGGCGTCAAGCTTCTCGGTGCGTTGGCGCAGGGTATGTACTGGTTCCTGGTGATGCGCGCCGACCTCGGGATAGCCCGGGGCGACTTGCACGCCCTCAAGGGCCTGCGGATCGGCGCGGCGCCTTGGGTCGAGATGGGGCTGCGCCGGCTGCTGGACGCCGCCGGCCTCGATCCCAAGCACGGCCAGATCGAAATTGGCCCGGTGCCGGGAGCGACCGGTTCCGACGTCAATTTCGGACTGACCGCTGCCGAGGCGCTGGCTGCCGGCAAGATCGATGGCTTCTGGGCCAACGGCATGGCGACCGAACTGGCGATAACGACGGGGGTCGGCGCGATCGTTCTCGACGTTCGGCGCGGCGACGGCCCACCGGGCTGCTTCGACTACACGATGCCCGTGCTGGCCACGACCGACGGACTGATCGCGCGCTCACCGGAAACGGCTGCGGCGGCTGTGCGTGCGCTGGTCGCAGCCCAGAATGCTCTGAAACACGACGTGTCGCGCGCCACCGACGTTGGACACAGGCGCTTCCCGCCGCGCGAGGCCGAGCTGATCGCCGGGATAGTGCGCCGCGATCTGCCCTTCTACGACGCTTCGATCGCCGCGGCTTCAATCACCGCGGTCAACTGCTTCGCACGCGAGATGGGCGTACTCGCCGACGACATACCCTACGATCAGGTCGTCGCGACGCAATTCCGCAATTTCTGGTGAGAGGAAGCCGTTGACACGCGTGCGGAACCGGCGGCCGTGGGTTCGCTAGTGCCCAGTATCATTGGAGCGCGAGTCGCACCGACATTGTCATTGCGAGGAGCGTCGCGACGAAGCAAGCTCGTTCGATGGAGTGAAGTTATGACCGCGGTTGCTTCGTCGCTGCACTCCTCGCAATGACAGCCTACTTTCGTCCGTGCTTCCGGCAACTAGCGATACTTCTCCTGCCAGCCTGGCGTCCACCATTCGACGATCTCTGATGATGCCTCCTTGGGAGGCCGTCCACGCCGGCGCGGCGGCTTGCTTGCTTCCGAAGCCGTTGCCGACGGCTTCGCTCCATCCTGGTCCTGCCAGGCTGCCGTTGCGTGCTGTACGCGTTCCGTCGCCATCAGAAGACGAGCTGTTGCCTGGTCGCGTTCCGCCTCCGCCTGCTCCCGCGAGGCACGCTCGGCTGCCAATTCCTCCTGCGCGGTCGCGAGCGCCTTCCCGATTCGCTGATGCTCGGCATCGGCATGTCTGCCTGCCTCATCCTTCGCGAGGCTCTCATGGGCCAACTTGGTCCGGAGATCCCGAATCGTATTCCGCGCTTCCGCCAGTGCTCGCTCCGCTTCTTCAAATGCGGTCGTCTGCGCGCGCAGCGCTTGTCGGGCTGCATCCAATTGCTGAACGAGAGAGTTGCCATGCTCGCCGTGCACAATGGTGACAGGCACATCGCCATCGCGCACGAAGTGCCGCCGCTGTGGGTTTGCGCCGGCCGATATGGTTTTAGGGGCCGTCGATTGTGCTGGCTCATGTTGGAGCCCTAGTGCGCGACGCATTTGCCCTTCGGCAGCGCGCAGCCGTTCCTCATCTGGAGTCGATTCTGTCATTATCTTCTTTTGCCCGGACAGCGACGCCTGTATGCGATCCGCTGATTCTTTGTCGATAGTGGTTACATCCTGCTTTCAAGGGTGAAGTCAAGGCGGCTTTGCGCATAAATAAGGTAACATATGATCGTACACCGAGAGACTGCGGTGCCGATCCTGGCCAAAAGCATCCCGCTAACCGCCAAAATGCACCACACAACAAGTCGTGCACGCGACGCAATCACTTGCCTTGTATCTATCGAACTTGACGAATCTTCATGCTCAGAACATGTGTGAGCAATCCAGGGCTTCAGCCCCACCAGTAATAAGGAGCAAGAAACTGCCAGTGGCCACAAATCCGTCGGTTCGGCTGCTTGGCGGCTAGCGATCACCGCGCCCTGGGAGCACCGGTTGGTCTGATCTCTGGAGCATCGGTGGCGACGACGCCAAGCGCGGCTGAGCTGATTGGCCGATTGGGGATCACGATCAGGTAAGCGACCGCCGAGGCAAGCGCGATTGCTGCGCCGACCAGCAGGGCAGGGACGAATGTGCCGGTCGCCTGGACAATGAATCCGGTCACCGTAGGCGCGAGCGCTCCGCCCAGATAGCCGCCAAAATTCTGGATCGAACCTAGCGACGCCGTGCAATGCGCAGGAGCGGCGACTGACGCCAGCGCCCATGACATTCCGCTGGCTCCGCCAGCGAAAAACACCGCCGCTGAGATGGCCGCCACGGCCATCACGTTGCTCGGCGTCTCGGCTGCGATGAAGGTGGACACGGCCATGCCAACCAGTCCGACGATGATCGGCAGCTTGCGCGAATTGATCGGCGAGAACCCGCCTGCCATGAGCTTGTCGGTGATCCAGCCTGCACCGATGCTGCCGACGACCCCGCAGGCATAAGGAATGGCAGCCACAAAGCCAGTCGCGCGAATCGACATGTGACGCTGCATTTCAAGATAGCCGGGAAGCCAAGCCTGGAACAACCAGACCATGTAGACGATGCCGAAGAAGCCCAGGATCAAGCCCCACGTGACGCGGAAGCGGAACAGCCGGCCCCACTCGGCAAGCGTGACATGCTGATCCGGCGGCCGCTCCTCTTCGCCCTCTGTGAGGTGATGGGCCTCTTCGCCTGAAAGTTCTACCTCCTCGACCTCGCGATAGATCCCGAACCATGCGATGGCCACGAGGATTCCGAAGACACCCATCAGGATGAACATCCACCGCCAGCCGAGTGTCAGCATAAGGACCGTCAACAATGGCGGAGCGATGGTAGGACCAAGCGATGAGGAACAGTTCCAGATGCCGGTCGGTAACGCCCGATCACGCACGTTCCACCAGTCCCGCACGACACGTGCGGCACCCGAGAACATTGGTGCCTCACCGGCGCCCAGAAACACGCGGGCAATGACGAATTGCCAGAAACTCCCGACCGTACCCGCGAGCCCTTGGGCCAGCGACCACACCAGAAGCCCGATGCCAAGCAGCCGGCGAGGGCCGATCCTGTCGGTCAGGGCGCCCCCAGGAAGCTGGCAGAACGCGTACGCCCAGAGGAAGGCGGAAAGCAGAAGGCCCATATCGGCAATCGAGAGACCGAGGTCGTGGCGGATTAGCGGATTGGCGATCGAGAGCGTGGCACGGTCAACATAGTTGAGCGTTCCCGCAGTCACGAGAAGCACAAGTGCTGAAATCTGTATTCGCCTGACGCGGTGTGGAACTGATACGTGCGCCATTATGCCGTCCTCCACCGACCATTGCCTGGAGCAGACGCTAACAAAGTGTTAACGTCCTCCGCTCCGCTTGGAAAGCATGGCGGTGATGCGCCCTGATCAGGCGGACAGTGCCTTCACCAGGAACGGCAGGCTCTCATCCATGCGGTAGTCGACTCCCGTATGGTTGTCTGGAAATTCCTCATAGCGATGGTCGATACCAAGTGCCGTCGCGCGCTTGGCGAAACGCCGTGCTCCATACAGCAGATTGAACTGGTCGTTCACACCGCAGTCTATGTACAGCGCCTTCAGCCGACGCAGATTGTCGGCCTGGAGTTCGATCGCGACAACAGGATCATGCAGCAACCAGTTGGCCCAACGATCCTCGATGATTTCGCAGGTATCGAACGTCACCGGCAGCCGCATGCCGAGGAACTGAGTCGGATCAGGGTCATAGCTGGCAGCCATCGCCAGGGCGTTCATCACCTTGAAGGAGTTGTCGGGCCGTTTCTTTGCTGCCTCGAAATCCGTCCACCAACGCTCGATCGAATTGTCCAAGCTGGCGAGTGCCCGCAGAACCGCCGGCATGTCGGGTAGGTAGCAGAGCTCGAACGCCATATCACCTGAGTGGCATGCTGCGGCCGCCCAGACGTCGGAGTGCCGCAATGCGTGGGTGATCGCGCCATATCCACCCGAACTCTTGCCGAACACGCCGCGGCGACCCTCGCCACCGCACTCGAAGCGCATTTCGACGGCTGGCAGCACTTCATGCAGCAAAAAGTCCTCCCACGCGCCCATTGCTGTCGAATTGACGTACTGGTTGCCGCCGAGGCGGGTGAAGCAGTCCGGAAATGCGACGACAACAGGCGCCATGCGTTGCTCGCCGATCAACCGATCGAGACGCTCAGGCACATTCTCCTGGAAGCCCGCCCAGTTCGTGTGCGCAAGTCCGCTGGCCGTGAAGCCGACCAAGTCCACGAGCAATGGCAGGTCGCGCCCGCTGTGTCCTGCAGGAATATAGACGTCCACAGGTCGCCTCGTCGGATCACCGAGCAGATTTCCTTTGAGCGACTGACTTTCGATCTCGATTCGGCTCACCGATCCCGCGGGCCCCTGGAATTTCTGCATGGCTCTCTCCTCTTGCATTAACTCAAACAGGTGGTTCGGGGTTTATCGCGGCCGGTCCGGCGGCGCCACAGGGGCACCTTCGCAGCCGGCCTGATTGATCACGCCTCGCGCAGATCCGCGCGGCTGGTGCAACTCGAAGGAGAGTTGCAGCAGGTGCCCGTCGGGAGAGATGTGGGCTGTGGCCACGGAAGCTGGCGTCTTGCTCAGTGCCGGGTACCGCAGAGGCGTTTTCCACAGCGTGCCATTGGGTGCAGGAGCGGCCGTGATCGGCAGATCCACCAGCCGATCTGCCTTGAAGCCGGGAAGGAACACCGGAACCTCCAGGCCATCGTGTGGGAGCCATCGCACCCAGTAGAAGGCCATGGCGAGTGGCGAGCGCAGCCCCGACGGAAGCGACGAGCCCTTAAGGTCGAGATCGGCGCGACGCTCGGGTAGCGCGGCTGGATAGTCATGCAGCCATGGCTGACCGAATGTCGCGGGATCCCAATGCTGGACGAAGCCGGGGTGCTTGTGGCGGAAGTCTCCGAGGTTTTTTGCCTGCACGCGATGCCCCAGCATTCCGTCGTGGCCGCGTTGGAACTCGTCCCATTGCTGGCGGACTATGTGATCTCCGATCAGGTAGCGGCTGTTCACCGCCACGTTCTCAAGCTCACCGCCCCGCCAGGTGCTGACCTCTTCAAGCATGTAGTGCAGACGGAGCCACAACGTCGTCGTCGATTCGAAGTTTGCGACGACATCCACACTCGTGACGCTACCTGTTGCGGCCACCTCGGCGGTCACAGCGACATGACCATCATAATCGGTGGTTCCAGTGAAGCGGCAGACCTCGGCAGCGAACGCGTCTGGCCTGCATGTCTGCACGATAAACATTCCGGCCAGTATCTGCCCTGCCACCTGGCTTCCGAGCTTTGCCCGCCACATGCGCAAACGCTTGCACCGACCTATCCCGGGCGCGCCATGTCGACACTGAGGGTGAGCTTGCCATGCCTTCGGCCCTTGGGTGCACGCTACGTCGATATTCGGCATGATCTCATTCGGTGCGATGACGCGATGGTCGAGTGCATGGCGCACAGGAACCCGCGCGCGAATGCCGCGACGTCTCGCGCATCGCCCGGCGGATTGGGTATTTTGCGGCGGCGTCCATCATATCCGCAGCATACCGTGCCAATGGTAGACGCCCAAATCCGAGGCGACACGCCAGGCTCAGCGACAGCTCGTCGGCCTCGAGCGGGTTCGCTTCATCGGTGGCACCTTGCAATCATTCGTTCGCTGCTCATCGGACGCCTTGTCGCTCAGGCGCTCCTTCCCTGTTCTGACAGGAGCCGCGGTTGCCGCCTCGTCGTGGTAAGCCGCCAGAGTCGCCGAGCATGGCGTCAGGCTGGCGAGCAGGAAGGCCAGTATGATCCGATGCATGGGCTTGGACTCCATCATGCCGGGCGCACCCTTGCATCATCGGACATGGCCGCACACTCCGATCCTTGCCCTCGGTCGCGTCTTCGGTGCGCGTGTGCCGGATCGGGAACGCCAGACGATGTCCGGGCCAGGCCGCGACAGCCGCTATTGATTGTTCAGCCGCACCGCTCGGCGCAGGCTTCAGTCCGCGGTGCGCGCACGCGGCGATCGAGCGCTCGGCGAGGTAGCCGCCGCGTCAACTGCAATCTTCATCCCTTCCCTGGCGACCAATGTGCCGGGGCGTCGTTTGGCGGCGGCGCGGCCAATCGCATCCATCGCAGCATCGTCGTGACTGGGATCATGGTGGAACAATACCAGCCGCTTGACCCCCGCTGCATCCGCGAGACTGGTCCCGGCTTGCCAGGTCGAATGACCCCAGCCGACCCGCGATTGATACTCCGAAGCCGTATACGTCGCGTCGTAGATCATGATGTCGGCACCCTGCGCGAACCGGCGCAGGTTGTCATCAAGCCCATCGGCCGGATGCTCGGTATCGGTGATGTAGCAAACGCTCGCTCCGGCCCACTCGATCCGATAACCAACCGAGTTGCCTGGATGTCGCAGGGCCGTCGTCCCAATGCGGAGACCCGGATGCAATTGCAGATGATCTCCCGCGACGAAATCATGGAATGCCGTATGCGCACGAAATTCAGCGTCCATATCGGGCATGAAAGGCGCGCGCCAACTGATTCGCAGCGCCTCCGCGATACAGGCCGGCGGCGCCAGGTGGCCTCCCCAAAAGCGAATGCGCGCCTGCGGGTCGTACATCACCGCGAAGAACGGGAGCCCGCAGATATGATCGAGGTGCGTGTGGCTGAGCAGAATATCGACGTCGACCGGCGCGCCACGTGCGGTCAGCGCAGCGCCCAGTTCGCGCAAGCCGCTGCCAGCATCGAGTATCAGCAGGTGCGGGCCGCAGAGGAGCTCCACACAAAGAGTGTTCCCGCCGTAGCGGGCCGTGGCAGCCCCGGGCGCGGGCAGGCTCCCCCGAACGCCCCAAAAGCGTAGGGTCATTTCACCGTCAGATTCGACCACGGATAGCGCCTGATCCTTGCGTCTCACCAGTCCCGATCCTCATGCACCCGAGATTTAGCTCGACACACGGATTTGTCAGTGTTTGCGCGCCCAGAGGGCGCCCGGAAGTGATCAGGCGGTCCTGGTGGCCAGCCAGGACTACAACCGCCACAACGAATGCCATAAGCTGGCGCGATCTGAACGCTACAATGGATCCATTTGCGCGACAACGGCATCGGCAATTCGGGCGAGACCAGGGACAATCTGTCAGCCATTCTTCACGACCAAGAGAGGGGCATCTCGTCTTCGTGGTATTACCAATTCGCTACAGGAATATGTCAACATGCAAATCGCATGTTAACAAAATTCTGGGCGCTGTATGTGATGGCAATCTCACGCCCGACGACTGCACGCTTAATTGCTGGCGCCCGCGGATACCGCAGGCTATCAAGCCGAAGTGAATTTGGTAACGGGTCGATCAGTGGGCACTGCCAAACAGACCGCTACAGAGACGCTCGCGGATGATGTTGGGATCGAGCCCAGCTATCGCGATACCGAGGGGCATATCAGGCATATTTCACTTGAGTCGAAGCGCGGCGTTCTCCAGTCAATGGGCTTCGATTTGTGTTCGGAAAATGCAATACATGCTGCGCTGCATCAATGGGAAGAAGTTGATTGGCATCGACTTGTCGCTCCTGTAACCGTACTTCGACGTTCGCGGGGTGCCGTCCCGTCCGTTACAGTGACGTTGCCCGACGCGCTGTTGTCCCAATCCATGGATTGGTGCGTCGCGCCGGAAGGCTGCTCAAGGTTTTTCGGAACTCTTGTGCCGGAGTCGCTCGATGTTCTTGAGCATCACACCGTGCGGTGCGGCACGTTTGTGCGCATACGCCTGCCATTGCCAATGGAGCTGAACGACGGCTACCACCAAGTAACCCTTGCGATTGCCGGTGTCGAGGCAGCCACCACTCTAGTCATCACCCCACCGAAGGCGTTCGTTCCCGATTGGGTCGAGCGCGGCGAACGGCAATGGGGAATCGCCTGTCCGCTCTTTTCGCTTTGGTCGGATGCAAGCTGGGGTATCGGCGATTTCTCCGACCTCACCTCATTCGCCCGGATTGCTCGAGAAATGGGCGCCTCTGTGGTCGGCCTGAACCCATTGCACGCCCCGTTGCCCGGCGAAATGTCCGATCCGAGCCCCTATCTGCCATCCAGTCGCCTCTTCCTGAACCCAGCGTATATCGACGTGGGCAAGGTGCTGACAGCTGACGATCGCCAGCATGGCGCATGTTTCTGCATCGACCCGAACTTCGCTGCGAGGATTGCGCAGGCCCAGAGCGCCAGGCTGGTCGATTACCCCCTCGTCCATCAGCTCAAACAGGAAGCTCTGGAAGCGGTGTATCGGTCGTCCAGACAGGACTACAGAGGTGCCGCCGATCGAACATCCGCCGGTCTGCAGGCGTATCGCAAGCAACACGGACGCCTGCTGGACCGCTTCGCAGTCTACAGCGCGCTACAGGAGCATTTCGGCGCCATTCCATGGCACCAGTGGCCGGCGGAGTTGCGGACGCCGGAATCAGCCGGAATTGCGCGGTTCGTTGAGGAACATGCCCATCGCATCGACTACCATATTTGGACGCAGTGGGTCGCTGACCGCCAGTTGGCCGCCGTGGCCGCGGCTTCGGGTGCGGGAGGCGCGAGTGGTTTGTACCTGGACCTCGCCGTCGGCGTCAGCGCCAATGGCGCTGATGCCTGGGCCGACTCCGACACCTACGTAACCGGTGCCAGCATTGGGGCTCCGCCGGATGCGTTCAACGTCGCAGGACAGGACTGGGGCACGCCGCCGCCGAATCCGCTAACCCTGCGCACAAATGCCTACGCTCCATTCATAGCTGCTCTGCGAGCCAACATGCGGCACGCGCAGGTCTTGCGAATTGACCATGTGATGGGTCTGCAGCGGTTGTATTGGGTACCATCCGGGCAGTCGGCTCAATCGGGTGCCTATGTCCGCTATCCGCTCGACGACATGCTCGGTATTCTTGCATTGGAGAGCCATCGCAACCGCTGCATGGTCGTCGGTGAAGACCTCGGGACGCTGCCCGAGGGCTTTCGCGAACGAATGGCTGCAGCGAAGGTGCTCTCGTATCGCCTCTCGATGTTCGAGCGCTACCCCGACGGCTTGTTTCGCCGACCTATGACTTATCCACAGCTGTCGGTTGCCACGTTCGGCACTCATGATTTGCCGACGATACGAAGCTGGTGGGAGGGAGATGACATCGAAGTCCGCCGAATGCTTGGCCTGACTACGGAAACTGAGGCGGGACGAGAAGCGGAGGAGCGACAGGCTGATCGCCAGCTGCTGCTTGCGGCACTTCGCGATCAACAACTCGTCGCGCCGGACCTCGAGACGCGGGGAAACCTTGACGAACTGATCATAGCGCTCCAGCGGTTTGTCGCCCGGACGCCGTCAGCGCTAATGATTGCCAACCTGACCGACCTGCTGTCAGAGGCGGCGCAGATCAACGTGCCTGGGACGGTGGCGGAATGTCCGAACTGGCGCCATCGGTCTCGTTTGCCCGTCACCGACCTGGCAACGAACTCCTTTATTCGTCGCATCGTCGCGGCTGTGAGCGCGGAACGGCGCAAGGATGAGACGCCGCAGTAATCACTCAAGGTTGGTCCTCGACCAGCACGACGTGCAGTCGTCGCGGGCCGTGTGCGCCGAGTTCCAGGGTCTGCTCGATGTCGGCCGAGCGCGACGGACCAGTGACCAGCATGACGTTGCGCGGCATGCCACCGGCTTCGGCACGCAACAGGTCCCACGCTTCCTCGTAGGCACCGACGAGCCGCGAAGCGCCCAGCAGCACAATCTCGGTATCCGACAGCAGGTTCAGAGTAGTGGGACGCTGCGGCGCCGAGGGCAGCATAAGCGTGCCGGTCTCCGCGATCCCGGCGAAGGCATGCTGCAGGCTGACCATATCGGA
>Ga0210390_10001239_pt1 | contig 24895 bp, 22 predicted proteins | sample IncBWH11OmetaG_FD_161050 | JGI IMG/M metagenome (GOLD analysis project Ga0210390, IMG submission 161050) | Forest soil microbial communities from Barre Woods Harvard Forest LTER site, Petersham, Massachusetts, United States - Inc-BW-H-11-O ... | reverse complement strand
ACGTCTGCAACAGCTGCTGGAACGACGTGCGCGAGCGCTTTGACCACAAGGATTTCCTGTGGTGCCCCCGCCACGCCGGCACGCCGCGCCAGTTCGAATGCACCCGCTTGATTACCGCCGAGCAGGTTAAACGGGTCATCCAAACCATTCCGGGGTTCGGCACCCTTCGTTTGCATCGGCACTCTGGAAAATTAACCGCCAACGTCAGGAGCCTGCCATGACCACGGTCAGCAGCGGTCAGACGCTCAACATCTCTTCCGTGCAGACGAGCACCGGCCTCACCGTCCTCAGCGGCGGCACGGTCGACGTGCTGTCGGGCGGGACTGATGTCGGCGCGATCCTGTCGGCGGCTACCAGTTCGTCTTCGGCACGGCCAGCGGCACGATTATCAACACCGGCGGCCAGCAGATCGACGAGCCCGGCGGCACGGCGAGTGGCACGATCGTCAACCTCGGCGGCGCCGAGTACGTCGACGGCACAGCCATCAGCACCATGGTAAACAGCGGCGGTCTGCAGGAGGTCCAGCTCTCCGACACGGCGAGCGGTACGATCGTCAACGGCGGCGGCTATCAATTGGTCAACGGCGGCACGGCGAGCGGCACGGTCGTCCATAGCGGCGGCACGCTGGAACTCTTCGGCGGTGCCGAGTACTCCGGCAGCACGACGATCAGCACCGCCAGCGGCACGGCGAGCGGAACGGTGCTCAGCGGTGGAACTGAGATCGTGTCGTCAGGCGGAGTGGCGACTACAACCACGGTAGCAAGCGGCGGCACCCTGGAAGTGCTTTCCAGCGGCTCGGCGTCCTCCACGATCATCGACAGCGGCGGCACCGAGAGGGTCAGCGCCGGCGGCACCGATAGCGGTGCGCTGGTCAGCGGCGGCAATCAGTATGTCTACGGCACGGCTATCGACACGACGATGAACAGCGGCGGCGAACAGAGTGTCCTTTCTGGCGGTACGGCCATCAGCACCATCGTGAGCAGCGGTGGTGATGAGTACGTGGACTCCGGCGGCACGGCCAGCTTCACCACAGTGGTCAGCGGCGGCTTCTCTTACGTATTGGACGTATTTGCCGGCGGCCGTTCCATCAGCACCACGCTTAGCGGCACCAACGCCGGCTCCGACTCCTCCGCTGGCGTCGAGGATGTGAACGGCACGGCCAGCGGCACCGCGGTGTACAACGGCGGCCAGCAGCTCGTCGAGTCCGGCGGCATGGCGATCGGCACCAAGATGAATGGCGGCTCCGAGGTCGTGTTTGCTGGCGGAACGGCCATTGGCACAACAGTAAACTACATCAAATTCGGCGAAGGAGAGGACGTCGGCGGCGGAACCGCCACAGGTACCATCGTAAACAGTGGTGGCTTCGAGTCCGTTTATTACGGCGGCACAGCCATTAGCACAACGGTGAACAGCGGAGGTACCGAGGACGTACTCTCTCTCGGCTCGGCCAACGATAACACCGTGAGCAACACCACGCTGAACGGCGGAACCGAGAATGTATACTGGGGCTTCGCGAGCAGTACCACCGTGAGCAGCGGCGGCCATCAGAACGTGTTCTCCGGCGGCCCAGCGACCGGCACTACGGTGAACAGCGGCGGCTACGAGGTCGTGTCCTCTGGCGGTGTTGCCGCTGATACAACGCTGAAAAGCGGCGGTACGATCGACGTGGCGTATCTTCCGTACGTCAGTGGCGGGTCAGCGACGGTGAATCCGGCGACCGATGTGCTGACGGTGTCCGAGGGAAGCCAAAGCTACACGCAGCAATTGTCGGGAAACTATACTGATGCTTCGTTTGATGTCGCTTCGGACGGTCACAGTGGGACAGATATAACGCTCAGCGCCACAGATATCGCTACACCGGCTACCTACATCTTTGTCACCAATTTCGGCAACGACACGGTCGGCGAATACACCACCTCGGGCGCTACGGTGAACTCTTCGCTGATCTCGGGCCTCAGCGAACCACAGGGCATTTCGGTTTCTGGATCAAATTTGTTCGTCGCGGGCGAAGGCACGGACACGTTTGGCGAATACACCATCTCGGGCGCTACGGTGAACGCCTCGCTGGTCCCCGGGTTGGGCGGCGCATCGAACGTTGCTGTGTCCGGATCAAATCTGTTCGTCGCCAGCACTGGCCCCGGTGCGAACACTGGCGTGATTGGCAAATATACGACCTCGGGCGCCGTAGTCAACGCCTCGCTTATTTCGGGGCTGGCCCTTCCACTAGATATTGCGGTGTCCCGTTCGGATCTCTTCGTCGCAAACTATGACAGCGGCACGATTGGCGAATACACGACCTCGGGCGCCACGGTGAACGCATCACTGATCTCGGGAGTGAGACCCACGGGCATTGCGGTGTCCGGTTCGGATCTGTTCGTCGTGAACTTTAGCGGCACGATTGGCGAATACACCACCTCGGGCGCGACGGTGAACGCCTCGCTAATCTCGGGATTGAGCTTCCCGGAAGGTATCGCGGTGTCCGGATCAGACTTGTTCGTCGTGAACGCTAACGCGAGCAGTGCGGGGAGTCTCGGCCCTGGTTGGATTGGCGAATACACCACCTCCGGCGCCACTGTGAACGCCAAGCTGATCTCCGGACTGGACAGCCCAGCATACATCGCACTGGCACAGCCGCCGCCGCCGGCCCCGTCGGGGCTGAGTTTTGCGGTGGCGGCGGACAAGGGAACCTCGGGCGATACTTTTAGTGTCGCTGGCAAGGGGGAGGCCGGCGACACGGTCACGCTTTACAACGGCACGACGGCGATCGGCAGTGCGGTGGTGGCGGCGGCCGGGGCCTGGTCGATCACCACCGCGAGCCCGCTCGCAATTGGCGCGCACAGCCTCACCGCCAAAGAGGTCGATGCGGCCGCCAACACCAGCCCCTCCTCGCCGGCGCAGAGCGTCACGATCGACAGCGCTACCCCGGATAACGAGGTGGTGTTTGTCGGCAATCCCGGCGTCGACGATTTCACCGGCGGGCCCGGCAATGACTATTTCTACTTTTCGGCCGCGAACCTCGCCAACAGCGACATCGTCAAGGGCGGCGGTGGTACCAATTATCTGGTCATGACGACCGCCGGCACCGTCAATGCCGGCGGGGTCAGCGGGGTCGAATACTATTATCTCGCCAATGGCGGGGCGAACAGCCTGGCCCTTGCCAACGCCAACTTTACCGGGGTGACCGGCAATTCGATCACGATCTATGGCGGCAATGACGGCAACACGGTCAACGCCGCGGCCCTGACCGGGGCCAACCGGGTCATCGCGGTCGGCGGCGCCGGCAAGGACGTCTTCACCGGCGGTGCGGGCAACGACTATTTCTATTTCTCGGCGGCGAACCTCGCCAGCACCGACACGGTCGCGGGCGGCGGCGGGACCAATTACCTGGTGATGACCACCGCCGGGACGGTCGACGCCGGCGGGGTCAGCGGGGTCGAGTACTACTATCTCGCCAACGGCGGCGCCGACAGCCTGACCTTGGCCAACGCCAACTTTACCGGGGTGACCGGCAATTCGATCACGATCTATGGCGGCAATGACGGCAACACAATCAATGCGTCGGCGCTGACCGGGGCCAACCGGGTCATCGCGGTCGGCGGCGCCGGCAAGGACGTCTTCACCGGGGGTGCGGGCAACGACTATTTCTATTTCTCGGCTGCGAACCTCGCCAATACCGACATCGTCAAGGGCGGCGGCGGCACCAACACTCTGGTGATGACGACCGCCGGCACGGTCGATGCCGGCGGGGTCAGCGGGGTCGAGGATTACTACCTCGGCAATGGCGGGGCGAACAGCCTGACCCTCGCCAACGCCAACTTTACCGGGGTGACCGGAAGCTCGATCACGATCTATGGCGGCAACGACGGCAACACAATCAACGCCGCGGCGCTGACCGGGGCCAATCGGGTCATCGTCCATGCCGGGGCGGGGGCAGACACACTGACCGGCGGCGCCGGCAACGATGTGTTTTATGCCGGCGGCGACACCAAAATGACCGGCGGGCTCGGCGCCAACGAGTTCGCCTTCAGCGCCGCGGGGAAGAACACGATCGCCGATTTCGCGGCATCCGCGACCAACGAGATCGCCTTCAGCAATGCGGGCTTTGCCCTCGGCCAGAGCGGCGCCAGCGCCACGCCAAAGGCATTGCCGACAAGCCTGTTCACCTCGGACGCCACCGGCGCCTTCACCGCCGCGACCCAGCGCTTTGCCTACGACGCAGCCAATGGCGACCTCTACTACTCGGCCTCCGGCACCACCGCCAGCGAGCACCTCGTCGCCACCCTGACCAACCACCCGACGCTCGCCGCATCGCACCTCTTCTTCATCACCTGATCCCGACGGCGGCGCGGCCGGGCGCGCCGCAGAAACGGACGGGAAATCATTAATATTACCGTGACAGGCGACGGTTTTATTGGCGGCTCTGAACTTACTCTTGCATTTGGGCTGAATTTGTCATAATTTTCCCATAATCAATTCGCGTTCGCATTGCTGGCGCCGGCGGCGCTGAGGGCGGGGCGTCGGCGGTGGATCGAGATCCCTTGGAGCGGCCATGCCGATAGCGGCGAAGCTCATCGCCTCGCTGCGCCGCGCCCCGGCCATGCCGGCACCGCGGCCGGTCGAGCGCGCGGCCATCAGGCGGCGCCAGCGGCCGGCGCCGGGAGCCAAACCCGCCCCGCCGCTCGCCAACGCTCCGCCACCGGCCGCCGCCGCTCTGGATGTTCCCGAGGCCGCCGCTCCCGAGCGCGCCGGCGATGCGCTCGTCGCCTGCGAGACCGGGTTTTCCTGCCTGTTCCGGCTCGGGGTCCAGAACGCGGTTTACGCCGATATCGGCGCGGTGCGCCGGCGCAACCTCGTCGATGGGCCGACCTTGCCGATAGCACGGCTCGCGGCACTTGCCGGCGAATTCGGTCTCAGCGCCCAGCGCGCGCGGCTCGACTGGCAGGCATTGCACACGCGCCCCTTCGCGCACCCGCTGGTGCTGATCCTCGCCAATAGCAACGCCGTCATCCTGATGGGGGTGCGGCGCGGCGGCGCCGCCGAGGTCGCGATCTGCGACCCGTTGTTTCGCGACGGCGAGATTTTCTTTTTGTCGCGCGCCGAGTTGGAAAAGTCGTGGCGCGGCGAAACCCTGATCGTCGCCCCATTGCCGCCGAGCCGCGAGGACGCGAAATTCGGCTTCTCCTGGTTCACCCGCAAGCTCTTTGCCGAGCGGAGGCTGATCCGCGACGTCGTCATCGCCGCCCTGGCGATGCATTTGATCGCGCTTTCGGTGCCGATCTTTTTTCAGATCCTGGTCGACAAGGTGGTGCCGAACCAGGCGTTCTCGACGCTCTACACGATCACCGCCGGCGTCTTCGTGCTGGTCCTGTTCGACGGCGGGTTCAATTACATGCGCAATTATCTCTTGGCCTTTATCACCCGCAAGCTCGACCACGTCATCGCCACCGACACGATCGCCCATCTGTTGACCCTGCCGATCGATTATTTTCACGCCAATCCGTCGGGCGTCACCGCCTATAAACTGCAGGAGGCGAACAACGTCCGCGATTTTCTGGCGAGCCGGCTGTTCAACACCTTTCTCGACTTTATGTCGGTGGTGATCTTTTTGCCGGTCTTGCTGATCTATTCATGGCAACTGACGTTGATCGTGCTCGCGGTGTCGGCCATCGCCTTTCTCGCGCTGGCGGTCATGTCGCGCGAGTTCCGCCTCAAATTGCGCGACGTCAACGACATCGAAGGGCGGCGCAAGGCGTTTTTATTCGAGATCCTGAACGGCATCGACACGATCAAGACCCTGGCGCTCGAACCGCGCTCGCTGTTGCGCTGGCGCCGCTTTACCGACGAGGCGGCGGCCAAGACCTTGACGCTCGACCATACCGCGGCACGCGCCCGCAGCGTGATCATGAGCCTAGAACGCGGCATGAGCGTCGGCATCGGCGCGCTCGGCGCGCTGTTCGTGCTCAGCGACAAGATGACGGTCGGCGCGCTGATCGCCTTCAACATGCTGGGTTTGCGGCTGGCGCAGCCGCTGATCCAGGCCTCCGGGCTGATGCAGGAGTACCAAAAGGCGGTGCTGTCGCTGAAACTCTTGGCGCAGCTGATGCAGACCAAGCCCGAGCCGGCGAGCGGCCAGCTGGCGCCCACGGTGCACGGGCATATCGAATTCGAGGATGTGACGTTTCACTACCCGGGCTCGGCGACACCCGCGGTCAAGGACATCTCGCTGACCATCGAGCCCGGCCAAATCGTCGGCATCGTCGGCCGCAGCGGTTCGGGCAAGACGACGATCACCCGGCTATTGCAAGGGCTCTACCGGCCGCAAACCGGGCTGATCAAGATCGACGGCCAGGATCTGAAAGAACTCGACCTCGCCCACCTGCGCACCCAGATCGGCGTCGTCCTGCAGGAGAATTTTCTGTTCCGCGGCACGGTGCGCGACAATATCGCGGTCACCAAGCCCACGGCGTCGCTCGACGAGGTCATGCGGGCGGCGCAGGTCGCCGGTGCCCACGAATTCATCCAGCGGCTGTCGCACGGCTATGCGACGATGCTCGAAGAGGGGGCGGCCAATCTGTCGGGCGGCCAGCGCCAGCGCTTGGCGATCGCCCGGGCATTGATCCATGCGCCGCCGGTCCTGGTCTTCGACGAGGCGACAAGCTCGCTCGACCCCGAGAGCGAGGCGATCGTGCAGCAGCATCTCGCCGGCATCGCGCAAGGCCGCACGATCGTCATCGTCACCCACCGGCTGTCGTTTGTCGCCCGCGCCGACATGATCGTCGTCGTCGACCAGGGCCGCATCGTCCAGGCCGGCCGGCACGAGACGCTGTTGCGCGGCTGCCTGCCCTACAACCAGCTGTGGGCGCAGCAGGCGCGGGTCTACCAATGACGGGCGCCGGCGCCGCGCTGACGACCGTGGAACCGGGTGCCGCGGCATCGGCGCCGCGGGCGCTGATCGACTACGATTTCGAGAGCGTGCTCGCCGCCCCGCCAAAGCGGCGCATCGTGCTCTGGCTGATGGCCGCGCTCGTCGCGGCGGCGGCGGCGGCACTCGCCGTCGCCAAGGTCGACATCGTGGTCAGCGCCAACGGCCGGATCGTGACCAGCGACAGCGAGATCGTGATCCAGCCGCTCGAGACCTCGGTGGTGCGCTCGGTCGCGGTCAAGATGGGGCAAAAGGTCAAGGCCGGCGAAAGTCTCGCGACCCTCGACCCGACCTTTACCGGTGCCGACGAGGCCGAACTCGCCGCCAAATTGCGGCATCTCAGCGCGGCCTACGACCGTATCGCGGCGGAACTCGCCGGCGCCGTCTACGACCCCTCCAACCCCAATGACGACGAGCGCACCCAAGCGGACATTTTTCGCAAGCGCCGCGACGAATACGCCGCGCATATCGCCGCCTCCGACGGCAAGATCGCCGAGGACAGGGCGGATCTCGCCGCTCACAAAACCGAGGCCGAGGGGCTCGGGGAGGAGATCCGCCTGGCCTCGCAGGCGGAGGACATCTACCGCATCCTGGTGGCCAAGGATCTCGCGTCGCGGCTTCGGCTGATCGACACCAGCGAGCGCCGGGTCGAGGCCCAGTCGCGTCTCGCCACCAATTTCGGCGAGCAGCAGAAACTCGCCGACGCGATCGCCGCCGCGCAAGCCGATCGCGACGCCTTTGTCGGCGAGTGGAAGCGCAAACTCGCCGAGGAGATGGCGCAGACCCGCGGCGACCGCGATTCTGCCGCCGCCGAATGGTCGAAGGCACGGCTGCGCCACAGCCTCGACGTGCTGCGGGCGCCGCGCGACGCGATCGTGCTCGAAGTGGCGTCGCGACCGCAGGGCTCGGTGGTGCGGGAAGCCGAGCCGATGATCCGGCTGGTGCCGGCGGACGCGCCGCTCGTCGCCGAGGTCGAGATCGACACCCGCGACGTGGCGCGGGTGCGCCTCGGCGATCCGGTCACGATCAAGTTCGAGGCTCTCCCGTGGCAGCAATACGGGCTCGCCCACGGTGTCTTGAAGACCCTGACGCCGGATACGATCGAAGACGAGAGCGCGCGCGAGACCGCCGAAGACATGACGGCGCCTGGTCTGAAGAGCCAGGTCCGGGCAAGTCCGATCCATTACCGCGCGCGGGTGGCGCTGACCGAGACCAAATTGCGCAATCTGCCGCCCGAATTCGAGCTGCGGCCGGGGATGCGCCTCGTCGCCGACATCAAAATCGGCCGCCGTTCGATCCTGCACTACGTGCTGAACCCGCTGACCCGGGTGATCGACGAGAGCCTGCACGAGCCCTAAAAAAGAACGGACAAGACCGATGCCGACCTATTTCTGCGACAGCCTGAAAGACGTGTCGATCCTCAACGGCGTGGCGCGGCTCGAATTCCAGCGCCTGGAAGCCGCACCCGGCGGCGACAACCGCGAACTTCGGATGATTGCGGAATTCACCGTGGCGATCCCGATCCAGGGGCTCGCCCAGATGCTGAGCCTGCTCGACGGGGTGCGCGAGCGGCTCGTCCGCGAAGGGATCTTCAAGGCCGGCGCCGCCGAGGCGGGGGAAGCGGTCCGCCCGACGCCTTCCACCGCGCGATCTCCGAACTTTTGAGGCTCCGCGCCCGCCGCCCGGCAACCCGAACCCGCGGGCGGTTGTGCTCGGCGCTCGGCTCTTGTCTCCTCCGGCGACGCGTTGCATTGATAAGCCGCCGTCGCCGCTCTGCGAAGGGAGCCGTTGATGAAAAGCCTGTGGTCCGACACCGCTGCCGAGCGGCTGGTGGATCGCTACGCCGGCCAGGGGATCGGCCGCGATGTGGCGCTGCGCGTCTACACCTCGCGGCTGCTCGGGGGCGATCCAAAGCTGGTGCTGCACGGCGGCGGCAACACTTCGGTCAAGACGGTCGTCATGGATCTCCTCGACGAGGAGGCGGAAGTGCTGTGCGTCAAGGGCAGCGGCTGGGACATGGCGGCGATCGAGCCCGCCGGGCTGCCCGCGGTGCGGCTCGCGCCATTGCGCAAATTGCGCAAGCGAGAAACGCTGTCCGACGAAGAGATGGTGCGGGTCCAGCGCGCCAATCTGATCGATCCCGGCGCCCCCAACCCGTCGGTCGAGACCCTGCTGCATGCCTTTCTGCCGCATAAATTTGTCGACCACACGCATTCGACCGCGGTGTTGAGCCTCGCCGACCAGCCCGACGCCGCCGAGCGCTGCGCCGACCTCTACGGCGGCCGGTTGGGGCTCGTGCCCTACATCATGCCCGGCTTTCAGCTCGCCAAAAAAGCCGCCGAGATCTTCGACGCCGATCCCGCGGTCGAAGGGCTGGTGCTGCTGAAGCACGGCATCTTCACCTTTGGCGACACCGCTCAGGAAGCCTATGAGCGCATGGTGGCCGCCGTGTCGCAGGCCGAGGAGCGGCTGGCGCCGCGCTGCAACACGGTTGTTTTTCCGGCCGCTCGCCTTCCCGCGGCGACCGCCGATGTGGCCGAGGCGGCGCCGATCCTGCGCGGCGCCTGCGCCATGCCCTCGCTGCTCGAAGCCGGCGCCTACAAGCGTTTCATCCTCGAGTTCCGCACCAGCCCGGCGATCCTCGATTACGTCAACGGCGCTGAGCTCGGGCGCTACAGCCAGGCCGGCGTCGCCACCCCCGACCACACCTTGCGCACGAAAAATCACCCGCTGATCGTCCCGGCGCCCGAAGCCGGCCGGCTCGACGATTTCAAGGCGGCCGTGCAGGGCACGGTCGACCGGTTCGTCGCCGACTACCACGCCTATTTCGCCCGCCACAACCCGCGCCAAACCGCGCCAAAGCGCGAACTCGACCCGATGCCGCGCGTCGTCCTGGCGCCGGGGCTGGGGCTGTTCGGGCTCGGCGGCAACGCCCGCGATGCGCGGATCGCCGCCGACATCGCCGAATCGACGGTCGAGACCGTGACCGACGCCGAGGCTGCCGGCCGCTTCGACCCGGTCGGCGAGGCTGATCTGTTCGACATCGAATACTGGTCGCTCGAACAGGCAAAGCTCGGCCAGGCCGTCGAAAAGCCGCTCGCCGGCCAAATCGCGGTGGTGACTGGCGGCGCCGGCACGATCGGTTGTGCGACGGCGCGTGCGCTGGCCCGCGCCGGGGCCGAAATCGCCGTGCTCGGCATCGACGGCGCCACGGCTGGGGCCGCGGCCAAACAGCTCGGGGGGGCAGCGCTCGGTCTCGCCTGCGACGTGACGGACCCGGCCTCGGTGCGCGCCGCCTTCGACCGCGTAGCCACTCAGTTCGGCGGCGTCGACATCGTCGTCTCCAATGCGGGTGCGGCCTGGCAGGGCCGGATCGGCGAGGTCGACGACGCGGTGTTGCGGCAAAGCTTCGAGGTGAATTTCTTCGCCCACCAGACCGTCGCGCAAAACGCCGTCCGCATCATGCTGGCGCAAGGCACCGGCGGTGTTCTGCTGTTCAACGTGTCGCGCCAGGCGGTGAGCCAGGGGCCGAATGCCGGGCCTTACGGGCTGCCCAAAGCGGCGACCTTGTTTCTGATGAAGCAGTACGCGCTCGAATATGGCAGCGCCGGGATCCGCGCCAACGCGGTCAACGCCGACGGCATCCGCAGCGGGCTCCTGACACCCGGATACATCAAATCGCGCGCCGCCGCCTACGCGATCAGCGAGACCGCCTACATGGCGCGCAACCTGCTCGGGCGCGAGGTCACCGCCGAGGATGTCGCCGACGCCTTTGTCGCGCTTGCGCTGGCGCGCAGCACCACCGGGTCGTTCCTTGCCGTCGATGGCGGCAACATCGCCGCGGCGCCGCGCTGACCTCCGTCACCGGCTCTCGAGGATACGGCAAAAGCATGGGCCGCGTGTGACCGCCGGCGGCTCTAATTCATTTAGCTTAACGGAAGCTTTCTTAAGATTTAACACGGCGCGACCCCGGCGGGTATTAACGCCGCGTTAAGCCGGGTTTTCGCGCCCATTTCGGCCAAATCGAAAATTTTTCGACGGGCCTGCGCTGTAAGGGTGTATACAATTAACCATATCTTATTATAGTTGCGTTTTACTGCTCATCGCTGTACGAAACGCTCGCTGTTCCGACGGGATGTTTGATGCGGGATTTGAAAGCCTGCCCTCAGGCCATGCCGATTGTCGCCATCCTGTCGGTCCGCGACCGCGCTCGATACTGTAAATTTACGGCCGCGCCGTCGGCGCTGCCCTCGGCGGTTCCCGGCTGATGCTCTCTCGCGGCGGCGCCCTCCGCACGATTGCCGACCTGGCATCGCTGCCGGGGCCGCGCGGTGTCGGGATGACGCCGGCACGCGTCGCGACGCCGGCCTGGTACGATGTCACCTGGAACCCGACTGCCGGCTGCTCGCCGGTGGGTCCTGGCTGCGCCCATTGCGAGGCGCTGCGTACGGTTGCCCAGCTGGCGCGAATCGGTGGGAAGGCCGGCGCGCGCTACGCCGGTCTGACCGCGACCGGGCGGTCGGGGTCGCGATGGACCGGCGAGCTTCGGGTGCGCGACGACGTTTTGACCTGGCCGCTGTTGCAACGCCGGGGGCGCCGCATCCTGGTTGATTCGCTGTCCGATCTGTTTCACGAAAAGCTCGCGACCGAGACGATCGACCTGATCCACGCGGTCATGACGATCGCCCACTGGCACCGGTTCTTGATTTTGACCCGGCGTGCCGGGCTGATGCGCTCCTACTATGACGACCCACTGACGCCGCAGCGGATCGCGGTACAGATCGAGCACTTGGCGAAGGCGGTCATGCCGGAGCTGGTGTCCTTGCCGCGCGCTCGCGGCGGCGATCCCGGCGCGATCCCGGTCGCGAGCATTGCCGCGCGCCGCAACTGGGCGGCCGGACTGGCGCGGGTGGTCCGTCACGAGGCCGCTCCCGGAGGCGCCCGATCCGCCGACACCGCGCTCGATCCGTGGCCGCTTCCCAACTTGTGGCTTGGCGTCGCGGTCGAAGACCAAGACAGAGCGGCCCGCGTCGGGGAGCTGATGCAGACACCGGCCGCGTTGCGTTGGGTCTGCTTCGAACCGCTGCTCGGCCCGGTGCGGACCGATATGGTTCCGCTTGGCAACGATTGCTACGCCGATGCCCTCGGCGGCATCTGCTTCAGCCTCGACGGGCGCGGCCGGCGGCTCGCCGGCCCGCGGCCGAATTTGCCGGCGCTCGACTGGGTGATCGCCGGCGGCGAAACCGGCGCCGGCGCCCGGCCGACCGATCCTGATTGGCTGCGCGACCTGCGCGATCGCTGCCGCACCGCGGTCGTGCCGTTCTTCTTCAAGCAATGGGGCGAATGGGCGCCGGCGCCCGATGACCAGCCGACGCAAAAGATGGCGCGGCGCCGCCGCCGTGCCGCGGGCCGGCTGATCGACGGCCGCTCGTGGGACGAGTTGCCCGCGGCGATGCGCCAAGGTTCGCGCAAGCCGCGCTGATTCGCGCCGATCCAGCCCGGCGGACTTTGTGCCACGATCGCGCGATGCGATTCCGCGCGGGCAGGGGCGGGGAAAGACGATCGCCAACGGCTGTTTTGGGTGGAAGGCGAGGCATGCCATCGGCAAAACGCGGCTTATCGGCCTCTGCCTTGTCATCCTGTTCCTATGTCCGCTGCTGGTGAGCGGCTGCGTGCTCGGCTGGCCGAACGGCGTCCCATGGTATCTGGCGCGGCGCGACCCGACCGGGCTCGCGCCCGATCCGACGACCAATCCAGAACCGGTGATCCAGGTCTACGCCGCCCGCGCGGTGTCGTGGCGCGGGGTTTTCGCGGTTCACACCTGGATCGCGGTCAAGCCTGCCGGTGCGGCGCATTATTCACGATACGAAGTGCTCGGCTTTGGCGTCGTCAATGGCGCACCGGCGGTGCGTGTCGACCGGATGGGCCCCGACAATTACTGGTTCGGCGCGCGGCCGCGGCTGGTGCTCGACCGCCGCGGGCAGGGGCTCGACCCGGTGATCGACAAAATCCGCGCCGCGGTCGCGAGCTACCCCTACCCGCATGAATACCGCGCCTGGCCCGGCCCCAACAGCAATACCTTTACCGCTTACGTCGCCCGCCAGGTGCCGGAGCTCGGGCTCGCCTTGCCGGCGAACGCGGTCGGCAAGGATTACCTGCCGGGGGGTGCCGTCATCGGTGTCGCGCCGAGCGGCACCGGCGTCCAGTTGTCGCTGTTCGGCGTTGTCGGGCTCCTCGTCGCAGTCAAGGAAGGGGTCGAGCTCAACCTTTTGGGCCTCAATGTCGGCCTCGACTTCGCCGCACCGGCGCTGAAATTGCCGGGGGTCGGCGAGCTCGGCTTCCGCACCTGACGCCGTCGCGCCCGCGCCGCCGCCGCGCCTATTTCGGGTAGATCCGCTGGTAGACCCCGGGCGAGCCTTCGTCGTGGCGCAGGTTGGGCGACATCCGTCGCGTCCACGGGTTGCTCGCCCGCGACCGCGCCCAGGCCTCGGTCTCCGACACGCGTGGGTGCTCGAATTCGTAGAGCGTCAGGTATTTCGGCTGGCCCTCGACCGCGACATAGCGGCGGGCGCCAAGGCATCCGGGCACCGCCAGATAGCCCGGGATGTAGACCGTGTTGTACCAGGCGTTGAATTCCTCCTCGACCGCACTCGACACGTCGATCCGCCCCATCTGCAGCGCCGGCGCCATCTCGGCGGTCTGCTCGATCGGATGGGTGTGCGCCGGAAAGATCTGGCGATAGGCGTTGCGCAGGAAATTGCGCCCGATCCGGCTCGTACCGCTCTTCTGCCGCCCGGCCGAGGGCTGGTATTTGAGCGAGTCGAGATAGGCCGCGCTGCGCAGCACGTTGTGGTCCTCGAGCTCGTAGATCGCGAGGTATCTGGGACCGCCCTTTAGCGCCGAATAGCGCCCGGCGCTCAAGAAACCGGGGATCTGCAACAGCCGCGGGATGTGCTCCTCATCGTACCAGCGGTTGAATTCAGTCTCGAATTCGGGGTCGATGTCGGTCCACACCATCAACAGCCCGGTGCCGCGCGTCTTGGCCATCGTCTCCTCCTCGCTTCGCGAAAGCCGAAGCGGCGAGCCTAGCACCTGCCGACCCGCGTTCAAGCCGCCGGCGCCGGCCGGCCGCGGCTTACTTCTGCTTGTCGGCGTCGAGCACCGCCTGCACCCGCGCGGGATCGGCGGCGAGCGGCTCGATGCCGGCGCGCTCGACCTGCAACAGCTGGCCGACGGTGCTGTTGCGTGCACCCCAGCCGCGGTTCATCGCCTCGGTCAATTCCTCGTAGGCGAGGTTGGCAAGCCGCATCGGCACCCCGACCTCGCGCCCGAGCCCGACCGCGAGCCCGACATCCTTGTGCAATAGGCGCAATGCGAAATCGGCCGGGTCGTGCCGGCCGGTCAGCAGACGGCTGAGCCGGTCGAAGGTGCGCACCCGGCCGGTCGCCCCCTGGCGCACCGCCGCCCACAAATCGACCGGCTCGACCCCGGCCTTGACGCCCATCGTAAAGACCTCGGCGAGCGCCGCCCCCAAGACCGCGCTGGTGCAGTTGTGCACGAGCTTGGCGATCGAGCCAGCGCCGATCGGGCCGATATAGGCGGCCTGGTCGCCCATCGCGTCGAGCACGCGCTTGTGGCGGTTGAAGATCTGCTCGTCGCCGCCGACCCAGATCGCCATCTTGCCGCTCGCAGCACCGGAGGGTCCGCCGCTGACCGGCGAGTCGAGCATATAGAGGTTCTTCTCGGCGAAGACGGCGTGGATTTTGCGCACAACAGTGACCGAATTGGTCGACATGTCGAAGAGAGCGGTGTCGGGGCGCAAGCCCTCGATCAGCCCGTTTGGCCCGAGGGCCACCTGTTCGACATCGGCCGGCACCGGCAATGAGGTAAAGATGATCTCGCTCTGCTCGGCGACCGCTTTCGGCGAATTGGCCCAGACCGCACCCTTCGTCAGGAACGGCTCGGCCGCGGCACGGCTCAGATCGTGCACGACAAGCTCGTGCCCGGCCTTCTGCAAATTGGCGGCCATGCCCTTGCCCATCATGCCGAGGCCAATAAATCCGACGCGCATCTTCCCCTCCCTCACCCGCAAACCCATTGCCAGACAAGTTTTCCCGCGCTCCGCCGCCGGGCGCAAGCGCCAACCCCTCTCCCATGCTGCCGGGAGGATTTGCCGATCGTCTCCGATTATAGCTTATGCAAGCCGCAACCCATTGGTGAAGCAGATCGATTCCGCGGATTCGGGATCGGCTTCCTTGACCAAGGGGCGGAGCCGGCTGAGCATCTCGCCCCGCCAGTCGCCTAACTCATTGATTCTCGCGTCTATCAGCCGAGAAGGAGACTCGCTTTTCTGCGACCCGCTCTTGTTCACGCGCGTTTCTCCCTCAATCCCGAGGCTGTGATAAGCGAATACGAAGACAAGCATAACGCTTTGACGTGTTCCGAAGAGCTTCAATCTAGCCGCGCCAAGACCTGCTCCAGGTTGGCAAAGAACTGCTGCCACCCGTATTGGGCGCCCTGGTAGGCCTGCTGTTGATCCGGCCGGAAGCCCGACTGCTCCATGCGCAGGTGGGTCCCCGTGCTCGTCGGGGTGAGCGTCCAAGTGACAACACTCTCGAGACCATAGGCCGCCCACGTGTAAGCCAGCGTTTTGTTCGGCTCGACGGACATTACCCGACAATCGACGACGCCCCAGTCGGCGCTAAGATTGAAACGGTGGTCCACGACAGGCTTGAAGTCGTTCTTCATCAGCCACTCCTCGATCAGGTGTGGCTGCGTCAGCGCGCGCCAGATCTTTTCCGGCGGACAAGCTATCTCGCGTTCGACAACGACGGAGAGCGGTTCGGTAGCGGTATTGGTCATTGGTCCATCCTTTTCAGCAGATCTTCGAGGTGGTCGAACCGGCTTTGCCAGAACCCGGCCATCTGGCTTGTCCAGTCGACCAGCGGGGCCAAGGCGCCGAGCTGCGCGCTATAGTGCGTCTGGCGACCTTCGTGGCGGTCGCGCACCAGCCCGGCGTGCTTCAGGATCCCAAGATGCTTTGAGACGGCCGGTTGCGAAACCCCGGCGCGAGCCGTCAGAGCCCCGACCGTCAGCTCTCCGTCGCGGCACAATCGCTCGAAGAGAGCCCGCCGAGTGGGATCGGCGAGCGTTCTAAATAGCACATCGTGAGCGTCCGGCATTTTGAGATCGATAACCTGCGGGCTATTGATCCGACGTATAACCATCGAGCTATATGTTAGTCAAGCCCCGCTGCGATGTACCTGCCTACGGATTGGCACCTGGGCTGCGGCGAATGTATGGTGCCGCCGCAAACAGGATTGGCCTTGCCGATGAGCGTGCCCGAAAAATCGTACGAGCCCGAGGCGGGGTGCCCGCTTGATGGGGTGCGGGTCGTCGACATGTCGCGGCTCGTGTCGGGCAACATGGTCAGCCTGCAGCTCGCCGACTTCGGCGCCGAGGTGATCAAGATCGAGGATCCGAAAAGGGGCGACCCGCTGCGCGCCTGGCAGACCGACGGGATCAGCGTCCACTGGAAAGTTTATTCGCGCAACAAAAAGAGCGTGGCGCTCGACCTGCGCGCACCCCGCGGCCGCGAACTCTTGGCCGATCTGATCGCCGATGCCCAAATCCTGGTCGAGAATTTCCGGCCGGGCACACTCGAGGTGATGGGGCTCGCCCCCGCCGAACTGCATCGGCGCAATCCCGGGCTGGTTGTCGTCAGGGTCTCCGGCTGGGGCCAGGACGGGCCGTACCGCGACCGGCCCGGCTTCGGCACCCTGGTCGAGAGCATGTCGGGCTACGCCGCGCGCACCGGCTTTCCCGATCGCGAGCCGGCCTTGCCGCCGACCGCACTCGCCGACATGGTCGCCGGCCTTTATGGCGCGATGGCCGTCATGGTGGCGTTGCGCGAGGTCGAGAGCAAGGGTGCGCCGGGCCAGGTCATCGACCTGCCGCTCCTCGACCCGCTGTTTTCTTTTATCGCCACCGAAGCCGCGATCTACCGGCTGACGGGCCAAGTCCGCGAGCGCACCGGCAGCCGCTCGGAGACGACCTCGCCGCGCAACGTGTTTCGCACCAAGGATGGACGCTATATCGGCATTTCGGCCTCGATCCAGGCGATGGCCGAGCGGTTGTTCCGCGCGATCGGCCATGACGACATGATCGCCGACCCGAGGTTTCTCACCAACAGCGACCGGGTGAAGAACGCGGAGGCCTGCGAGGCGCCGATCGTCGCCTTTATCGCCGCGCGCAGCTTGGCCGAGAACATGGCGATCTTCGAGCGCGCCGAGGTCACGGCCGCACCGGTTTACGACATCGACCAGTTCATGGCCGACCCGCATGTGCTGGCGCGCGAAATCCTGGTCGACCTGCCCGACGCCGAGATCGGCCGTCTGCCGATGCACAACATCATCCCGCGCTTGTCGGAAACGCCAGGCCGATTGCGCCGCCCGGCGCCCGAACTGGGCGAGCACACCGCCGAAGTGCTGGGCGCGCTCGGGCTCGACCGCGCGGCGATCGACGGGCTCGCGCGCGAGGGCATCGTCGGTCTAGGAGGGGCGCCATGAGCGACAATCTGCCGGTCTGGCGCTCGCTATTGTTCGTGCCGGTGACCCAGCGCCGTTTTGTCGATGGTGCGGCGCGCCGCGGTGCCGACGCCATCATCCTCGATCTCGAAGACAGTGTCGCGGCCTCGGAAAAGGAGCGGGCGAGGGGGCTCGTGCCCGAGGCCGCCGCGATCGTCGCGCGCGGTGGTGCCGATGTCGTCGTCCGCATCAACCGGCCATTGCGGCTCGCGGTGCGCGACATCGAGGCGGCGGTCGGCCCCGGCGTGCTGGCGCTGGCATTGCCCAAGACCGACAGCCCGGAGCATGTGCGCCTCTTGGCCGAGATCGTCGACGAGGTCGAGGCCGAGCGCGGCATCAAGCGGGGGGCGACGCGGCTGATCGCGATGGTCGAGACCGCGGCGGCATTCTTCCGCATCGCCGAGATCGCCCGCGCTCATCCACGGCTCTGCGCGCTCAACCTCGGGGCCGAGGATTTCGCCACCTCGGCCGGCATCATGGCGGAGCCCGAGGCGCTGACGATGCCAAAGCAGATGGCGGTGTTCGCGGCCCGCGCCGCCGGGATCATGCCGTTGGGCTTTATGGGCTCGATCGCCGAGTTCCACGACCTCGACGGCTTTCGCCAAACGATCCGCCGGTCGCGGCGCTTTGGGTTTATCGGCGCCTCTGTCATTCACCCGAGCCAAGTGGCGATCCTGAACGAGGAGTTCCGGGCGAGTGCGGCGGAGGTCGACCACGCCCGCCGCATCGTCGCCGCCTACGACAAGGCATTGGCCGAAGGTGTCGGCGCCGTCACCGTCGACGGGAAGATGATCGACGTGCCGGTCGTCGAACGCGCCCAGCTGTTGCTCGAACGCGAGGACGCGATCGCCGCGCGCGAAGCACGCATGCAGGCGCCGAAATGAGATTAAAAGCCTCGACTTATCCGCTTTACCGGCGAAGGCCGGTATCCACGGCTGCAATGCGTCCCGGCCTGCGAGGCTGTGAAGAATTAGCCGCATCAAGGTTGTGCGTGGTTCGAGACGGGCCCTTCGGGCGCTCCTCACCGTGAGGGAAGTCCCTGATAGGGTTGGGGATGGTCGTCATCCTGAGGAAGCCGCGAAGCAGCTGTCTCGGAGGACGCACCCCGCCGATCCAGCCGGGTTTCAATTTCGTCACACGCTCGTGGGCCGGGATGACGCTGCGGGGGGTGCTTCGAATTCGCAGCATGGAAGACGAAGCGCAATCCTGCTCGCCGCCTTCGCGGGTGCCACGGCGCTGGTCGCGGGGGTCGCCGCAGCCGACCAATCCGACATGATCGCCGAGCCGGTCGCGGTCCTGCAGGGGCTCGACAAGATCACCGCTCGGGTGTCGGAAATCACCGCACCCGTCGGCAAAACGGTGCAGTTCGGCGGCCTCGAGATCACCGTGCGCGACTGCGAGAAGAACCCGCCCGAGGACCGGCCCGAGGACGCGGCTTTTCTGCAAATCGACGAGGTGCGCCCCGGCGAGGAGAATGTGCGGCGGTTCAGCGGCTGGATGTTCGCGCAGAGCCCGGCGCTGTCGTCGTTGGAGCATCCGGTCTACGACATCGTGTTGCTTGACTGCAAAGGCGCCCCAGCGAGCGCCAGCGGGTCGCCGCCGGCTCCTTCCGGCAGTTCGGGCGGAAACGACGCGCGGTAGCCGAGTGCCGCGGCGAGCAGGCGGCGATAGCGGGCGCGGGTGATTTCGATGCCGCCAAAGCGCGCCAGATGCGGGGTCAGGAACTGGGTGTCGAGCAGGCGGTAGCCGCCGAGCCGCAGCCGCGCCACGAGATGCACGAGCGCCGCCTTGCTCGCGTCGGTCTCGCGGCTGAACATGCTTTCGCCAAAAAAGGCGGCGCCGATCGAGACGCCGTAGAGCCCGCCGACCAGCGCGCCGTCGCGGCGGCATTCGACGCTGTGCGCGGCACCGCGGGCGAATAGCGCCGCGTACAGCCGCACGATCTCGTCGTTGATCCAGGTGTTCGGGCGCTTGTCGGTCGCCTCGGCGCAGCTGCGGATGACCGCCTCGAAAGCGGTGTCGCAGCTGACCTCGAACCGCGCTTGATGCAGCACCCGGCGCAGCCGGCGCGGGACGTGAAACGCGTCGAGCGGCAAGATGCCGCGGTGGTGCGGGTCGACCCAGAACAGCTCGGGGTCGTCGGCCGAATCGGCCATCGGAAAAACCCCGGCGGCATAGGCGGCAAGCAGGATTTCGGGCGTCAGGCGGATCTTTCGCGGGTTCATCCGCGGCGGCCGACAAAGCGCTCGAGCCAGTGCGTGTCGTAGTTCCCGTCGATGAATTCGGGAGCGTCGATCAGGCGCTGGTGCAACGGGATCGTCGTCTCGATGCCCCCGATCACATATTCCTCGAGCGCCCGGCGCAGCCGCATCAGGCATTCGTTGCGGGTCTTGCCGTGGATGACGAGTTTCGAAATCAGGCTGTCGTAATAGGGCGGCACGGTGCAGCCCTGATAGAGCGCGCTGTCGACCCGCACACCGAGGCCGCCCGGCGCATGGTAATCCGTGACCCGCCCCGGCGACGGGCGGAAGCTTACGGGGTCCTCGGCGTTGATCCGGCATTCGATGGCATGACCGGAGAGGCGGATCTCGGCCTGCCGATAGCCGAGCGGGGCGCCGTCGGCGATGCGCAATTGCTCGCGCACGATGTCGACGCCGCTGACCATCTCGCTGATCGTGTGCTCGACCTGAAGCCGCGTGTTCATCTCGATGAAAAAGAATTCGCCATCCTGGTAGAGAAATTCGAGGGTGCCGGCGCTGCGATAGCCAAGCGTGCGCATCGCACCGACGGCGAGCGCGCCGATCCGGCTGCGCTCCGCGGCGTTGAGCGCTGGGGAGGGCGTTTCCTCGAGCACCTTTTGATGCGAGCGCTGCAACGAGCAGTCCCGCTCGCCGAGGTGAACAACGCCGCCCTGACCGTCACCGAGGATCTGGACCTCGATATGCCGCGGCCGGTCGAGATAATGTTCGAGGTAGACCTCGCCGTGCCCGAAAAACGAGATCGCCTCGTTCTGCGCGATCGGCAGCAGATGGGCGAGTTCGGCGCGGTCGCGGGCGACCTTCATGCCGCGGCCGCCGCCGCCCGCCGCCGCCTTGATCAGGATCGGATAGCCGAGCCCGTCGGCCGCGGTTTGCGCGGCGGCGGGGTCGCGCACGGCACCGTTCGAACCCGGCACCGTCGCGATGCCGAGCCGGGCCGCCGCGGCCTTTGCTGCGACCTTGTCGCCCATCAGCCGGATATGCTCGGGTGCGGGGCCGATAAAGACAAACCCGTGCTCTTCGACCGCGGCGGCGAAATCCGCGTTCTCGGCGAGAAAACCGAGCCCTGGATGAATGGCGTCGGTGCCGGTGATCGTCGCCGCCGACAGGATCGCGGCAACGTTCAGGTAGCTGTCGCGCGCCGGCGGCGGGCCGATGCACACCGTCTCGTCGGCGAGGCGCACATTCATCGCGCCGGCATCGGCGGTCGAATGCACGGCGACCGTCTTGATCCCCATCTCGCGACAGGCGCGGTGGATGCGCAGCGCGATCTCACCGCGATTGGCGATCAGAACCTTCTCGAACATCGGATTCCGCCGCTCACTGGGCCCTCGCCGCCCCCAGGGGCTGAGAGGGAGAAAATCATTCGATCAGCATCAGCACCGCGCCATATTCGACCGGCTGCGCGTCCTCGACCAGGATTTGCGCGATCCGGCCGGCGCGCGGCGCGCGGATTTCGTTCAGCACTTTCATCGCTTCGATGATCAGCAGCGGCTGGCCCGCGGCGACGGTTTCGCCGAGGCGGACGAAGGTGGGCGTTCCCGGCTGCGGCGCCAGATAGGCGGTGCCGACCATCGGTGCCGTCACCGCGCCGGGGTCGATGACGGGCCCGCTCGCGCCGGCCCCGGGGGCCGCAGGCAGGGGCGCTGCAGGCAGGGGCGCCGCAGCCGAAGCCGCGACTGCCGCCGCTGCCGGTGCGCCGCGCGAGACCCGGATCAGGCGGTCGCCGACCGCATATTCGATCTCGGTCAGACCGTTTTCCGCCAGCAGCTCGGCAAGGGTGCGGATCAGGTCGGGGTCGGGCGCCAGCGGCGAGGGGCGGCGTCCGCCGAACCTCACCGAGCCTCCTCGCCGGGAGCGTCCTCGATCAGGTTGGCGAGGGCTTCGAGCGCCAGCTCGTAGCCATGGGCGCCGAGCCCGCAAATAACGCCGCGCGCCGCGAGGCTGACATAGGAATGATGTCTGAACCGCTCGCGGCGAAAGATGTTCGACAGGTGAACCTCGATGACCGGCAGCTCGGCGGCGTAAAGCGCATCGAGCACCGCGACCGAGGTATGAGTAAACGCGCCGGCGTTAAGCACGATCCCATCCGCCGATTCGCGCGCCTCTTGAATCCAGTCGACGAGCTGGCCTTCGTGGTTGGTCTGGCGAAAATCGATCTGCAGGTCGAGCGCCGCGGCCCGCACTAGGCAGCGCGCCTCAATATCGGCCAAGGTATCATGGCCGTAAACCGCGGGGTCGCGCACTCCCAAAAGATTCAGATTTGGGCCGTTCAACACAAAGACGGTAGGCAAGGCAAACCCTCCGGACGGAGCACGGTCTGACCATTTTACCCGCCGCGCCGCCGCCACGCGAGCGGCGCCTTGCCTCGACATCCCAAGGGGCGCGGCAACGGAGGTCCGCGCCGTCGGCGAGCCGCGAACACTGCTCGGCGGCATCCTCGAGCAAGCCGATGCTGCACGTAGATTTTGCTGGCTTGATCGCGCGAGAACGGGATGCCGCAACCGATGCGCCAACCGCGCGGCCGAGCCGAGCCGGAGGCCGCGGCCGGTTAGGCGGTGGCGAGTGGGTATTTCGTGTGACGCCGACCCCAGTCTAACAGCGCCCGAAGCACCGGACGCAACTCCTCGCCCTTTGCGGTCAACAGGTATTCGGCGCGCGGCGGATGCTGTTCGTAAAAGCGGCGCTCAACGATCCCCGCGTCTTCGAGCCTCTTCAGACGCGCCGACAATGTGTTCGGGCTGATCCCGATAAGCGAACGCTCGAAATCCTGGAATTTGCGCGGCCCGTCGACGACCAGGTCGCGCAATACCAGGATCGTCCAGCGCTCGCCGACGATGTCAAGCGTGCGGGCAATCGGGCAGCGCATGTCGTAGGGACCGGAACCGAGGGGCCGATTGATCATCGCGCTACGGTAACCGGCTCGCGATCGGATTCATAGTGACTCCTATTGAAATAGTGACTATGGTAGCGATACCGAATTTGCGGGAGGCCGATGATGACAGCCGCTACCCTCGATCCCAGCTTCGTTTCCCCACGCCGCGGATGGCGCGCCTTGCTTTGGATCGCGCCGCTGACGGCATTATGGATCGCCGTCAATTACGCTTTTCCCATTCTGCCGGCGAGCGGCCTCCAAACCGTAGCCGCCCGCGTCTTCATCCATATTTTGCTGGCGCTGGGACTATGGCTGGGCCTCGAGCGCGCCGAATTGACCCCGAGTCAGCGGCGCAATGTCTGGCTTGCGATCATGGTTCCCTTCACATTATGGCTGGCGGTTATCTGGAGCGCGGCTATCAACGGGGTGTTAAAGCCCGGAAATGCGCCGCTGCCGCTGCTGCCGCTCGCGATCTTCCTGCCGGTGATCATCGGGACCCCGTTGCTATTGCGCTCAGAGCGGATCGGGCAAGTCCTCGACGCGATGCCGACGGCGTGGCTGATTGCGCTGCAGCTCTATCGGGTCTTTGGCGGCGTCTTCCTAGTCGGTTGGGCGCACGGCGCCATACCGGGCGTCTTTGCGTTGCCGGCGGGCGTCGGCGACGTGACGACGGGATTGCTCGCTGTTCCGGTCGCGCTCTCGCTCGCCGCCGGCACGCTGGCGGCGCGCAAGACGGCCATTGCTTGGAATGTCTTCGGTCTTCTCGACTTCACCGTCGCGGTCGCGATTGGGTTGATGATCGCCCCTGGGCCGCTGCAGCTGATCGTTCCGAGCATTCCCAACACAGCCGGCGGGCTCTATCCGAATGTGATGATCCCCGCCTTCGCCGTACCGAGTTCTATCCTGCTGCATGCCTTGTCGCTGCGTCAGCTTAGCCGGCGCGGCAAGACGGCCTAAGCCGCCGGTAACGTCGTCGAGCCAAACCGCAGGCTGTTCCCGGCCCCCCGAAGGTCACTCGGTCGGAGGCGGCGCGAGCGGAGCGGCCGGCCCAACCTTACCTCGGCAAGGGTCTGCGGCCGACCGGATGCCAAGAAATGGAGCGGCAGCCAGAGGGCTTTGCCTCGACCCCGCGGGCGGCCATAGTGGCCACCATCGGCATCCTGCGGAGAAAGCCATGGCCATTACCCTCTATGATCTCGCCGGGGCGGAGGCGGATCGGCGGTTTAGTCCATTCTGCTGGCGCACCAAGATGGCGCTCGCCCATAAGGGGCTGGAGGTCGAGACAATTCCATGGCGGTTCACCGAAAAGGACGTGCTGCCGCAACCCAATCAGGGGCGAGTGCCGGTCATCGTCGATGACGGCCGGGTGGTACATGATTCCTCGGCGATCGCCGAGTACCTCGAAACGCATTATTCAAATCACCCGTCGCTGTTCGGCGACGCGACTGGAAAAGCGCTGACCCGGTTTGTCCAGAATTGGACCGAGACGGTATTGCAGCCGGGATTGGTCGGGTTTGTCGTGCTCGACATCTGCCGGCATTCGGCGCCGAAGGATCAGGCCTATTTCCGCCAGTCGCGCGAAGAACGGCTCGGGACGACGCTCGAAAATGTCGTCAACGACCGCGAGGCGCGGCTGCCGGCTTTTCGCGACAGCCTGGCGCCGCTGCGTCGCACCGTCGAGCGGCAGAAATTCCTCGCCGGCGAGATGCCCGCCTATGCCGATTACGTCGTCTTTGGCGCGTTTCAGTGGGCGCGCGCGATCAGCGATTTTGAATTGCTCGCCGCAGATGATCCTGTCGCCGCCTGGCGCGGGCGGATGCTCGACGCGTTCGGCGGTTACGCTCGCAAATCTCCTGCCTATGGCGGCTGACCGATGGCTGGCGCGGCGGGGCTCGCGATCCCGGCGCTGATCGTCCATATCCTCGCCGCCGTCGTCTGGGTCGGCGGGATGTTCTTTGCCCATCAGGTATTGCGGCCGGCCGCGGCAGTACTCGACCCGGCAGCGCGCCTACCGCTGTGGTCGCGCGTGTTCGGTCGCTTCTTCGCCTGGGTGATCGCGGCGATCGTCCTGCTGCTGGCGAGCGGATATGCCCTGGTCTTCGGCGTCTATGGCGGCTTTCGCGCGCTCCCGTTCTACATCAACCTGATGCAGGGGCTCGGCATCGTCATGGTGCTGCTTTTTTTGCACCTTTATTTCGCACCCTGGCACAGGCTTCGCGCGGCAGTGGCGCGCCGGGATTGGGTCGAGGGCGGG
>Ga0210390_10001237_pt1 | contig 24919 bp, 20 predicted proteins | sample IncBWH11OmetaG_FD_161050 | JGI IMG/M metagenome (GOLD analysis project Ga0210390, IMG submission 161050) | Forest soil microbial communities from Barre Woods Harvard Forest LTER site, Petersham, Massachusetts, United States - Inc-BW-H-11-O ... | reverse complement strand
GAGCAACTTTGATGCGTTCGAAAAGAAGCGGGATGCTCGCCGATTCTTGATACGTCGGAACGATGATCGAAAGTGTCGGAGTTGACCGCCCGGGCGTTGCGTCGCTAGCCATTCCACGCCACGCTTATTTCGTTCGGCGTTGATGACGCTATCTGCCGGTCGCGCTCGGATAAGATATGGGAAGCCTGCGCGTCAAGCCGCTGGCGGGGATGAGCGCAAGCTTGATTTCAGGGCGGCCGCGACGACCTAACGTGTAAAGCTGGGGCTGTCCGAGCCAAGCAAATAGGGGAATGGCAACGGCAAGGGTCGAGGCGACCTCTGCCGCCCGCGTGACAATGACCCCGCTCTGCCCGACGAAGCTTCCGCTGTCGTCCAAGAAGGCCCAACCGCGTGGGTCGTTTGAAAGCACAAAAATCGGGGTCTGAGGTCCAAAAGCCAGTGCAATTTTTCCTGCATCTGACCATTTGGTGGAGATGATGAAGCTGGGCGCCTGGACGAAGATCGGCGCCTTCTTGAGATTGCGCCATTCAAATCCCTCTAACGTCGGATCGGCGAGATGCGATTGCGCAGCCAAAACGACCCACGGCCAGCCTGTTGAAGCTTGCAGGATCGCGATGGCAACGATCGCGGCCAGCAGAGCCAACGAAACGAAAACCCACCGGCGAAGTGCGCCAGCGGAGACGCCGAACTTGTTTACCCACGCGCCCATCAATGCGAATGCAAAAAACCAACCGGGCATCGCCCAGTGAGGTTGGCCGCGGCCGCCCCAAAGCGGCGTCAAGGTGAACAAAACGATCGCCGGCAGGCTGAGGCAAAGCAAAAAGAGGCGCCGTTCGTCCCGCCAGTGACGAAACGCACTGGCGATGCCTGCGACGAGAGGTGCGAATATCCAAGGCGACAAAAAAGCGACTTCACCCACGACCATTGTAAGAAGCTGTGCCGGGTGCAATTCGCCGCCGGGTACTCCACGCGCGCCCTGAAACTTGAAGGACGCCCACCCATGCTGCGCGTTCCACACAATGACCGGCATTATCATGGCAAACGCCACAATCGCCGAGACATACGGCGCTGGATGTTTGAGCCAATGCCGCTGGTTGGATGAGAGCGTTACGAACGCCGCAAGTCCTGCCGCGGGTAGCACGGCGCTGTACTTCGCCAGTCCTGCCAAACCCAGGCCAACACCAATAAGGATCCAATATCGCCAAGCCAAGGCCTGATCGGGAGGCTTCGAAAAGAACAGGCGGCTCGCCGCCCACGCGACTACCGCCAACCCAAAAAGCAACGGCCCATCGGGTACGATCCAAGCCCCCGCTGACGCGAAAAAGAAAGGCGTAACGTTTAGGGCGAAGAGCCCAATTAGCGACGATCGAGGGCCGAACAGCTCACACGCGAATCGATAGTAGATCCAAGCCGTCGCGAAGAAGAGCGCAACAAATGGGTCGCGCGCGGCGACGCTCTCCCCTTCGACGAGGCTGGAGAAATGCACGATCCACAAATGCAATGGGGGATGGTCAAAATACGAAAGACACAAATGCCGCGAAATCGCGATCGTATAGCTTTCATCGATCCCCAATCCGAGAGCGACAGCAAAAAAAAGGCGCGCAACGAAAAATCCTAAGAGAATGGTAAGGGCGAGCTTGTTCTCTTCCAAGTCCGGCATCCCGCGCATTCGAGTTATTCGGAGACCTCGCCACGCTTCATTGCTGGTGAGGGCCCTCAGACGGATTGACATGCAAACAACCGTGCTTCAGAGCATTCGGAAGCCGCTCCCGGTGAAAGACTATATTGTGCGGCCGGGCATATTTAGCGCCCTCAAATAATCGAGTCGCTACAAGGACCGCTTTTGTCGCCCACAAGCGCATCTCACCTAGTGAATGTCGGTTGCTTCGACCCACCATCCGGGATGTTCCGCGGCGATGACCCGCCGCGCCCCTGCCGCTCGGCGTCGATCGGCAAACAAGGCAAAACACGTCGCTCCTGAACCTGACATTCCGGTGGCTTTGACCTCAGGGATTTGAGACAGTCTTTTGAGCACAGTGGCGATCGCGGGCGCTACCCGAATCGCCGCAGTCTCCAGGTCATTGCGGCTGTGAGAGAGAAAATCTAAAACGGCCGTTGCGCCAGATCCCGCTATAGGTAACGATCGTGGGCGTGATTCAATGGTCGATACCGACGCAAGGTCAAACACGGCGAAAACTTTCGGCGTCGGCACCTGAACTTGCGGGTTGACCAGAATGGCAAAGATATTTGGCAACCGAATCGCCGGACCGAGTTTGTCGCCAATGCCCCGGATGACGCGGGCTTGGGGAGAAAGACATGCCAAGACATCGGCTCCCGTCGCCTGAGCAGAAGCGCGCACTCGTGGATCTTCAACTCGCAATCCAGCCTCGTCGGCGAGCAACCGCAAAGCGGCCGCCGCATCGGCAGAGCCTCCGCCAAGTCCAGCCGCGATTGGCAGCCGCTTGATTAGTCGGAATCGACCGAGCCTCAACCCTGGCATGTGTGTGGCAAGCGAACGCGCGGCGCGCAACACAAGGTTCTCATGGATAGGCCCAGCCTCATCAGCGCGAGGGCCGAGAACCTCAAGTATCAAGTCATCTCCGGGCTCAAAAGCAAGCCAGTCGAATAGTCCAGCAAAGCCCACGAGACTCTCAACCTCATGATATCCGTCGGTGCGGCGTCCAATCACCCGCAAAGTTAGATTAATCTTCGCTGGAGCGCGGAGCCATCGCATAGGGTTTATGGGCCGCGACTCAACCTCCACCTTCCTTGTGCAACGAAGCCTTCGGTGTCGCAGTTTCGGTTGCGAGGTCCGGAAGTCCAAGCTCAATCTTTTTCAAAATCGCCGGGAGGTCTTCAGGGTCTGGGCCCATATCCCGGGCGTGATTCCATTGAAAGTGCGCCTCTATGCGGCGGTTGACCCGCCAATATGCGTCCCCCAAATGATCATTCAGAATCGGGTCGGCAGGCTTCAGGTTAATTGCCTTCTCCAGCGTCTCAGTCGCTTTATCGTATTGCCCAAGCTTAAAGTGAGCCCACCCGAGACTATCGACTATATAACCGTCATTCGGTCGTAATTCAACCGCTCTTCTCAGCATTTTGAAGGCCTCCTCTAAATTAAGCCCTTGGTCTACCCAAGAATAGCCAAGATAGTTTAAAACGAGTGGTTGATCCGGGTTGAGCTCGAGAGCTTTTTTGAAATCCGCTTCAGCCTTCGGCCACTGCTTGGATCGTTCGTAACAAATCCCACGGAAATAAAACAGAGTCCAATTGTCACGCTGGGGAATTCCAACGGTCGCGATTGCCTCGTCGTAAGTCGCCGCTGCCTCCATGTACTTCTTGGCAGAGCGCTGCAACTCGGCCAACGCGCTCAAAGCTTCGACGTCGTGTGGCCGCGACTCTACGATTTCAGTGAGTCGTCGCGTTGCTTCGCCGGTCTTTCCCATACCGTCAAGTTCAAGTGCGATTTGGATATCCGCGCCGATTTTCAACGGCGATGCCATCGGCACCAATTGGTAGGCAGCGATAACTTGGTCGCCTTGCCTTAGCTGTTCGAAAAGACTGGCTAATGTTACCGCAGTCAAATCGCTGGATGGTCGAAGGTAAAGCGATAACCGCAGATAGACGAGCGCCGGAAGCTCGTCTCCCTGGCGGCTCCCCGCGCTTCCCAGGCCATAGAGCGCCTCCGCAGCACCCTCCTTTGCGTTATGAATGAGCGGATCGAGAGATTGATTCGTCTTCAGGTCTGCAAGCGCCCGCTGGATGAGCGGATGGTGAGGAATAATTGCAGAGAAATCCTCGTATACCTTTGTTGCTCCCACCAAATCACCTCCCGCTGCTAAGACGCGCGCATAGGCATCGGCGAAACGGAGGCTGTTTTTATCATCGTCATAGGCGGACTTCAGCCTCCGCTGGGCCTCCGCAGAGTTTCCCAGCAGGCCGGCAATGAGGCCCGCGTGATAATCGCGAAAGGCAAGGACCGAGCGGTCGTGGATCCGGTCGAGCGCGTCGAGCGCTCGGCGGAGGTCAGACTGCCCTGCATAGCACCAAGCTGTAAGGAGTGCAGTCGTCACATCGCGTACACGCGTTGCGTCGGTGCCCGCCAAGTGGGCTCGCGCAGTCGCAAATTGTCCTTGTTCGATATCGCGAACTGCGATTGCAAGGCGCGCGAGGTTGTTGTTCGAATCGCGCATGAGGAGGCGTTCGCCAAGAGAGTTAGCACTCGGCTCATCGCCATTGGAGAGAGCAGCAGCGAAGGCACGCTCGAGGAGATCGGGATTTCGAGGATCGGCTCGGAGGGCTTCCCGGTAGTAGACTTCAGCCGCAAGTGTGTCCCTATCAGCGCTGGCGATAAGAGCCGAAAGATAATTTCCGGGTTGGGTATTTCCGATCGCCAACTTCTCCGATCCCGCCTCGGTTTGGATAGCTGCTGCCAAAGCAGCGCTGCTGGATACTGCCAAAGCCGAAGCTAAGAAAAAGGCTAGGCGGAGTGTCCAACATTGGGATCGGCTCTGCATGTCTCAGGACTTCCCACAATTGTCAGTTAGCAAACAAGCACGAATGAGACCCAAGAGACCCGCGCTGGCCTCTCCGACCAGAGAAATGAAGCATCCTTGCGCGACCTCTCGCTGGCAGTCGAAAGCGGCAATTTTACGCCCAGCTCACATATCCAAATAGTTTGGTCCGCCTCCGCCTTCCGGCGGAGTCCACTCTATGTTTTTAGCGGGGTCTTTGATATCGCAAGTTTTGCAATGGACACAGTTCTGAGCGTTGATAACAAAGCGTGGATCCGCGCGACTTGCCTCGTTGGCGTAAACAACTTCGTAGACTCCAGCCGGGCAATAAAGTTGTGCGGGCTCTCCGAAACGAGGAAGATTGTAACGGATTGGGATATCGGGATCGTGCAAATGAAGATGGACGGGCTGGTCCTCTTCGTGATTTGTGTTCGAAAGATAGACGGAAGAGGCTTTGTCAAACGTTAACACCGAGTCGGGCTTCGGGTAAACGATTGGAGCTACCTCGGATATTGGTCTTAGAGTGTCGCTGTCGGGCTCGTCGTGTCTGAGAGTGCGAAAAATCGAAACCCCGAACAATTCATTCGTCCACATATCGAAACCGCCAAGGACGACGCCGGGGGCAAGCCCGAATCGCGACCAGAGCGGCTTTACATTACGAACCTTGTAAAGATCACGGCCAATCTCCGAGTCTCGCCAAGAACTCTCGTAGTCGTTCAACTCGTCGTTCGCCCTACCCGCCGCTATTGCGTCGTGCACCTTCTCGGCAGCCAATATTCCAGACAAGAGTGCATTATGGGAGCCCTTTATGCGGGCAAAATTTACAAACCCTGCTGAACAGCCAATGAAAGCCCCCCCAGGAAAGACCAATTTCGGGACCGACTGCCAACCGCCGGACGCAATCGCTCGCGCGCCGTAACCTATGCGCCTGGCCCCGGCAAAGGTCCCGCGGACCATCGGGTGGGACTTGAAACGCTGAAACTCGTCGAATGGGGAGAGTGTCGGGTTTTTGTAATTGAGATGCAACACAAACCCAACCGAAACCAGCCGCTCGCCGTAATGATAGACAAATGATCCGCCGTTCGCGTCCTTTGACAAAGGCCAACCGAAAGTATGCTGAATAAGGCCCGGTGAAAAATGGTCGTCAGAGACTTGCCACAATTCTTTGAGACCAATTCCGTACTTCTGAGGCCCGCTCGCGGAATCAAGACTATAGCGAGCGACCGCCTGTTTTGACAACGAGCCGCGCGCCCCCTCCCCGAGCAGTACATATTTGCCGAGAAGCTCCATCCCTCGCATGAACCCTGCCTTCGGATGACCATCGCGGCTGACGCCCATGTCCCCTGTTGCGACGCCTACGACCTCCCCTTTGTCACCATACAAAAGCTCGGTCGCGGCAAATCCAGGATAGACCTCGACCCCGAGCGCCTCGGCGCGGCCGCCGAGCCATCGCGCGATTGCGCCAAGTGAGCCGATGAAATTGCTCTGGTTGCCCATCAATCGCGGCATAGCCCAATTGGGCAATCGCACCCCTCGCTTCTCCGTCAGATAGTAGAATTGGTCCGCTGCAACCCGAGTTTTGAGCGGGCATTCCGGGTCTGATCGCCAGTCGGGCGTGAGTCGGTCAAGCCCAATCGGATCGATCACTGCTCCCGAGAGGATATGCGCGCCGACCGTCGAGCCTTTTTCGAGGATGACGACAGAGATCTTAGGGTCCAAGGATTTGAGTCGGATCGCCGCAGCCAAGCCCGCGGGACCCGCGCCTACAATCACGACGTCATAGTGCATCAATTCCCGCGCCGGCGGTGTCGATTCTTGGGTCATGTTCCTTTGGCCATCAGGGTCGGGGCGCTCATCAGCTTTGCGTCATGAGCTTTTGCGACCGCTGCAACCTCGTGCCGTTAGAGGCTCAATATGATAGTTTGTCATTGAGCCGTTGCGCAAGCACTCAAGTTAGGCCGGATTGGTGTCTTCGACGAAGGATTCAATCGACCTTCAATTGGCTACGCTCCAGGCCGTGGAGGTCCTCCGTTGGTGGATTCGTGTCGGCGCCAGTAACGCGCTCGACGATGTGCCGCATAATCTTTTCGACGACAGTCTGGCCGAAGATGGAAACCAGCGCGGTGTACTACATGTATCGGAGTCGACACACCAATCCTCGCCGGCGGTATCAGAGATTGGATCGCGTGCGCCTCGAAGCGCGCGCATGCGGAACCCGCCCGACAACGCGGAGGCTTCGGCTCGCGCGCTCTCGCAAGCGGCGACCGATCTGGGAACGCTGCGGTCCATAATGGCGGATTTCGAGAGCTGCGCGCTCAAGCGGACTGCTACGCAACTGGTGTTCGCGGACGGTATCCCTGGCTCACGGGTTATGTTTGTGGGGGAGGCTCCGGGAGAGGATGAAGATCGAATCGGGCGCCCTTTTGTTGGAAAAGCGGGGCAATTGCTGGATCGCATGCTGAATGCAATCGGACTAGACCGACAGAGGGTCTACATCGCGAATGTTGTTCCTTGGCGGCCTCCAGGCAACCGGACACCGACACCTCTGGAGACGCAGATATGTCTGCCTTTCATCGAGCGACAGATCCACCTGGCCGATCCTGAATACCTGGTTTGCCTTGGCGGGTCCGCGAGTCGCACGATATTGGGCATCCAGGGAGGGATTATGCGTGCGCGGGGCTCATGGTTCGGCTATTCGTGCCAAGACGGGCGTAAGATCGGGGCGCTCGCTATGCTGCATCCAGCTTTCCTACTGCGGCAACCAGCACATAAGGGATTTGCCTGGGCGGATATGCGAGCGCTGGCAAGCGCGCTGAAACTGTCGCGCTGAAAGCGCTGCAAAGAGGAGATCGAAATTGTCTCGCAGAATAGGCATGCCCAAGTCCCGCAGCGACATCCCAAGGTGATGCAATGCAGCCCCGGCACGGATGGAGACCTTGTCAATGCAACCCACGCCAAAATCGTCCTCCGAAACTCGCCAATGGATGAGCTCGCGAAGCCTCTCCGCATGCGCACATTGACAGTTTATCCCGAAGGACGCGCCCGCCAGGCCCACGGTGCCGTTCAATCGCACATCAAGTTGAACCGTTGATTTCCGGCAGTTGCAAGGAGCTGTCGAAACCTTGCTATCCACCGGAAAACCCCGCGTCTGCAGACTTTTCACGGCCTCCTTTCGACCTCCGGCTAGGATCGCTTTGCATCTCTGGCCTATGAGAGGTTGGATCCAACGAGGAGGTCCTCCTTTGACCTTCGCGAAAGAGTTCACCTGCCAGCGCCTTGTCAATCAGCTCCCGCATCTCATCCAACCCGTAGATCGCGATGAACGATCCGAGGCGCGGCCCCTGGTTTTCGCCCAGAAGCACGGCGTAAATCATATTGAAGAACTCGTTCGAAACTCCCGGCCGCGCGGCCGTTGCTCCCTTGGCCGAGTGGTCCTGATAGCGAGGAATCGGCCGCGCGATGTCATAGAGCGCGTGCTGGATTTCGTCCGCGCTCGCTTTTGCCGACAATTGCGACAGCCTGCACGAAATCTGCGTGAGAACGCCGCGCTCGATGTCGTCGGCCTCGCGATAGCGCTTCTTGGGGGCGACAAAGTCACGAAAATAAGCAACCGCATAACGAACCAGGCTATCGAGGCGGGGGTGCGTTTCTGGCGACGCCAAGGGATAGTAGCGGCGAAGGAACCCCCAAAGAACTGACGGATTTTCGGTATTGGAAACCGCCGCGAGATTGAGCAGCATGGTGAAAGAAATCGGTGCCGTACTGTGCTCCTCGTGGGTCAGGACTTTGGGTTCCGGTGGCGCTCCGGCGTGAATGTGCCATACCGGATTGCCAAGCCGCTCCGTCCAAGGCTGGTGGGGGTAAGTTTCGAGAAACCCGAGATAGTCGTCGACCGTGCGCGGAATGACGTCGAAATAAAGTCGCTTCGCCGCTGTAGGCTTCTGGAACATGAATAAGGAGAGACTCTCCGGACTAGCGTAAGCGAGCCATTGTCCAATGGTGAGGCCGTTGCCCTTCGTTTTCGAGATTTTCTGCCCATTCTCGTCAAGGAAGAGCTCGTAGTTAAATCCGGCGGGCGGCTCCGCCCCCAAAACCCGCGCAATCCGCGACGACAGCTTGACCGAGTCGATGAGATCCTTTCCGGCCATTTCGTAGTCGACGCCGAGCGCACACCAGCGCATCGCCCAGTCCGGCTTCCACTGCAACTTGCAATGTCCGCCGGTCACGGGCGTGTCGAATTCCTCTCCGGTCGCCGGATCGCGCCATTGGATCGTGCCTGCGCTGGGGTCGTGCCCGAGCACCGGTGCCTGCATGACAATGCCTGTTCGGGGATGAATTGGAAGGAAGGGCGAATAGGTCGCCGCTCGCTCCTCGCGTAGCGACGGCAGCATGATAGCTTGCACCTCGTCAAGGCAAACAAGCATCCGCAACAAGGCCGTATCGAACCGCCCCGATTTGTAGGTCTCGGTCGACGACATGAATTCATATTCGAATCCGAACTGGTCAAGGAAAGCGCACAGCCGGGCGTTATTATATTCGGCGAAGCTGCCGTATTCGCCGAAGGGGTCAGGGACTTGTGTTAGCGGCTTGCCGAGATGAAGTAATATTGAATCGCGGTTGGGGATACTGTCAGGAACCTTGCGCAAACCGTCCATATCGTCGGAAAATGCGATCAGCCTTGTCTTGATGCGGTCTCCAGTGAGGATACGAAAGGCATATCGGACCATGCTTGTGCGCGCGACTTCGCCGAAAGTCCCCAGATGTGGAAGGCCCGAAGGACCGTAACCGGTCTCGAAGATCACCTCTTTACGTTCGAAGCGCTTGAGGCGCTCGATCAACTTTCGCGCTTCTTCAAAAGGCCACGCTTTTGATATTTCCGCAGCCTGGCGCAAGGATAGCGATGACATACTTTTCCTATTCGTTCTCAGCCTAGCGAATAAGTATTCAGTACAGCTCAAACCACAACCGCCCGCGACAAGAGCGAAGTTTACATCGGATTTTGTGTTCCCATGACGAATGGGCTTGATCCCTGCCGACTTCTTCCGTGTGCGGTTTTCGCCCAATAATGCGGCCATAAAATGAGGTCAAGCATCGCCGTCCAAGTGGCCATACTCACTAGAATATAGTATACAGGGAGCAGCACAATCAGGCCTGCAGTCAGTTTCAAACGCCGTAGTTTGGCGGCGACTATTGCTGGCAGAAGGATCATCCAGACGCCGGATAACGCGAGTATATAAGTGAAGACGTCGCTCATCTCCCGCCAGGGCGGGAGTGCGCCTTGACCGACCGCCAATGCGCGCCAAATCGTTCCAACCGCGAAAGCGGGCCAAAATAGACACCCAAAAATGGCCCCCACGATAAATGTCGTCGCGGCAACCGCTCGTTGAGGTCCAAGGTCGCGCCAAAAAAAGATTGGGCGCCTCGAGTGAACGATCAAGGTCTGCATCCAGCCTTTTTGCCAGCGTACGCGCTGTCGGAACCAAATTCGCAGTTCATATGGAGCTTCTTCCAAAGTGTCAGAATCGAGCGCTCTCACCTTGTAGCCGAAACGTGCTAGGCGTATCCCGAGGTCCGCATCCTCGGTGACGTTCCACTCGTCCCAGGCCCCTACCCCGACTAGGGACGGAACACGAAAGTGATTCGAGCTTCCTCCGAGGGGGATTGGTAAGTTGAGCGCGCACAGGCCGGGATTAATAACGTCAAATAATGTTGCATACTCAATCGCAAAGAGCTGGGACAACCAGGATTCGCTGTGATTCCGAATGGCGAGTCGGGCCTGGAGACAATCCAGATCTTTGTCGGCGGCGAATCGCGATGCGGCAAGGCGCAGTTGGTCAGGGGCCGGAATGTCCTCGGCGTCGTAAACGACGACGAGGTCCCCTCGCGCGCTGGACAACGCGATATTGAGCGCTCGCGGCTTTGTCTGCGGCCCGCCCGACGGTGCCACTATGACCTCGTAACGACCTGGCAACCGCAATTCGACGATCCGACTTAAGGTTTCGACGTCTCGCTGCTCGACGACCAACTTAATATCAAGTTTACCCTTCGGATAATCGAACGCGTCGATCGCTTTGATCAAGTCCTCTACGACATTCGTCTCGCGATAAAGGGCGACCACCACTGTATAGTTGGGAATTTCGTCATCCGCGAGTTCTGAAGGATGAATTTCCGGCCTACTCGCAACCGCGGCCATCGATCGAAGCATAATCGAGGCCGAAAAGATGAGCCAGAGCGTCGCGGAGCACATAGCCTTCAGAGCGTCGAAATTTACAACGGCAAGGACTAAGGCCAGTATCGCAATCGCCCCAACCGCTGCAATCTGTAAACCGGTCATCCCTTCCCTTGCGGTGAGGCTCGTAGGCAAACGACCAAGAGCAACGTCAAGGAGTTCCGTGCCACGATACGCGCGCACTAAACTCGCAAACCGCTGCGGCGAAGTCAGCGCAAAAGAACCTGAACGAATTGCGCCGGATAGAGTCGCTTCGATCAGCCGCGGGACGAACTGCGCACGAGGCGCAATGACCATCCGAGGGCCCGCGCCGTGCCATTCGATCGGTGCCGCGCCGCACCGCAATCCTTTTACTGCATCAAAAGCCCGTGCAAAAGGAGGGTCACCAGAATAATACTGGCAGCCCAGATGACTAGCCAGTGCGCGATAATAGACTTCTTCAGTTATTTTACCTTCGCTCAATAGCTGGTCGACTGGCCGAACAGCCTTAGGCGCCGCGGCAACAGCATTGAGCAACGGTTCAGGTGAAAATCCTTCTGCAGCAAGAAAAACCAATTCCGGCGGAAGTCCGCGCGCAACAAAGTCGGCGTGCTCACGGCTGGGCAAAGAAACTCGTACGTGCGGCCGATGAGCGCCTGCGCGTAGCGAAGGCCCCGGATTGCCACCTGGTTCATAAGTGTTTTCTGTCATAACACCATACGCCAGTATTTCGAAAGATCGAGGCGCGACACACAAGCCGGCAGTTTAGCTGCGCGCGAGTGAGCCCGCCGCAAACATAAGATACCAATTTTTCATTGTTGTCCCGAAAAATCATGCAAGGGCAACCGCTTGGCACAACCGCAGGTGTCCTTCGATCTCAACGGTCGAGTGACGCAAATCGATACGCGGAATGCTTCACGGTGAGACCTGCGGTATGGTGGACAAAAGCGAGCGTCTGACCCTTCATTTGGCCGAATCAAGCAAAGCGATCCGTGTGCCGACCCGGTTGGAGACGGTGCGCGTCTTTCATCTCGCGTTCCTCAATCCTTCGCCCGCTCGACATAGCCGCCATCCTCTGTCTGAATGACGATCCGAGCACCGACCGCAATGTGTGGCGGAACCGTTACGCGTGCACCGTTGGCAAGTCTTGCCGGCTTGTATGACGAAGAGGCGGTTTGGCCCTTCATCGCCGGTTCGGTCTCAACTACTTCCAATGTAACACGGGGTGGTAATTGTATAGCGACAGGGTTTCCATCGAATATAGACAGAATGACCTTCATCCCTTCTTGGAGCCATTGCGCCTGATCGCCGATTACATCCGCAGGAACTTGAAGCTGGTCGTAGGTGTCAGCATTCATGAAATGATACCCGTCCGCGTCCGCGTAGAGAAAATCAAAATTCTTGTCCTCGACGAATGCGCGCTCCACCTGCTCTGTAGTCTTATACCGGTCTGTCACCTTGACACCGTCCGAAAGGCGTCGCATGTCAATCTGAGTTGTCGGCGTGCCTTTGCCCGGGTGAAAACTTTCTGCCGAAAGAACGACGCACAACTGCCCATCCTCTCGTTCGATAATATTGCCCTTGCGGATCGAGCTTGCAATAACTCTCACGTCTGGTCCTCGGAATTGAAGGCGTCGTTTCGCCCTCGAGATCGGGCGCGTTTCGTTGAGCTGCGGATTGAAGGTTGCGGCACGGACCATACTGATTTTGGCGCCAAAGGCCAGTCGAGATCGACTTCGATCCTGTCTGGCTTCTGCCGCGGTGTCCCGTGAGCCCGCCACTGCCGCGACCCATCTGGAACCTAGGCCGATACGGCGAACGACGTGGCTGGCTGGTCGCCCGTGCGGGGATTTCCATCTTCGTGCGGCGCTGGTTCGACGCCAAAGGTTTCATCGAAGTCCAACCTGCCGCCCTTCAGGCTTCGCCAGGAAACGAGACGCACTTGCACGGGTTCAAGACCGCGCTCCTTCTGCCTGACGGTTCGCTGCATGACGGGTATCTACATACCTCACCGGAATTCGCAATGAAAAAGCTTCTGGCCGCTGGAGAAAGCCAGATCTTTGCGCTGACTAGTGTTTTCCGCAACCGCGAGCGAACGGCCCTCCATGCACCTGAATTTGTGATGCTGGAGTGGTACAGGGCATGCACCCCATTGGAGCGCCTTATTGAGGACTGCGTTGCGGTAGTCGCGCTCGCCGCCCATGTCGCCGGAACGAAGGCGTTCGTGTATCGTGGTCGGGAGGCCAATCCGTTCGACCCGCCGGAGCTATTGACGGTACGGGATGCGTTCTGCCGCTACGCCAGCATCGACATTTACGACAGTTTGCCGGTTAATGGCTGTGCCGACACGGAGACGCTCGCTCTACAGGCAAAGGATTCCGGTATTCGCGTCGCCCCGGATGACGACTGGTCGGACATATTCAGTCGTATCCTCAGTGAGCGGGTCGAGCCAAATCTAGGTCTAGGGCGACCCACCGTCCTTCATGCGTATCCAGCAAGCGAGGCGGCGCTCGCTCAGGTGAACCCCAATGATCCGCGAATTGCCGAACGCTTCGAATTGTACTGTTGCGGCGTCGAACTGGCCAACGCTTTCCACGAGCTGCGTGATCCGGGTGAGCAACGGCGACGATTCGCCTCAAGTATGAAAGAACAGCAGCGCATTTTCGGCGTCTCCTATCCCATCGACGAGGACTTCCTCGCAGCCCTCGCCGATATGCCGGACGCAAGTGGCGCCGCGCTTGGCTTCGACCGGCTCATAATGCTGGCAACCGGCGCGGAACGGGTCGAGTCCGTCCAGTGGACTCCGGTCTTTGACCCGATCCGGAGAAGCCAATGAAGCCAGGTTCACGGCTTATTGCGAAGTCACGAATCGATCAAAGTATATTCTGTATTCCCTTCCCGAGCTTCACAATGGATGATCGTAGCCCCAGTGGACGTGTCCATGAATGCACGGCGATCGTTGCTCAGTGCGACGAGTAAGGTCGCGGTCCTCCAGTGGCCGTGCGGGACCTTGGCGACGAGCCTACGTCTGCGCGGAGCCCAGCCGTAGAAGCGGGTCATGTTGGTCTTGGTCCAGTTTGTCATGGGTCCAGGTCTCGTCGACGAAGACCAGACGCGAAATGATCGACGCGTTTCTGATGGCCTGCGATCGCGCTTTATGTCCGGGCGATCCTGCTCGCGCACGACGAGCGTCTTTTTGAGCGTGACGCCAATGCGGCGGAAGAAACAGCTCATCACCGAGGTATCCGCTCTGACTCCGCGCTCGGCCGGCAACCGATCGCAAAGCGCCTGCAGCGTGATATCTGACTTCTCGGCTCTCAGCGCTGCGAGAAACTCATGATGCGGCTCCGGTTTCGAGCGCAGGTAGCCGCCCATCCTGGCAGCCGCGCGAACCGTTTCGCTCGAACCGCTGCCCCACTTGATGGCGACCTCGAGCGGGACTTCGGACTTCGTCGGCGGCGACATCTTCCACGAGCGCCTCAACCTCAACCAGCTCGATTCGGCCCGGCCCGTGCTCGGACACGCCGATACCGAATGCCAGTTCCCGGTCTCATGTGCGGTGCCTCGACCCATCCCGGCGGCGGCGTCACCGGCGCGCCCGGCCGCAATGCGGCGCGCGAGATGATCCGCGATTTCCGCGCCAGACGATGGATCAAAGGCATCTTCAGGATTGAGCTGAGGTCGAGTTCCCAGGAGGGCCAGAGACCGGGTCGAGCAGCTTCGCATTCATGATTCGCCTTCGGCGGTCAAATCGTTGCTGCGCAGCGTTAATTCGAGCACGCCGCAAAGCCGCGGGTGCGGCGCGACGGGCTTTCCGCGAATTATCATGTAAGGGAGAGCCGATACCTCACCGAAGATCGAGCCTTCCGAACTTATTCGCGACTGTCCACGCCGGTTTGATGAGGGCGCCAAGCGGCGAGTTGAAACGATCGGCAGCAGCGGCGCGAGGCCTTCGGTCCGCTAACCCTCGCCGTGGCTGCGGCTCAAGCCGCCGCTTTCCTTCACCCAGGCGAGCGTCACCATGCCCAGCAGCACCGCCAGGCCGAAGAACCCGGACGCGAGCGAAGTCGAACGCGCGCCGATCAATTCACTCGATCCCGTCCGCTTGATTCCGATATAATCGCCTCCCCCATAGCTCGGAGAGGGGTTCAAGCCGACGACGCGCGGCATGGCGATCGCGCCGGTCGAGCCCGCCGCGATGCGACGCGCCGTGCCACCGGTCGCTTCAGCGATCGGCCGCAGCTTTTCCGAGGTCGAGACGACATCCCGCATTTCGAGGGGATTCTCCTGGCCGACGTCGACCAGCGCGACATGTTCGCCGTCCTCGGCGCGATAGAGCCCAAACCGGTTGACAGTCACATGGGCGCGGCTGAGGCCGGGCGCAGAAGGCGTCAGCTCAAGCTTGGTCTTCGCACCGTCCGGCGCGACAAGGTACGTTTCGCGCGGTTCGCCGCTCACGCTCTGACGCTCGACGGTCACGTCGCGGCCCTTGGCGCTCGCGCGTAGGGCCTCTTCTTCCAGATCGGGCTCCTTCATTAGCCAATGCGCCAAGCGGCGCAACAGGTCGAGGTATGGCCCGCCGCCGTCATACCCGCGCGCCCAAAGCCACATCTGATCGCTCAACAGCAGGCCCACCCGCCCCTTGTCGACCCGCGACAGCACGAGGAGTGGCTTGTCGTCCGCGCCGCTCATCACCGTCAGGCCACTCGTCGGCTTCGCCCCGACGAGCCGGAACCAGCGGCCCCAATTCGGTTCGCCATTGCTAGCGTCGAGACCGTTCAAACCTCGGGTCACCGGGTGGCGCATGCCCTGGTCGGACACCCGGGCGCGATACGGAGCCTCGACGTCATCACCGCTCGGCTCGGCCGGCGAGATGGCACCCAGCGGCGAATAGTAAAGGCCGTCGGGGGTGGAGAATTCCGGCCCCTCGGCCATTAACAGGGCGCCGCCGTCGCGCACGTATTTGGCGATGTTCTCGAGGTAGATGTAAGGCAGGATCGACTGCTGCGCATAGCGATCGAAGATGATGAGGTCGAAGTCCTTGATCCTGCGGCCGAACAAATCGGCGACCGGAAAGGCTATCAGCGACAATTCATTGATCGGCGTGCCGTCAGCGCCTTTCTCCGGCGGGCGCAATATGGTGAAATGTACCAGATCAACATTGGCGTCGGATTTCAGCAGATTGCGCCACATTCGTTCGCCGGGATGCGGCTTGCCGGAGACCAGCAACACCCTGAGCTTGTCGCGCACGCCTTCGATGTTGACCGCCGCACGATTGCTGTCGGCGGCGAGCTCGCCTTCGACCGGCGCGACTTCGAGCTCGATCACGTTCGGGCCCGGATGGTCGATCGGCGCCTTCACATCGATCCGCTCCCCCACCTTGGCGTCGATCGTCGCGATCGTCTCGCCGTCACGGCGCACCGTGAGCTTGACGGGCTGGCCGTGATCGTCGCTGTCGAGGACGCGGGCTTCGATGACCTGATCCTTGCCGACGATGCCATAGCGCGGCGCCTCAACCAGATCGATACGCCGTTGCCGCTCGCCTTCGTGGCCTGTGATCAACACATGCAATGGCGCGTTGAAGCCAAGCGCGGCCGCGGACTGCGGAATATCGTGAGCGTCGCCGTCGGTGATCATGATCGCGCCGCCGACCCGCTCGGGCGGCGCATCGGAGAGCGCGCCCCGCAAAGCAGCGAAAAGTTTGGTCCCCTCGGTTTCAGATTCGTCGCGCGAGGTTTCGACGACCCGGAGGTCGACGTCTCCGAGCGCCTTGAACCGTGCCTCGAGCTCGTTACGCGCTTTATCTGTCTGCTGTGGCCGCTCGCCGATGTCCTGGCTCTCGGAGCGATCGACGACCACCGCGACAATGTCCTTGAGCGGACGCCGGTTCTCCTGAACGAGATTGGGATCGCACAGCGCGAGCAAGAGGAGCGCCATGCTCGACGCGCGCAGCCATGCGCCCCGGGCGCCTCGCCAGACGAGCGCGGCCGAGACCGCGAGCGCCGCCGCCGCGAGCGCGTAAATCGCGGACCACGGAAGGAAGGGAGAAAGGGCGATCGACCAGGCGCTCAACGAGTCAGCCTTTCGAGAATATCCTTAGCGTGGACCTGGTCGGCCTTGTAATTGCCGGTGAGCGTGTACATGACCAGATTGATGCCGCTGCGTAACGCAAGTTCGCGCTGACGCGCCCCGCCGGGAATCAGAGGATAGAGCGGGCGCCGGTCGACGTCCTCCGCCCACGCCGCCGCAAGATCGTCCGAGGCGATAATAATGGGCGAAACGCTGTCGCCAGCGCGCGCGGGGCGCTGAACGCGGTCGTCCGAGTTGGGCGGCGGGAGCGCCTCGATCCAGGTCTGCCCGATAGCGGTGCGGCCGACGATGCGGTCGAGCAAATAGAAGGTCTTGGTCAGAACGTGGTCATGGGGAACTGGCTCAAGCTCCGGCACGTCGATCCCCTCGAGGAGCGCGCGCAACCAAAGCGTCTCCGCTGTCGGCGGCCCGCCTCGCCGCGCCGTCAGCGCGTCGCGCGTGTCGAAAACCATCGTCCCGCCGTTCTTCATGAATGCGGCGATCCGCGTTCGCGCCTCAGGTTTGGGTTGCGGCAGCCCGGCGACGATCGGCCAATAAATGAGCGGATAAAAAGCGAGTTCGTCACGGGCCGGATCGAGCGCGACCGGCTCAGCAAGCTCAGCTGAGGTGCGGGAAGCGAGCACCCGCGTCAGCGCTGTCAACCCGAGCCTTGAGGTTTCGTCGACGGACGCGTCGCCCGTTACGATATAGGCGAGCCGGGTGGATAGGGCCGCGTCCATGTCGCGATCGGAGACCGGCGCTGGTTCGCCGGCTCGTGCCTGATGTGGGACAGCGGCGAGACCAAGCGCAGCGATGATAGCGAGAGCGGCGAGCGCTCCTTTGCGGCGCATGGGCACGCCGCCCATCACCCTGATCGAAACCAACGCGTCGATCATCAGGCCGAGGAGAACCGCCGGCAGGAGCCAACGGCGAAGATCGATTGGCGGCGGGATCGTAAGCGCGCCCTCGCGCACGGCAAGGGGCCCATAACTGGCACGGGCCAGCATCTCGCCGGGGGCCAAGGCATTGACGGCCCGTAACGATTCCCGCGCTCCGTAAAAGCCTGGCGGGTGAAGCGAGTCCCCGACGCCAGAAAAATCATCTCCAATCGGTTCAGCCTGCGGCGGAGGCGGGCCGAGAGCGCCGAAGCCACTGAGTGTGCGCAAGGGCGGCCGCGCCGTTCCATGCTCGCCGATCTTCGCTTTCGCGGCCCCCTGACCCGGCGCGTCGGCTTGCGCCACAATTCGGCGCAGCATGTCGACGAACAAGCCCGACAGCGGCAGATTCGACCAGGTGGTGTCAGCGGTCACATGGAACAGGACGATGAGACCTTTGCCGCGCCGCTCGGCGGTGATTAGCGGCGTCCCATCGGCAAGGCGCGCCCAGGTCTTCTCAGCAAGTCCAGTCTCCGGCTCCGCGAGCACTTGACGCGTCACCGTTACTTCCTCCGGCGCGGCAAGACCGAAGAACGGGCTGCCCACCTCGAAGGGGGCGATGTGCTTCGGGCTCTCCCAGGACAACGCGCCGCCGAGCAGGCGTGCGCCCCGGCGAAGAGCCGTGGGGGTTAAAGTGTCGTCGCCAGCGGCGAGGCGGGTGCCGGCGAAGCGCAGCAGCGCGCCGCCGTTGTCGAGGAACTGGGTGATCGCGTCGAGCTCCGGGCCCGGCGCCACGCTCATGTCAGCGAGGACAAGCACCGAGGGCTTTTGCTCGAGCAGGGAGACGATCGGATCGGTCGAGGAATCATGCCACTCGCTGATATCGGCGAACGGTTGCAGCGCGCGCCGGAGATAATAGCTGGGGGCGAGCAGCGGCTGCGCCACGTCGGCGCTCGCGCCCGAAGCGATGGCGACCCGACGCCGGCGTGAGCGTTCGTCGATGAGCCATGTCGCGCCCGCTGAGCGTTCACGGTCGATGACGACTTGCGTGACGTCGTTGCGCAATTCAACCGGCAGATCGAAATGGGTGTCGACAGCCGATTTGGCGCCGAAGTCGAAAACTGCCCGGCCAACTTCCTGTCCTTGAGCGTCGAGGGCTCGCACCGCTCCCGTGGCCGGCCCACGCGCGTCCGACCGCGTGAGCTGCGCGGTCAGCGCCCCCGCCTCATTGTCAACGCCAGCGAGCGCAAGCGCGCCCCTGCCGTCTGTGACGACCTCGACTGAGTGGGCAATCGATGCGAGGCGGGCCGAAAAAGCGCTTACCCCGCCGAGCTCGACTCCGTCCGCGATCCACAAGATATCGGTCTTCTGGTCGCGGGCGAGAAAGCGCTCGATCGCCGGCAACGCCCCCGCGCGGTCTGGCGCATAGGGAACCGGAGCCAGCGAATGCAACCGACCCTCAACCCCGAATCTGTCGAGCGGCGCGATATCCTGCGCGCCCTGCGAGAGGGGCTCGATCGCCACGATTCGACCGGACCTCGCCGCCGCCGTCGCTCGTTCCCGAGCGAAGTCTATTCGCTTGTCCCACGCCGGAGCAGCGGCAAACCCGTCGTCGATCAGAACCAGAAGCGGCCCCGATCCGGAGAGCGCGGCGAAGCTGTTCCACAACGGTTCGGCCATGGCGAGAATGATGAGCGCCCCGATCGCGAGCCGGAGCGCCAGGATGGGCCAAGGCGTGCGCGCCGGCGTCGTCTCGTTCGGGTCGAGCCCGATGAGAAGCCGCAACGGCGGAAATATCGCTCGATGGGGAGCTGGCGGCGTGAGGCGCAACAGGAAATAGAGCCCAACGAGGCCGATTAGCGCCGCCAGAACAGCGGGGGCGGCGAAGGCGAGCGGCAGTCCGAACATCGTTCAGGCGCTCCTCAGGCCTACGCCGGGTTCTGGCGCCGAATGGCGCATGCGTAGCGCCAGAAGCATCTCTGCAGGCGATCCGTCGGTCCGATGGATGCTCATGCCCCAACCTGAGCGAGCGCAAATCTCCCGGATCGTATCCCGATGGGCGACAAGCCGCGCGAGATAGGCGTCGCGCAAGTTTTGCGCCCTCGGAATGAGCACGCTCAGGGAACCGGCGGGATGAAGAAACTCTGTGTTGCCCGAGAAAGGATAGGTCTCCTCGACCGGATCGACGATCATCGCCAGTTCGCCGATCGCGCCCTCCGCGCTCACGGCCCGGATCGCGCGCGCGACATCTTCGGGCTCAGAGAGGAAATCGCCGATCATGAGAACCATCGAGCGCGGCGCGGCGGGCAACGCGGGCGGCAACGCGGCTTGCGACGGCCCCCGAAGTCGCTCATCGGTCGCGATCGCTTCGGCGAAGCGCTCGATAACGCCTTGCGTCGCTAACGGTCGCGTAAGGCCGAGCAGACCCGCGCGCTCGCCGCCGCGCACGCAAAGATCCGCGAAAGCCAGCGCCAGCAAAGCCGCCCGGTCGATCTTCGAGACCGGTGCCAGACTCGATGCGAATTGCATCGAGTCCGAGCGATCGAACCAGATCCAGACGGTATGCGCCGCCTCCCATTCGCGCTCGCGGACGAAAGCGCGCTCTTCGCGTGCGGAGCGACGCCAGTCGACGCTCGACGACGGCTCGCCGGAGAGAAAGGGCCGAAATTGCCAGAAGGTTTCGCCTGAGCCCGCCCGCCGCCGGCCATGAACGCCGTGCCGCACCGTTTGCGCCACACGGCGGGCCGCGATGACGAGGCTTGGCAGACGGAGCGAGAGAGTCGTGGCGTCACGACGGATGGAGGCCGGGAGCGTCATTGCGCCGAAAGCCGCCGAATCATTGGATCGTCTTGGCCACAAGCCGTCCGATCACTGCCGAAATCGTCTCGCCCGCGGCGCGGGCGGCGAAGCTCAGCGCCATGCGGTGCTTGAGCGCCGGCTCGGCCAAGATGGCAATGTCGTCAAGCGATGGCGACAGGCGCCCGTCGACCAACGCACGGGCGCGCGCCGCCAGCATCAGCGCCTGCGCGGCGCGCGGGCCCGGGCCCCAGCCGATGCCCTTGGTCAGCTCTAGGTCGCCTTCGCCTGGGCGGCCGGCGCGCACCAGATCGAGTATTGCCTCGACCACGCGATCGCCGATCGGCGCCCGCCGCACAAGCCGCTGCGCCGCCATCAGGTCCTCCGCCGTCATCACCGGCTTTGGGCGCGCCTCGCGCTCGCCTGTCGTCTCGATCAGGATTCGACGTTCGGCCGCCCGATCCGGGTAACCGACGTCGATCTGCAACAGGAAGCGATCGAGCTGCGCCTCCGGAAGCGGATAGGCGCCTTCCTGTTCCAGCGGGTTCTGCGTCGCCAAAACATGGAATGGCCGCGGCAGATCATATCGCGCTCCCGCGACGGTGACATGATGCTCCTGCATCGCCTGGAGCAGCGCTGACTGGGTGCGCGGGCTGGCCCGATTGATCTCGTCGGCCATTAGCAATTGCGCGAAGATCGGACCCTTGATGAAACGGAACCCCCGCTTGCCATCGTGAGCTTCCTCCATCACCTCGGAGCCGAGAATGTCGGACGGCATCAGATCGGGCGTGAACTGCACCCGTAGGGCATCAAGGCCAACGACGATTCCCAATGTCTCGACAAGCTTGGTCTTGGCCAGTCCCGGCACGCCGATCAACAATCCGTGTCCGCCCGCGAGCAATGTCGCGAGGGTCAGGTCGACGACACGCTCCTGGCCGAAAATGACGCCGCCAATCTCTGCTCGCGCAGCAGCAATGCGCTCGAGCGACACATCGGCGTCGCGGGTCAGTTGGCCTGGATCGGCGATATTAGTCACGTTCATCGGCTCGTCCTTTGCGCCATGCGGATGGCTTACCGTTTTGTTTTGCCTTCAGGCGTACTAAATTGAAGGAGCGTCATTTTGACGCAAACCCCAAGCACGCAGATGTCAGATTCGCCCACAGACAAGCGCGAGAATAACGCAGAGCTGGCGCGCGCGCCGGAAGGAGCTCTGCGAGGACTCGGCGAGGCGGCGACGGGGCGTTTGCGCGGCGTAGGACCGGCACCTTCTTGGAATCCGCCCGACTGCGGCGATATCGACATGCGCATCGCTGCCGATGGAACATGGTTTTATTGTGGCTCGCCGATTGGGAGGGCCCCGCTCGTCCAGCTGTTCGCCTCGGTCATGCGCAGGGAGGGCGACCGCTACGTCTTAGTGACGCCAGTCGAAAAGGTCGGGATCAAGGTCGACGACGCGCCGTTTCTGGCGGTCGAAATGCGCGTTGGGGACGAGGCGGACGAACTGCAACTGACGTTCCGCACCAATGTCGAAGACACGGTGACGGTCGATGCCGAACACCCGCTCCGTTTCGAGCGCGGCGCGTCGGAGGGCCTAAAGCCTTATGTAAAAGTGCGGGGCGATCTTTGGGCGCTGGTCAAGCGGGCGCTATTCTATGAACTTGTCACCGGTGGCCGGACAGAGCGGGTCGCAAACGAGGACTGGTTCGGCGTGCGATCGAGCGGACTCTTCTTCCCCATGTGCCCGGCGAGCGAAATCGAGGGGCTTTGAGCGCAGACCTCGTCTACAACCCGACCCCGACAGCGCTGCGCGCGCTGGCGCACCGGAAGCTCAGGCCCTCGCTGAGCTTGGCGGAGCTCGAGCGGGCCGCACCGAGCGGCGTCAGCGACGATGCTCTCGACGGGCGACCGCTGGAGCTAGCCAGGCTCGCGCCATTGCGTCCTGCCGCCGTACTTCTGCCGATTGTCGACCGGCCTGACGGACTTAGTATTCTCCTGACCCTGCGGGCTGCGGACTTGCGCGCTCACTCGGGGCAAGTGGCCTTTCCGGGCGGGAAGATCGACGCGGGCGAGACTCCGCGCGAGGCCGCGTTGCGGGAGGCGCGCGAAGAGATTGGGCTCGATGAGCGGTTCGTCGAACCCCTCGGCTGGCTCGACCCGTATTTCACCGGCACTGGATTTCGCGTCGCGCCTCTGGTCGCCCTGGTCGAACCATCCTTCGCGCTCAGGGTCAACAAGCTGGAAGTCGACGAGGTCTTCGAAACGCCGTTCGCCTTCCTGATGGACGCGGCCAACCATCGTCTCGAGGAGCGCGAATGGCAGGGGCGGCGGCGCAGATTCTATGTCATGCCCCATGAGGGGCGATATATCTGGGGCGCCACCGCCGGCATTCTGCGCACTCTTTACGAGAAACTATTCTCCTGATGGGCAGGACCGTCCTCGAACCGTTGGCGCTGTTCCTGAGCCCGTTCGCGGTCTACGCGCTCTATCTCACGCTGCGCGCGCGCTATCCGCTGGAAGTTGAACACTGGACGCGCAGGCGCGTGTCGGTGATGACGCTCATTGGACTGGGGGCGGCGGTGTTCGGCCTCGTCGCCATTAACGCCTTCGCGCCTCGAGGCCGCGGCGTTTACATCCCGGCGCATGTCGAAAACGGCGTCCTGGTCCCGGGGCGCGTCGAATGACCGCCCTTCCGGGTCTGGCGGACGGAAAGCTCAAGGATCTGACGCCTTTGAGGCAAGGTCCGCTGGGGCGAGCGCTCGATGCGCTCAACGGAGCGGGCGAGGAGACCCGACTCGTTGGCGGAGCCGTGCGCGATCTGGCGCTCGGCGAGCCCGCGGTCGATTTCGACCTTACGACCACCGCGACGACCGACGAGGTCATCCGCCGCGCGCGGGCGGCGGGGTTCAAGGTGGCTTTGACCGGGGTCCCGCATGGCACGGTGACCATTGTCGTCGATGGGCGCCCGCTCGAAACGACAACGCTGCGCGAGGACGTCGAGACTGACGGGCGGTGGGCCAAGGTTGCGTTCGGACGCGACTTCGCCGCCGACGCGCAACGGCGCGATTTCACCATCAATGCGCTGTCGCTCAGCGCGGACGGAACGGTCCACGACTATGTCGGCGGGCTCGAGGATCTCGGCGCGGGACGGGTGCGGTTCATCGGCGACGCGGAAGCGCGGATTCGCGAGGACTATCTGCGCATTCTCCGGTTCTTCCGCTTCTCGGCGCGATTTGCCGCGACGGGGCTCGACCCCGAGGGCCTTTCGGCCACGATCCGCGCGCACAACGGCGTTGCGCGGCTTTCGCGCGAGCGCGTGCGAGCCGAACTTATGAAGCTCCTTGCTGCGCCGCACGCGAGCGAGGTCGTGCAGACGATGGGCGAATGCGGGTTCTTCGAGCCGATTCTCGGCGGCGTCGCCTATACGAAACGTCTCAGCCGTCTCATCGCGATCGAGGCCGAGCGCAGGCTCGGCGGCGTCGCCCTCCTGCGTCTGGCAGCGCTTGGCGTCGCGATCCCAGAAGACGCGGATCGGCTGCGCGGCCGGCTGCGCCTCGCCAATACCGAAGCCGATCGCCTGAAATCCGCCGCCGCAGCGCTGATCGGCCTGCACGGGATCACGTCGCCCCCTTCGTTCCACGGCTTGCGCGCGCTCCTGTTCAAAGCCGGACGCGAGGCGGCGCGCGACGCGCTCGCCCTAGCGCAGGCCGAATCCGACGCGCCCCCGTCGGACGCGGTCTTCGCCACGGCCAATCGGTTTCTCGCCGACGCGCCCGAACCCAAGCTCCCGATCAGCGGCGCGGACCTGATCGCACGGGGCGTCGCAGCGGGGCAGCCCGTCGGACGAGCGCTGCGCGCTTTCCAGGCGCTGTGGATCCGGGCTAGCTTCCCGAAGGAGCCGGAGACGCTGACGCGCCTGCTCGAGGAGGCAGTCGCGGAATCGGCGCGCGCGGAAGCACCGACGCCCGAAGCCGAAATCGACCGGCGCGCTTGAGCGCCTATGGGACTCATCGCAGCAGAACCGACCCGCGGGGCGCAAATGCAACTGAACGGCAAGCTCCCAGCAAATAAAACCGAGCAACGCCAATAGGCGCGAGTATACGTTAGTAAATTTGCTAGCGTTTATTTTTTGGAATCTGGACTTTTCAATCGGTTACAGCCGATTCAAATAAAAAATCTTCCTGTCTTGCACTCGCTCTAGAATGTCTCAAACGGTTTTCTCTAAGGCAATCGGCCCGCGAAGCGCTGGCTAGACTCTGGACAGAGGAAATTCTGTAACCACAAAATTCCAGATTGTGCAATGCCGTGCGCAAGATTCTTTAGCTCTTATAGCGCTAGTCTAGCTGTCGGTTCGATGGCGCGAGCAGGCCGCGCGGGACGTGTAACGCGAAGCGCAACCCGATTTGAAGGGTCTCGGCCGTCGTCATTGCGAGCCATAGGGCCGAAAGACGTCCGTCTTC
>Ga0210390_10001236_pt1 | contig 24954 bp, 24 predicted proteins | sample IncBWH11OmetaG_FD_161050 | JGI IMG/M metagenome (GOLD analysis project Ga0210390, IMG submission 161050) | Forest soil microbial communities from Barre Woods Harvard Forest LTER site, Petersham, Massachusetts, United States - Inc-BW-H-11-O ... | reverse complement strand
AGTCCCCGTTCCCCGCGTTCCGCGCGAATTGTCCGCAAACCGGAAGTTGCTCAGAAACGAGGTGTTGGGAAGTGCTTGAAGGTACGGAGACTGTGCCCAAAGTTTTTGTGCAGTTTAAGGGGCCACCTCCACTGCGTTCAACCTTAACTACCTACGCCGACAGTCTTGAAATCGGCATATCCAGCGCCCGGTAAAGGCCGAACTCCAGACGGACGCCACCGGGGGAGAAGCATACAGCCACGCAACGTGTTTCGCGGTAAACTTACTTGTTGGCCATGTTACGGTGCGGAAATGACTGGCTCCACTGCGCATTCCACAAACGCAAATTGTCGATGCGAGCGGGCCCTCGGGATCCGGCGTTAAATGCCATACGTTAAGAGAATAGTGTGCCTGGCGAATTCGTTTAAGATAGGCGGCAGTTGTATTGCGGGCCGGGAGATCCTCGGAACCGGGAAGTATGGCGGCTGGATTCGACCGGTCAGCGCTCGAACTACGGCCGAGGTGTCATCTTCGGAATGTAAGTATCAGAACAATACGAGTCCGAAGCTTCTCGACATCATCGACGTACCGTTTCTCAACGCGGCCCCGCACAATCATCAGACGGAAAATCAAGTGATCGAAGCCAAGACCAGCTGGGTTAAGAAAGGCGAACTCCCGTGGGTCGATTTAGAGCAACTTCGCGAACGGCCAGAGTCCCTGTGGATCAACAGTGATCATACTAGTACAGGCGCCTTCAACTGCATCAGTCAAGCGGAAGCCGCCACTCTGCACGATTCCTTGGTGCTGATCAAGAAAAGCACTTTCACTGTTGAAATCGGTTCCAAGACTTGGAACGAGAAGACAACCAAGACCTATCGAGGAAAATTCAGTTACAAGGGTGTGGATTACAGCTTGAGCTTGACCGACCCCGTTGCCATCGCCGCGTTCGCGGCGAAGGAGGAAGGCGACTATGAAGTGAACAACGTCTACCTCTGTATAAGCTTGACCGAACCTTGGGAGAAAGACAACAATCGTTGCCACAAGCTTGTGGCTGCGGTCATAAGCAATCCGCCCCTATGAGCGAAATCATGCACAACACCGTTTTTACTATCGGCCATTCGACCCACACTCAGGAACATTTCCTCTCCCTGCTGCGGCTGCAAGGAATCACGGCGCTTTGCGATGTGCGATCGAAACCCTACAGCCGCGTGAATCCGCAGTTCAACCGGGAGGAACTAAGCGAGTCTTTGCTGGCATGCAGGATCAAATACGTGTTCCTGGGCAAGGAACTAGGTGCGCGCAGCGAGGACCCAGCCTGCTACGACCACGGCAAGGTCCAGTATGAACGCCTCGCGCAGACTGAACTGTTTCGGCTTGGCTTAAAACGCGTGCAGAAGGGGATGAAAGACTATCGTCTTGTCCTCATGTGTGCCGAGAAGGAGCCGCTTGCATGTCATCGCACCATTCTGGTTGCAAGGCATCTTGTGGCGTTTGGCATCATCGTTCAACATATTCACGCGGACGGCACGCTTGAAAACCATACGGATGCACTGCGCCGCTTGGCGAAGACGCTCAATTTGCGTGAGGATGAACATGACCTTTTTCGCACCCGCGAGGATTTGTTTGCCCAAGCGTATCGTCTTCAGGAAGGGCGCATTGCCTACGAGCCTAGCGATCTGGCACCTGCTGATGTTCGCGCTCTGAGAAGCGCCGCAGGATGAAGATCTTTACCATCGGGTTTACGAAGAAGTCTGCGGAGACGTTTTTCATACGGTTAATAAACGCTGGAGTACGACGTCTAGTGGACGTCCGCCTGAACAACGTCTCTCAACTGGCAGGGTTCACCAAACGAGACGACCTCCGCTATTTCACCAAAGCCATTTGCAACATCGATTACATACATCTTCCCGATCTGGCCCCCACGAAAGACATGCTCGACGCCTACAAAAAACACAAGGGCGCGTGGGGATCATACGAGGAACAATTTCTGGACCTCATGCGATCTCGGCGGGTGGAAGATAAAATCCGTCCCGAAATGCTAGACGCTGCATGTTTGCTATGTAGCGAAGAGAAGCCTCATCATTGCCACCGACGCCTTGTCGCTGAATATCTGAAAGAAAAGTGGGGGAATGTTGAGATTGAGCATATCCCGTGAGATCTCGAGCCATCGCGATTTCCAGAAAGCGCCCTGTTAGAAAACAGACTCGACCAAGAGCTGGAGAAATGGCTACAGTCAAAGTCCATCGCCGCGTGCCGTCGTTCTATCGTAAGAATGATGCGAGAACTACTGACTCGCAATCACCACGAAGGGGATATCGTAGATCTCCATCAGATGGTTCTCGGTAACGCTCAGCAATTCCAGTTGATCGAGCGTCGCGCGCGCTTTCGAAAGCCCGGGTTGCACGATATGGATCGTGAGCTTCACTAGGCATAGATGGCTCATTTCTCGGATCGTCTGAAGCATCTCCGTATCGCCTAACTCATATCGACTCGCAAGACCCGCTTCCTCACGATCTGCTTCACGACGCAGCAAATGCGTGAATAGATCGCTACGCTTATCGGACGAACACATCCACCGTATGCTTTTCTGCGCCTGACCACAGACCTCATACAAGTCATCGATCCGCTGTCCTGGCTCAGGGCCGCCCGAGTACTTGCAGTGATAGAACTCCACTTCGATCCCGCTAGGCGCGGTTATCTCCCCCTGAATCCGAATCGCCACGACATCTGCGGCTTCCCCCTTCGCGTCGTCGTCGATAATCATGTTGTAATCCCGCGTCTGCAATTCGCGGATCACTCTCGCTTGCACCGAATCCGCGCGTTTTGCCGTGCCCTGTGACTCTTTTTGGATGTCTATTCCTGTCCAGTCCCACGATTGAATTTTCGCTGCGTTATAGGGAGGCTTCACATTCTTGAGCTCGACATACTGGTTGCCTTCAAGCGCTGAGCCGTCCGCAAACCAAATGAGCGGAGGATTGTCGTAAAAGAAATCGCCGATGTCTTCTGGCTGTCCGCGACCACCTCGCTTGATCTGAACTAGTTCGTCTGATTGGAGCTGAAAGCGATAGTTCGGGGCCTCGTCTTCCTCATACAGCAAGAGCTCGAACACACCGCGCTTGTGCTCCGAAGAAACCACAAGCCGGAGCGCACCGTCTCGGCTTGGAGACAAGAGATCGATGCTCATTTCACTCAGGGGAAATTCTTCGTCGCCGATTACGATCGACCAGAGGCCTTCTAGCGTCGTGTATATCTCCTCCGGCCAATCGACTCCGATGGGCATCTTCTCCGGCCGCACCAGAAGAGTTTGAGATTCAAGGGTTCCCGCGAGCACTTGATCCGGATCGATCGTCTCGTCGAGAAGCTTCGTGCCGATATCTTTGCACCATGCGGCAAGCTGATCCACCCGCTCTCTCCCGTGAGCCCAGATGCGCCCCTTCCGGGACGCTGCGGCGGTAACCTTTGCTCCTTCTTTATAACCAGTGCCCGAGAGAACGGATTTTAGCGTGGCGCCGCAGCGCATCCGGCACGCCCGGTCCCACATTCCCCCCCATCCGGCCGGTATACCGAACATTGCGTCCCAAGATCTCGGTCAATCCCACTTGTTGGAGGACCAGACGGTTCACTCCATCAAAGGTGCGGAAAACATCATTCCCTTTAATAAGCGCGGCCGTGTCCCCCGCAACCGCCTTCGCCAAAGCCTTGTATTCTCCAGCGTTTGTCGAGCCGTTGATATAGAGAAGATTCTGGTCGGGTGACCAGATCACCACGTAAAGCTCCCAGTCCCAGCTATAGAGTGTCTGGACATCGGTCCAGTCAAGCGGTACACGCCGCGCCGTTACTACGACGAGGGTTCTCTCTTGATGATTGGTCGTCTCGTGGACCTGCTCGCACGAATCGATCCCGGGAATTCCTTCTCGGAAGTTCTCGGGCTTCCAGTCCTGACACGTGGTCCTATAGACCACGCAACTGGTGGCGGGACGCACGGTCTTGAGGGGAATTTCCTTGGTGAACTCCGTAAAACCACGCAAAAACTCTTGCAGCGACATCTGCTCGCCGATCATTGTGTCGCTCAATTGCGGGAGCAAAATATTCCAATCAGGATCGCGCGTATAGAGTTTGCGAAGCTCCTCCCGGACTTGGACGTCGGCGGTGTTCGCGATGAACGTCGCGTCTCCCAGATCAGGACGCGCTCGCGTGAAGCGGCCCGCGAGTTGGAGTGTTACCGCGAGCGTCTTACGAATGTCGTGAAATGCCGCAATCTTTAGCGTAGGCAAATCGAATCCTTCGCCAAGCATGTCGACGCAGACGACGATCCTCGATTCGCCCGTAATTATCTGCCGACGAATGGCCTCTCGCTGCGTCACAGACGTGATTCCTGTATGCAATTGAACAGGACGAAATTCCTCGTACGGCCTGTATAATTCGAATACTTCTTTCGCCCGCGCGACGTTTTCCGCCCGAGCCATCAGAATGTGGCCCTTGTCCGCATCCTCCCGTAACTGCGCAATCGCTTTCGCGGCGATGGCTTGATCGGCTTTCTTTCGGTTGAATGCGACAACCGGCACGAAGCGTATGGGCTTGAAATAACCCTCCTCCTGCGCTTTCTTGAGCGGATACTTATAGATAATATCTCCGTCGAGCGACCGTCCGTCTTCCCGAAACGGTGTCGCCGTAAATTGCACCACCCTCCGCTCTTTGAATCGTTCTTTGAAAACGACCCAAGTCGGCGCCTCCGCATGGTGAGCTTCGTCGACGAAAAAGTACGGACAATGCTGCGCCATGCGCGCCTGCACAGATTCGTCAGACTGACCGGCTACACTGCTGGTGGTCACAATCACGTGCGACCGCTGAAATATGTAATCGACTTCGTCGGTCGTGTTCGGAATATGTTGCAGAGTGCACACAATGGGATGTCTCGCACCGGGGTTCAGGACGGCACACCCGGGAAGCTTAAGGATGCCGAGGCTTGTGAACTTCTCCGCTAGCTGCGCGCGCAGCGCGTCCGTGGGTGCAACCACCAGTAGCCTCGGACAGCGTGCGGAGACAAGAACGGATAGCATGACCTCTGTCTTGCCCGTTCCTGTCGGCATCACGATGGTTGCGATTGTCTCCGCAACCGACCAATGAGAATGAATCGCATGGAGAGCTCCCAACTGCGGATTCCTCAGCCCTACGACTCCGTGACCGGGGTCTTCTTGGACGTAAGAGAACGCCCCGATCCATGAACGCAGACATTGCTCGATCTGTCGTTCGTGGTCGATTTGTCCCTCTTGCACATGGCGCAGAGGATGCCTTAGCCAAGTTCCGTTCGAAAGATCAAGAGCATCAGCGTTGGGGCCTACGGTTGCCCGAAGGATGCGAAGATGTCCATCCGGCAGCCGTTTCGCCTCTGGCGGAACTATCAACACTTCCTCATCACCTACCGCAGGTTGAAAAATAGATCCCTGGACGCGCCCGCGCGTAAATGGCGCGAGCATGCCCTCCCTCTGAAACTTATCCATTGCAATCTGACGAGCCGGATTGCCCTTCAGTGAGTACTCAATGCCGAAGACAGCGGGGAAGTTGACGAGCATGGCAGCTGTGCTAGCTGGATTGTTCAGGCTTTGGCATCATAGCCGTCACCCAAAGTTCAAATCTCGAGTGGATTTCTCCCACATTCTTCGCACCCAGCCGAACGGCAACGGGAAGGAGAGACAAATAGATAGCGATGTTGGCTGAATGCAATACCTCTTCCGCTTCCTGGTAGGTGTATTTCCGGTGAAACGTAGTTACTTCGTCTTCTTGGATCATCTGCTGCGCTAACGCTCTAGCCGTGCCGTGCGTATAAGTGCTGGCATGACGCCACACCGCGTTGACCAACAGCCTCCACTCCGTGTTCACCTCCGGCTGGCGAAGAGTGTGATCCAATCGCGCGGCCCGTTTGTGCAGCGCATCGTCGGCACACCACTTGTCTCCGCGCTTGCCGTCAAATTTGGGACGAACGGCTTCATAGCGCACCCGCATTTTCTCCTCTTGCTCGGCAGGTACCTTCACACTCATCAGAACTGGATCGTTGGCCTTCAGATCGAGGAACTGCATGTAGGCCAGATAGTCTCCATAGTCCGCGAAGGCATCTGCGGTTTGCGCGTCAGCGATAGCCAACATATAGACCGCATTAACGGCGTGCTCGACCAATGCGCGCACCAAAACGAGCGCATCGTCTACTAGAGATTGCCTAATTACGATCTCCGTCGCTTCATGCGTCTGCAAGCACCGAGCGAACATGGCCAGTGCTATGTAGTCTTTCCGTTCGAATCGGCCGTCATGTTTTCCCGTCACAATGGAGTTAGCAAATGCCCGAAGCTCGGCAGCTTCCTTCAATTGAAATTCAAATTGAGCTTGATGTGGATCATCCGTTACTGGTTTATCCGTTGTTTCCTTCCGCGATTCTGGACGATCCATGTCGGTTCCAATATCGACGAATTGCAGCGCAAATGACACGATTAACAAAAGCAATGCCGGTTTGACTAAGCTCGCGTGCTCGTAAGTAACCACCGCAGCAGCTTTGCCTTGATCCCAACCCGGACAAGGGCCGGCCAGGCCAAGCGGACCTCCGTAGCCAGCAGCAATCCTTTGCCCGTCATAGCAGAGATTCACCCCATCCTTCGACATAAGGGGCTTAAAGCCGGAAGACGTCACACCGATCGAGAGGACTAGAAAAAAGGCCGATAGAAAGCCAGACAATGCCACGATGAGCTTGAGCGCGCGCTTCCATGACATGAACGTCCTCCACAGAGCTCATGATCCGTGCCCCAGTTGCTGTCAAAGGCGAAGAACAGCGTTGGGAATTTCACGTCGTTACGTGTCTTCAAACTTCGCGTCGCCGTAGGTGATGGTCCAAAGCGGAGTTCCGCCTCCAATCAAAGCCACACGAAATCGTGCCGCGTTCTCAGCCTTGCGCTCGTTAAGTGGGATTTCAGTAAGTGACACATCGTGTAGCATACGCGCCTGCAGTGCATGAGAGCAAAGTTCTTCAACGAAACGGCAGATGCGATCCAGGATATGAGTCACGAACTGAGTCACCGGCTGTCCGTCAACCATCGGCTCAATAGCTCGGACGCCGCCATCAGTCCGCTCGTAGCGCACGCGCTCCAGTGACCACATTCCATGCTCCAGGAGATCGTTGCGGATTGTCATAAGGCGTTCGCACCACTTCGCCCGCGTCTGAACCAAATATTCAGCTAAAGCAGGATCACTCTGCCTTAGTCTTGCAACGCCATTGTCGAAGGCAGCTTTTTTTTGAAACAGAAATCCGATATTTGTGTCGAGAATCTTCAGGAGCCCTTTCATTCTTTCTTTAGCGATTCGCGACGCAGTACCGATAAAGCTCTCGACCTGTTTTTTCAGCTCCAGGTCGATGTTTTCATCGATGTAGATATCACCGTTCGCGATCCGTGCGACTTTTCCGAGTGCGACGGCGTCGCTATGGGACGCATACAACTTGTTGATCGATTGTGCGGTGTCTCTCAGGCTCTCTAATCCTGTCAGCACGCCGTCGAATAACTTATCGAACCGCTCCCTCACGGATTTATCCGCAACTGTCTGGTCGCGCAGCACGCAGAGTCCGAGGAAAATTCTTGCGACGAAAGGAGAACTCGTTCCCTCGTCTCGGCCCTTGTGGATAACCAGACGTGGCCGCTGATCCGGTTTGATGACGAGGTTCGACTGTCGCGCCATTCGGTTCGCCATTTCCTTGAATTGGTCTCGCGACATCGGAATCACACCGGAGGTCTGTTCGCCCTGGAAGCGGATGATTGGCTCGCTAAGTGCGCTTTTCCCGGCAAAAACCAACAACGCTTCGATGGGAAACTGTCCTTGGACTCGCACGACGCCGCCGTCCTGCCAAGGCAAATATTGCACTCTTGCATGAAGCTGGCCCTGTTTGTCCTCCACACGAAAACTGAGTGGAAATAGGAATAATTCATGGAAGCGCATTGACGTTGGGACCGGCACCAAATCGCCCTTCAAGTTGAATTGGAAAGCCGCAACCGGCATTCCAGTCGTGGGCATGTCCCTGAGAATTTCTTGATACGGCGGAAGTCCAACGCCCGGCTGGAACAGATATAGGTATGGAAAGAGCACGGCGCACATCTTGTTAAGCGCAAATCCGGCGTGCGCCCTTGCGAATACGTGAACGTACATCGCTGCGCGGTAATTAACCTCTCGAGCGGGGGGGAGGAAGTCGCCAAGCGGCTTGTGCGGGATCTGGCAAGCAAGGTTGACTGTGCCGCGTGACAGAATCACGATTGCGTCTGGCCACACGCGATAGGCCTGTTCCCCGTTCAAGCGCGCGAGTTCCTCTGCGAGGGCTTCAATTGGAGTGTCAGAATCACGCGCAAAGATAATTCCCATCGTTGCGTCTGCAATGGGGACGCCTTGCGAAACCGTCGGGATCTTGGCTTTAGCGAGCGCCTTGATGTGCGCGATTTTCTTGTAGGACGTGCGTAACTGCCCCAAGGTGAGATTCTCCTGGACGTCGATGGCACATGCTAGATTTTCTGCCGGTACCGGTCCGCCCGAGTGCGGGCCAGTATAGATCAAGGATTCAAAGTTCGATGATTCGACACCGGTTGAGTCGAATGCCATGCCAGGACCTACGTGGTACAGCCACGGAATGTGCTCACGCAGGAAAATGTTTAGAAGTGTCCCAAGACTCGCACCACAAATGCCCGAATCAACGACCATTCGCGCGGCCGCAGCCCTGATGTCCGCCGAAATCGTATCCGCGGCCGAAGGCCACTTGGCTCTGGGGTCTTCGCTATATGCTTTGCCTGGTTCTGCCATCTCTTTGCCTTTTTATCCGCCACTCGTCCTATTCTCGATGATCGCCCTGCTCTACAACTGACAGAGCAAGCCAAAGCACAATTATCGGTATCCAGGATCAAACAACGCCGCAATGCACACGGCAACCGTCACAAAACCAACTAACTTCGCTAGATCTGCTTGTTGCCGCACGCCATTCACCCCCTCCCGACTTTTCTCCGCGAATTCAGATTCCTAACGCCTCGTCATTCGACAAGGCAAACGAACGCGGTCTCCCCGGGCTCTGCGGCTCCTGGACTCCATGCCGCAATCCGGGCAACGCGTATTCGTCTGCGGCCCGACAGCTTCCACTGTCCTTTCCCGCACGAAGTTGAAAAGATGTCCCAACGGAGCCGACTCCTCGAACAAGCCGGTGAACATCATCATCAGATCGTTGGCCGCTTGGCCGGCCGATAGAACATTAAGCGTGATCACACTTGGTTCGGCAACTTCGGGATCATCGACGTATCGTTGCGCACGGCGCTCACTTTCGTTCAAGGCTTCTAACTGCAACCGGGCGGCAGGAATGAGACCGTGACATTCAAGGCATCCGCGTCCCGGGTGAGGAAGTACGAGTCGTGTTGCCGTAAAGACTTCTGTGATTTCCATCGTGCTCGGATCGACCGACACCTTCGCTCCAATTTGGGCGCCCGGAATGAGGTATTGATGGACCAGCGCGTTGAATACAAGTCTGCTTTGCACCGAATCGCTTGCGAGATACAGAAAATCCACATCGCGGAGAAGATGCGCAACCTCTTCATCGAGCACGCTTCCCACCACAGCATCGAAGTGAACGAGTGGATTGGCCGCCTTTGCCACTCGTCTGGCGACCCGAACCTTGCGCGCTGCGATCGACTTCCCTATTTTTCTGAGAAACGCGCTTTTTCTCGCCGTCAGAAAAGCGCGTGCGTCCCAGCGTGTAGCGGCGACCACGCGCGGGAGGTTCGTCAAATCGATCCGATCAAAATCGACGGCGACGATATGGCCGACGCCCAAGCGCGCCAACCATTCATTAAGAAGCGAACCGCCGCCGCCCAGGCCAACAATCCCGATTTTCAGGCCGGCCAGAATCTCCTGCCCGACGTCACCAAACAGTCGAGCTTGGCGGTCGAACGATCGCTCGCCACGCCGCCCGTGTCGGCGCGGCTTTGGATAGAGCCGTTGTACCCGACGACCAACGATTGTTAAGTGATCCAAAGGGTATCGACCGTTTTCCGTCCAGATATCACCCGCCACCGCATTCTTCGCAAATACCAGCGCTCCGACCGGACCGCCGCCAGTAATATCAAGTAACGCGGGGTAACCTCGTTCGTGCGAAGCCCAATCGTCCGAGGAAAACTCTACTTGATCGCGCCCGCCATGGCAGTGAACCGCCAGGTATCCCAGTTTTTCGTCGCTGCAATATCCGGATTTTTCGGCGACGAATTGGGCCGTGAGAGCCCGATAACCTCTCGATCCGGGAACGTACTCTACGCCGTCACGAGCAAGGAACACTTCCCGAGCCAGCATGCGCGTTCCTCGTTCCGTCTCTGAAACTCCGACAGCTACCACCGCTCCATGTTCGTCAGCGTCTCCTGGGAAGAGATGCGCGTCCAGCTTCGCGAACAAGTCCGCGTCCATAGTGAGCGAGAGGGGTCTTTTCATAACGCCCGAAACCAGTCCAACACTTTGGCAAGTTTAGTCGCTGCGGTATCCACCTCAGCGTCCCACCGATTTGAACGGCGCGACAACTGCAGCACACTCATGCTCTGCCACACTCCCGAACCAATTCCGCCGCCGTGAGGTTTTCCGTCAGTCCGCACAACCTTTCCGTCAACAAAGTGTGGATACACATCGGCACGCGGATACTGGAATGTGATTTGAAATCCACACCAAGTTCGCGGCGGAACATAGGTCGCCCCGATATCGAGGTCCCGAACAATGACATATGCGCCCCCCTGGCCGTCTTCCGTCGCCTCCACGACGCGACCAGGGACCGACTCGCGAATCTCATCAATTGCGGCTGCGATCTCGGGCGTCATGGCCGTTAAGAATTGTCGTCTGGCGCGGTAGCCCGAAATTTCAAACCGTCCCTCAGATCGACAGTCTGATCGTCTCGGATCGGTTTGAGAGGCTCGTGCTCTCGAATTTCAAAAAGTAGAAAGTCCTGTTCAATCCGAACGCCCTGGCTGATTGCGGCCGCCTTGATTTCAGCGCCAGTGGCCTTGTGGATTTTGAACTCCACCGGCTTCGTGTTTACGATCACGGTGATGATCTTGACTTTTTCTTCAAGTTCCATGATAAACTCCTTCTGGCCTGGAGCTCAGCCCCGGCTCTGGTTCAAGATGATACGTATTTTACCGCCTACGCACAACGCAAAACTCGTATATCAACTACCATATATCGGTATTTATATAACTCCTTTATATACATGAATATACAATGCGCTATCGGTGTCCCAAATCTCGGCCCGACAGGGTCTCTCCAGAATTTTGCTGGGCCGCAAGGAGTATCCAATGCAAAATTTCGGCCTTCGGCTACGTAAACTACGCGGGGATCGCTCCCAAAAAGAGGTAGCAGCCGAGTTGGGAATGCCAGTTACGACGCTCTCAACGCTCGAGAATCAGGACACAATCCCTCGTGGAGAGGTGCTCCAAAAACTGGCCGAGTGCTACAAAGTTCCCATCAATTATTTTTACAAGGCGGTGGCAACCGAAATCAAGGCCAGCGCCGCGGCGCAAGCCTGGGTTCAACAGCTGCGTGAACATGATGAGGGCAAAGACACTGTCGCCACCCAGTCAAATATTTTGCTCGATGATAAGGACCTGGAAAAGATCGCGGAACGCATGAGGCAACGACGTGCACAAATTTCAGACAACAAGTAGTACCCCACAGATTCTCTCTCCGCAGGAGATCGTCGAGGCGCTGCTTGTCGAAGCCGGAACGGCCAATCATCCACCCACGGATGAGACAAAGCTTCTTGGTTTCCTCAATTTGGAACAATTCAGTTTCGATTTCATGCACGACTTGGATTTCTTGCCTGAAGCACAGAAGCGATCACTGGATCTTCGCGCGGCTCTTAGCTTCAATGACCGACTCGTCGCGACACAGTCCGGGCTCAGTGAAAAACGCAAACGCTTCGGGATATTCCACGAGATCGGACATTTCATCCTCCCCGAACATCGCAAGAAGCTCTACCACATCGACAATGACGCAACCCTCAGTTTGTGGACCAGGATTCAGATTGAACGCGAGGCCAATGAAATCGCCGCCGAAATTCTGTTTCAGGGAAACCGTTTCACCGAGGAAGCTTTAAGTTCACCAACGTCCGTGCGAACGGTTACCGATCTCGCTCCGAAATTCGGAGCGTCGTATGAGTCCGCGATGCGCCGGTATGCGGAGCGGCACGACCTGCCTTGCGCTGTCGTTGTTCTCGATAAGGTGTCCCGTGACTCCGAGGAACAGGAATTTGACGAGTCCGAGTACAAGATCCATTACACGATCACGTCTCCCTCTTTTCGTAAGAAGTACTTTTCAGCTCTCGAAATTAAAGGCGGGACAATCAAGGGCTCTGAGCTTTGCGGAAAAGCCAGGTGGTGGGGCGTCGATGATATTGTTGAGCACAGAATGACAGTTGGAGACTGGCATTTCGATACCGAAATATTCTCGAATGGTTACAAGATTTTCCAATTCGTCTTACCACCCAAAGCCGCACTCAAGACGTAAAACGACGAAAGAGTTTGTAGCTACCCGACCTCACGATCCGCACTAGTCTTCAAAGGTTTACAAAACCCGACCGTCCTTTCTCCTCACTGCCCTTCCCGCGCAAAGACTGCGCCCAGCCGCCCGCTTGTTCTGTCAAGGGTCTCCGCTTCGCTCCGATAAACGCAACCCCGGCGCCCTTGACAGCGCGGACGTCTAGTCGCCAACCGCCGCTAGAAGGGCATTTGCTTTTTATGCACCGCTCGCGGCGGTGCCTCGAAGGCAAAAATCAAACCCAACTAAGGAGTCGTTCCAATGCAACAAATCAGCAAATCACCGCTTTTTCCTCTCGGTCGAGTCGTCGCGACACCCGGCGCGTTAGCCGCTCTCGAAAAGGCAGGACAGCAACCGCTGGATTTCCTCGCACGCCACGTTCATGGCGATTGGGGAGACCTGTGCGACGAAGACCGCAACGAAAACCGACTCAGTCTGGAACAAGGGTTCCGGCTCTTGAGCAGCTATCGCACATGCGCAGGAGACGCGAAGGTCTGGGTCATCACCGAAGCCGACCGCTCCGTCACCACAATTCTTTTACCCGAAGAGTATTGATGCACCCGAAAACGAATAAAAAGGAGAAGAACACTATGACAACAGCAGCTGCAATACACGCAACGGAAGTAATTCCCAACCCTGTGTCCCTAGTACAGGACATTCCACTCTCACGGATTCAGGAATCAAAAACGAATCCAAGACGCCAGTTTGACGAGACAAGGCTCGCCGAATTGGCGGACAACATCCGGCTACACGGGGTACTTCAACCCATTTTGGTGCGTCCGCTGCCGGGTGGCGAGGCGGAGTCCTATGAACTCGTCGCCGGGGCACGGCGGTACCGTGCTTCAAGGCTCGCGAAGTGCGAATCCATTTCCGCTACAATCCGCGACCTCACCGACCCACAATGCCTCGAACTGCAACTCATCGAAAACCTCCAACGCGCCGACGTACACGAGCTGGACGAAGCCCGTGGCTACGCCGCCCTTATGCAAATGCAACCGGGCACCTACACTGTCGAAACCCTGGCCGAGAAAATCGGGCGGTCCGAGAAATACGTTTATGCTCGCTTGCGGCTCACTCATCTGGTCGAGGACGTTCAGCGGGCTTTCTACGACGGGAAGCTCTCGGTCGCGCATGCCTTCGAAGTGGCGCGGCTCGAGCCCGACGATCAGAAACGCGCCTTACAAGAGTGTTTCCCGAATCACCGTACGACGACGGCTATCCTGAAGGATGGAAAAGCAGAAGCGGCCACCGTGCGACAACTCCGCGAGTGGATTGAGCGGGAAATCCACCTCGACCTTATCAATGCTCCCTTCGACCCGCAGGATGAGAATTTGCTCCCAACCGCGGGGAGTTGCGCGAACTGCCCGAAACGTACGGGAAACAACCCTCTCCTCTTCCCGGAAGTGCGCCGGAAATCCATTTGTACCGACCGGGCGTGTTACCGCAGAAAAGTGGAAGCTCTCGTTCAGATTCGCGTGAAGCCTCTCCAAACGGCAGGAGAGGAACCGCTGCGTCTCTCATACGCTCCCTCGTGGCAAGCCGAGGACCGCAACCCCGATGTCTTATATGAAGGACAGTACCGCATTGCTCGGAAAAAAGCGGAGTGCCCGCACGCTAAACCTGCCGTTGTGATCGACGGTCCCGAGGCGGGCAAGCTGCTTCACGTATGCCGCGACGAACAATGTCCGGTCCACGCACGAGTCACTCGCTACGAGGCGTCGCCACAGGAGCGAGCGGCGCGTGCCAAGGAAGCGCTGGCCGAGCGCATCGAGAGACAAACGCGCATTCGTATTTTGAACGCCATTCGCAAGAAATGTTCGGGCACGCTTTCTCGTCTCGATCTCGAAACGGCTGCCCTCGATTACTTCGAGCGGCTAGGCCACGACAATCACCGCCGCCTTTGCCGGGTGTATGGATGGGAGGAGAAAAAGACCAAGGCCTCGTGGGGCGGCAGCTCGGTCGACTACAAGGCCATCGCGGGAAAGGCGATACCTAAAATGAGTACGCCGGAACTTCACCACTTCCTCCTTGTGTGCGCGCTCGTGTCCGACCTGTACTGTCCCGGATACAACCCCGGCCACGCGCTCGCGAAGGACTCCAAGCTCGCGCGGACGGCGGTGCGCTACAAAATCAACATCCCACAGGTCGCGGCCCAGGTACGGAGCGAACTTTCAAGAAAGGACAAGCCCGAGAAGAATGTTCCGAAACCATCGGCTTCGCCGTTGCGCAAATAAAAACAACGGACTAAGTACGGAAGCGGGCCGTGTGGTTAGCACGGCCCGCTTTTTCAACTCAACTGTCGTATGCGGGTCTTCTTCACGACCGGTGATTTCTTCTGCCGCGCCGCGAACTTCTCCGCCCTTTCGCGGTCGATGTACACCCGCCCAAACGACTCGTTGTCGGAATACGTCACGGTCACGAGCCAGTGATGATGTTTGCGGCGGCGATCTGTTTTGTAGTTTGAGACCTTGCGTTTGGCCATAACAGCTCTCCCCGTGGAGAACTCATCCTAGTACGTTTTCCCACGACCAACGCGAGGTTTGTTACGGATCAGTCGTGTGATTCAGCGAGGCGCATGGCCACGCCAATGACGCGCCCGACGATATCCGCCTCTCGTGGATAGGGAAACCGGCGAATCTCGCACTGCGAATTGGGATAAGGAACCGCCAGCAAATGGCCTTCTCGGATTTCGCACCAGCTGCAAATATATTCATCCCGCAGCTCGAGGTAAGAAAGAACGACCGGATCCTTCGCTTTAGGCGCGGTAAGCAAGGGTTTCGTCAACTCTGTCCGTCGTTAGATTTAGACCCGGTGCATTAGGAATTGCACGGCGCGCAGGCTGTGGATTGGTCAGGCATGTAACTCCGTTAGGCGCATGGCGACGCCGGTGACTCGGCCCACAATCTCCGCATCCCTCGGATAAACGAACCGCCTGATTTCACACTTGGAATTGGGATGCGGAACGGCCAAAAGATGGCCTTCACGAATCTCGCACCAACTGCAAATATACTCTCCCCTTAACTCCACGAAATAAATTGGCCGGTCATGTTCGTTCTCCCATTTCACGGTGGAGATTTTGACCTGACTTCCGTCGATCTGCACAATCGAACCAGGACGCAAGATCGGGAACATCGTGTGACTGGAGGCGCATTGAGACGAAGCTACGGACCTCCATCGTCGAAGGCGTTTCCGTTTTCCTTTCACTCTTCGATGACAACCCGAAAGTAAAGAGAGTCTTCTGCCCCAAGAAGGAGTGTTACGACTCCCAGAAAAATGCCAACAACCGGTTCGGCAAGCCATTGCCTTCGTTTGGCTGGCTGATCGAGCACGGAGCTGTTTGCGCTCTCAACTTCCCAATCGGCATGAACGCCGGACTTGCCAAGGCGCTGGGAGTCATGATGAAGCTCGATTTTGAGCGCGCCGTGCTTAATCGCGTTCCGAAAATCGAAGCGCATCCCGAACAGTATTTCAGGCAGGTTCTCTTCCTTTGCGACGAATATCAGCACTTCGCAACCGTTGGCGAAAGCGATCCGACCGGCGACGAGAAATTCTTCAGCCTCTCGCGCCAGCCAAAGTGCATCCCGATCATCGCCACACAGAGCATCAGCTCGCTGCGATCCGCGTTGCCCGGCGAAAGCTGGCGCACGCTCCTCCAAACCTTCCGCACCAAGATTTTCCTGTCGCTGTCCGATGATTTCTCCGCGAAGACAGCGAGCGACCTCTGCGGACGCGAAGACCGGCTCAAAGTCAGCTATAGCCTGTCGGAAAGCGGGCACGACACCAAGATCAGTTGGCTCACCGGCAAGGCGCTCTCCCACAAAGCGAATATCGTTGCTTCGAAGAGCTACAGCACGCACAGCGACTATCGGTTCGACATGAAAACCTTCATGGAGTTACGCAACGCGCAGTCGGTAATCCTTGCCTACGACGGAATCAACCCGGCGCCACCGATGTTTTCCTATTTGAAGCCCCATTACAACGATCCCAACGATTCGTACTTTGTCCAGCTCGCACAAGGAAAACTCTAATGAACGGATTTGAAATGATCTTGCCGTTTCTCAAGCCCATCGAGCACCTCATTCTGGACGACTCGATTAGCGAGGTCATGGTGAACGGTCCGGACCGCGTATTCATCGAGAAGGCCGGTTTCCTTCAACACGTCCCGGGCGTCTCGATCGGCGAGCGATCCCTCATGGTGGCTGTGAAGAATATCGCCAGACGCCTCGGTGACGACATCTCGGAATCAAAGCCAATTCTCGACTCGCGATTACCCGATGGCAGCCGCGTAGCAGCGGTGATCCCTCCCTGCAGTCTCGCCGGCGTCACGCTAACGATCCGCAAGTTCAACACCCGTCACTTCGAGATGGAGGATCTCATTCGGGCTGGCACGCTCGACCATGCGCTCGCGAACCACCTTGAAGACTACGTGCTGGCTCGCAAGAATATTCTGATCGCTGGCGGTACTGGCACCGGAAAAACCACACTTTTGTCAATTCTCGGAAAATTCATTCCGCAGGAAGAACGGGTTCTCGTCATTGAAGACACGGCCGAGATTCACCTAACGCAAGAAAACCTCGTCCGCTTCGAAGCTCGCCGAGAACAGAATGGCCTTCCAGCGGTAGCAATTCGCGATCTGTTGAAAGCCGCACTCCGCCATCGCCCGGACCGGATAGTGCTCGGAGAAATTCGCGGCGGCGAAGCCTTCGATCTTCTGCAACTCCTGAACACCGGGCACTCCGGCACGCTATCGACCATTCATGCGAACTCGGCGCAACAGGGCCTCGCACGTTTCACAAGTTGTGTTCTGCAAAGCGGCATCGACTTACCCTACCGCGCCGTTAAAACGAATATCGCTGATTCGCTGAATGTCGTCGTCCACGTCGAGCGGCGGCCAGGTCGCAGATTCATCTCGGAAGTTCTCTTCATCAACGGGTACGACCCGGATGCGGACTTATTCGACTACGGCTCGGTGTTCGTGGCCAAGCAGGAGCAACCATGAGCATCGACACCACCTTCACATCGCGCTCCCTCACCGCTTCTGAATACGTCCGCGAGCTCTTCAAGCCTGGCGACAATACCGCGATCCTGGTAAGGAATCGTCGAACCGGCAAGACGGTCCAGCGGATCACAAAGGCCGAAACCATCGCAGACCCCGAATTTCAAGCTTGGCTGGCAGCCCGCAATGCCGCTGGTTCCGACGTGTATGTCGGCATGAATCCAATAAAGGAAGGCGCTCACACCCGAACCAAAGACAATATAAAGGATATCCGCCACATCTATCTCGATCTCGACACGAAGGGTGACGAAGTTCTGGACGCGATCCGAAAGTCAACCGAAGTCCCAGCGCCAAACTTTGTGCTCGACACTTCGCCCGGCAAGCACCAAGTCGTCTGGAGAGTGGCTGGAATCAATCAGAACGAGGCTGAGTCACTTCTGCGCAGCCTGGCGAATCAATTCGAGGGCGATCGAGCGGCAACGGACTCGACGCGCGTTCTACGCTTGCCCGGGTTCGCCAATCGAAAACTCCCCGACGAATTTATCGTCCAAGCACGCCAGGAAAGCGACGCGGTCTACACACTCCGCGACTTCACGATTGAAGAAGACTCGCCAGAAACTCCCCGGCATATCGGCGACGTCCAAAAACGAAGTCGTACGGTGCCGACCGACCACAAAAGCCAATCCGAACATGATTGGGCTTATGCGAAGCGTGCCCTCGCCCGCGGAGACGATCCCGAAGCCGTGATCCACCGTATCGCGGACTATCGCGCGGAAGACAAAGACGATCCGAATTATTACGCACGGCACACCGTCACAAAAGCGCAAGCGGAATTTAAGAGTTCATCATCTCCCCAGACACCCAGATCTGTGACAGGAGAGGAGAGCAGTCAGGATCGCGGCCATTAGAAGGGAAAAACGTCGAGCCAAAAGCTCTAGTTCAGAAGTTATTGAGCACCCAAATGGAACCAGAATCACAGTTGCTGTCACCCTATGTCGTTGATACAGTCGTCAACGCGACACCAGAAAAGCGGACAGGGAGAAAATCCATGTCGCGTCGATCTGGTCAGAATGGTTGTATTCAGGAGGACGGCAACTGGTACGTCGTTCGGTTCTGGAGGGATGTCGCAGGTCAAGAAAAGAGGCAGCGAGTACGAGAGAGAATCTGCCCTATTTCCGGTCCCGGCAAACTCTCTGTATCTGAACGGAAACACAAGGCCAAGGAAATAATCGAGGCCAGCGGAGCGGATACTGCGGAGCAGTTCGAAAAGGTTGTTCTTTCGAACCACGGCATTACGTTTCGCGAACAGGCAACGACTTGGTTAGAACAGATGACTAACCGCAAGCGCAAGCCGGTGGCTCCGTCTACGCTTGAGAATTGGGAACGCTGTTTGAGGAACTGGCTCAATCCGAACATCGGTGATATGCCTCTCGACTCCATCGGGAATCTTGCGCTGAGGAATCTCGGCGCAACGATGGTAAAGGGTCGGCTAGGCGCGTCGGCGATAAGGTCCTACACGAATGCGGTCAAGATGGTTGTAGCTTCGGCGGTCAATGAAGAAGGGGATGCGCTCTTTCCCCGAAAATGGAATCACGACTTCATCGATCTACCCGAAGATAGAAATCCGAAACAACCTACCCTAACCAGTAGTGCAGTGACCGCGATTGTCGGTGCACCAAGAGAGAAGTCTTACCGTATGCTCTACACGCTCTGCGCGTCTGCGGGATTGCGATTTGGTGAAGCGCTCGGGATCGACATAAGAAACATTTCCCCAGACTCCACTACGATCAAAATCTGTCAGAAGGCTTGGAGGGGGCAGATTCATGATTACCTGAAGTCCGAAAGCGGTAAACGTGAAATAGATCTGCACAGTACGGTAGCGACCATGCTGAAGGAGTTCGTTGGCGAGAGGAAATCTGGCCTCCTGTTCTCTACGCGAACAGGGAAGCAACTCTACCAGTCGAGCATCCTGCGGCGCTCTCTGCATCCGATCCTTGCTAACCTCAAACAGCCAAAAACGGGTTGTCACGCGTTCCGTCGTTTCCGCATTACGTGGCTTCGCAAGAACTTGGTCCCGGAGGACCTCATCACGTTCTGGCATGGCCACGCAGGAAAGACGGTGACAGACAGCTATTCCAAGCTGAAGGACGACGCGGAGTTTCGCAAGCAAGTAGCCGAGAAAGTGGGCTTGGGCTTCGACCTCCCGTCCGAAAAAGCCGTTGTTGGACTGAATGGACCGAAACTCGAAGTTGGACGAGTTGAAGAACTCGCTGTAAACTGTTGAGAGTGTATTGGTTGCACCGCGTGGGCGTGTAGCTCAGCTGGGAGAGCACCTGCTTTGCAAGCACGCCTTCATCTCACCTAAGTCGTTGAATCGGCGTCTTTTCACAGTGCAAACCCCTCTGCAAGTTGGGCTACTAATTGGGCTACAGAAAGTAAGGGTATTTTGTGATTCGATGAAGCACGGCGGCCTGGATGCTCGCGAGAATATCCGGGCCGTCTCACTTCGTGCCGCTCGCGGGTGCCCAGAACAGGCCACTCTCCCCCTCACAACCCTTCGGATCACAGCCGAACAACCAACTACATTGGAACTTGCCGGAGTTGGCCCTGATCGAAGGAAATCAGCTAGTTGCGATGAAACCAGATGCACAATGAAATGGAGCCGCATTCCGAGGATCTAACCTGCGTATTGCCCACGCTTTTCGGGTGCAAGAGGTCAGTCCGACGAGCGCCGTGGCTAACGAGCAACTCGCACTATGCCATTCAGGTCAGTCGGCTACTCAGATGGTATTATTCGACGCAATCAGGCGACAAGCCAATTTCGGGAGCAAGCTGTGCATGAACACCAGATCACGCGACCGCTGGATTTCGCTTCTTCAATTTGCCGTTAATCCTGGACGAGCACATCGACTCGGCTCGGGTTCTTTGGAAGGAGTTACTATGATAGCTGGTGTGGGTATCGACCATGTAGAGCTTGAGGAATTTTCACACCTCATGAAAGAAAATCAACCAGCTTTTCTCGACCGCATCTTCACAGCGACCGAAATTGCTGCTGGAGATCACCGGGAGGACCGCCTGCAATATTTTTCCGGCCGCTTTGCGGCCAAAGAGGCTTTGCTGAAGGCTCTTGGCACTGGCTGGACTGACGAATTTGATTGGAAAGAGATCGAGGTTACGGCACTCGCGTCGGGCGCGCCCGAGGTCCGCCTAAATGGAAATGTCCTGGCGCTTGCGCAGTCAATTCCAGCGGGAAAAATCCATCTGTCAATCAGCCATACAGCGCATATCGCCCTAGCCCAGGCGGTAATCGAGCGCAGCAGCTAACAAGCGCATGTCTCGCCACAACCTGTAGTGGTCGGGGGAATCTTGCAAACCAACGGGTATTTGATCGTGATCGAAGGACCGGACGGGGTCGGCAAATCCGAACTGGCGACCAGACTGTTTCGGTCCATCCAGAATTCCGGCAAACCTGTTGAGACAATAACGTTCCCCGGCAACGAGCCAGGCACTCTTGGAAAGCTTGTCTATGACCTCCACCACCATCCAGAGAGATTCGATGTTGAGCATTTGGCCCCGGCTAGTATCCAGCTCCTGCACATTGCCGCACACGTGGATGCAATCGAGCGACAAATATTGCCCGCACTTCAAAGAGGCGTTGACGTGGTGCTGGACCGCTTTTGGTGGTCCGCTTTCGTCTATGGGCTCGCGGGCGGTGCCGACAGAGCCCTACTCGAGCAAATGATCGCCGTTGAGAAGCTTGCATGGCAATCGGTACAGCCTGACTTGCTTTTCCTGATCGACCGAAGCGAGCCTTTTCGCAACGAACCAGATCTTTGGCCAATGTGGAGGCAATACTACGCTGACCTTTTCTCGATCGAAAAGACGCACCATCCTTGCTACCTGATTGAGAATCAAGGAACGATCGAAGAGACTGAAGCAGCGATGCGAGACATTTTGGAAAAATCCGAAAGGAGCCATGTCTGATTACTTCAAACCAGACCCCGACAAGAATGAAACTGCAGCGATTTCCCCCGGGTTGCGAACAGCCAATTCCCACGCCAGTCATGGATTGCTATTGGCACTTCGCCGCTGAGCGTCAGGACATTTATCAACGCCGATTGGAGGGTTGCCCTTATCCCTGGACCACGGACCCAATTCTATCAAAATATCGCTTCACGAACGTCTATCGCGTGACGGACCGAGTTAGCCAATATCTCCTCAAGAATGTCATCTACGACGCGCAGTATTCGACAGTTGACCTGTTTTTTCGAATTCTGCTGTTCAAGCTATTCAATAAAATCGACACCTGGGAATTACTGCAATCCGCATTCGGCGAGCTTACCTTTGAGCACTATAAATTCTCGCGATTCGACCAAATACTGACGGATGCCATCGCGAGTGGGCGCCGCATCTATTCCGCCGCTTACATCATGCCCAGTGGTGGAAAACAGTACGAGCGTAAACACCGCGCGCACCTAGGACTGTTGGAAAAAATGATCTCGGACGAAGCTCCGAAGAAGCTTGCCGACATGCCAACGATGCGCGAGGCGTTTCTGTTCCTGAAATCCTACCCGATGCTTGGAGACTTTCTCGCCTACCAATACGTGACGGATCTAAATTATAGTGACCTAACTCATTTCAGTGAAAACGAGTTCGTTGTCGCGGGCCCAGGGGCACGGTCAGGGCTATCCAAGTGCTTTTCCACACTTGGCACGTTTTCCAATGAAGACGCCATCCGTTGGGTTGCCGAACGCCAAGATCTGGAATTCAGCAAGCGAGGACTCACATTCAACTTTTTGGGAGGTCGCCGCCTTCAGTTAATCGATTGCCAGAACTTATTTTGCGAGATCGACAAGTATTCGCGAGTGCGTTTTCCGGACGTCGTTGGAAATTCCGGTCGCAAACGCATAAAACAGAATTTCTCGGCGGGCTCTCAGGCGAGTCCGCCCTTCTTTCCGCCCAAATGGGGTATCGAATACCATTCCGCTGAGACACTCCAGACTAAAACGGCGCGTGCCGGCTGACTCAGTTCGTTTACTCTTCCTGATAGGAAATTGTCCTCGCAACCAGATCTGCGACGACAGTTCCTCCTCGATTCTTTCGCAGCTGGCGGAATACACCGTAGCCCTGCAGGACGGCTTCCTCCCACTGCCACAATGGCCGACTCTGGACTTCATATCCGGTCACGAGTTCACGAATCGCCTTAAGCAAGGAATAGTCCAGATTCTTGATGTTTTCAAAATACTCTAGCCGGTGCGCATGATTGAACACCCAGGTCGCAATTCCCTCCTCAATCAAAATTGCTCGCGCGCCATCCTGCGTTTCATCAACGCGCGGACGGCTCTTTCGTTTCACTTTGAAAAGTGCACGAATCACTGGCGACCAGCCTAGAACTGCCGCATTCGCGAAATGGAACACATCGTGGAAGCGGTAATCGTCTTCCGTCTCTTTGTTATCGGTTAGCGGGTCGCCAATGTTGATCCCGTTGCACTGCATGCGCACATAGCTCTTGGCACCGATGACTCGCTCCCTGATATCAATCACGATCCGTCGTGGTATCTGCTCGGCAGGATCATCATCCTTGTCAAACAGCGGACCGTACTCCCGGACGTTGGGCCACCGGTTCACAATCTTCGCAAGATTGTGTCGGGCGCAGTCCGCTAAACTGACTCCGGCGTCATTCGCCGCCTGGATAAGCGCTCGAAATATATCAATGAGATGTCCGGAGAGGATGTCGCGATTCTGTTCGATGCGCTTGCACGCAAAGTCATCCATTAAGCGCCCGACCTTGCCCGCCAGAGCAATAAGCCCAAACTCGGCACTCGAACCGCTGAGGGGCCCGATGAAAGAAACATCGTGTTGTAAATCCTCGAACGTTGCCGGATCAGCGGACCTCTGCTCGTCCCACGTTCCCAACTCACGAAACGCGCTGCGCGCAATCGAGCTGAGCTGCAAGCCACAGCGTCCCGCAGTGTTCGAGAAATACCAAAGCACGTCTCCGAACTCCTCAATCACCGAGTCGTGATAAGCAAAATAGGACTCTTGATCCCTCCTCTTCTTCTTCAATTCGCTCAAGACACTGCCTACTTCACCAAAGAGTCCCAGCAATGCAAAGTGCACGCCAGAAATTCCTGTCTCCGGATTCCGATCCGTTTGCGCCGCCTGGACTTGGAATTCGTTGAGATTGATGGTCACAGATTTCTCTGTGGTTTCGACTATCACGGTTTGGCCCCCTTTACGCAGCCTTGCTCTCCTCTGCTTTTCTGCAGGCAGCGAGTAATTTCAGAACGTCTTGTTTCCCCCAGTTCCCTGAGGATCGGTCCAGAACGGCATAGATCGAGTGAATCACCATCGGCCCTACGGATAGTTTCGTTTCTTGCGCGATGAATGACTGCAGTTGAGCCAATCCCAACAGATTCCCCAAAGTCTTCTGAATGTAAAAATGGGAACGATACAGCGCCGTCATCGCCAGAACTTTCTTGTGATCGATCCGAAAGCTGACGTGGCTTAGGCAAGGATGACTGATACCTCGATTCGAGTCCTCTGTTGCTTCGTAGAGAGGCAAATCTGCGAACACTTCGACCGAATTCAGTTCGTATGCCCGACCCAAAGTGCTGGCATGAGTTAGCTGCTTTTTCATTTTCTCCACCAGCGTCTCCAATGGATTCATAATCGTGCCGTTTGCCCCGGTCCGGCGCACGAAACGGTATGCATACGTGCCCCAGCCTTCCTTCACCTTCGGGTAGACTTCATCCGGATAAACCTTGTATATCCCCGCCGAACCATGCTGCGAGTACAGCCCGGCAGGAAAAATCGTACCAGCAACCGTAACGACCGGCAGTTGATCATGCTTTCTTAGAAACGAATCAACAGTATCGACGACGCGCCGATCGGAATCCGTCATCACTGCGGGGGTCTCAATTTCGAGCAGGAGGTTCGTCGCAAAGTGGTCCTCTTGCTCCGCCAGCCAAGTTGCGGCGCGTAACCACGCCTCTGTACACGTCTTGGAATGAATGGGATGGATCATGGCCGTCAAACCTCCGTTCCTGCTATGCCGATTCCACGAAGCCGAGGCACCAGATATTCAGAATTCAGCCACGCATATCCCTGAAGCCCCCAACTCCCTCCCCAACTGTTTCTAATCAGTATTAGCTCCTCCCCGTTCTCGTGCCCACGCCCAACGGCGATAACCGCGTGGGTATTCACGGCAACTTCGGTGGCATCCGCTCGAATGATCCCGCTCGCCGGGGGAAGAAAAAAACTCGCCGAAATGTCCATGACCAGCACCACCGGTACCATCGCATCGACAAAATCATTGATTCGCCCTACGGAGCTAACTTCTTCGCGGAAACTCCGCTTGAATACCGGACTGCAACCGGCTGGCGGATTCCAGGAGGAAATGG
>Ga0210390_10001232_pt1 | contig 25066 bp, 26 predicted proteins | sample IncBWH11OmetaG_FD_161050 | JGI IMG/M metagenome (GOLD analysis project Ga0210390, IMG submission 161050) | Forest soil microbial communities from Barre Woods Harvard Forest LTER site, Petersham, Massachusetts, United States - Inc-BW-H-11-O ... | reverse complement strand
GTAAAACGGTCATCCCGCGCACAGTCGCCGCACCGCCCGGAAAAGAAACCAGGCCGAACACCGACAGCACTGACGTTTCGCAACAGGCCCAATAGCAAGCTGAACGGGACATTCATCTGCTGGGGCCGACGCCGGACGCCCAACGCAGCCGTAGTCCATACCGATGCGCGGGAGCCGAAGGCCATACTTGGTCACCCGAAGGTAGCTAAGCTAATCGACTTCCACTCGCCTGTGGCAGTGCTGATGCTCGCGGTACTGCACTTCATCCCAGACGAGGAAGATCCGCGAGGGATTGGCCGTGGCTGAGCAATGATCAAGCCCACGGTGTTCATGGAATCGGTGAACAGTCTTATTGACCTCGGTATCTTCCGGCCGCCGCTGGCGGCGGAACTGGTGAGGTACCGGGATGCGGCAGCCGCTGAAATCAGCACCCGCATCGCGGGAATTGCGGGCCAGCGGAAAAGGACATGGCCAGTGCAGATGACCCGTCAGCCCGGCGAGCAGATCCAGGCCGGGGCCACGCGGGATGCAAACACCGGAGGGCAGACGATCATCCTCGTCACCATCTGGCTCGCGGTGGCCGGCGTCGCCGTCCCGCTTGCTGGGGGATCAGCTCGCTGGCCGCCGTGACCGCCGCGCTCATCCCGGCCAGGGCACCCGCGTGCTCGGCTCAGTGCCGCTGCTCTAGGCAGACGCGCCCACCGTCGGGTGCCTGATTGAGCAGGGTTGCCTGCCCGCGGCGGCGTGAGGTATTGCGCAATAGGTTGTCCAGTGGGTTCTATGAATATGGCGGCAAATCCAAGACCATTTCTACCAACAGGCAGCTGAAGGCTGAGGAGAGTCCGCATGGCCAACTTGTCATTTGATGCGGTTGATAAGTTTAAGAAATGGCTGAGTGTGCCCGCAGAAGACGAGGAGCGCTCCGCCTACCAGGGGGCAATCGAGCAGCTAAGCCCACAGTTTGGCTCGTTGGTGTTCGAGGACGACAAATGGTTCGAATACGATAACGACAGGATCGTGCGGATCCTGCAGCGCCCCGGTCAGGAATGGCTCACCGACGATGAAGCGGCGCGGCTCGAAAACGCGACTCTCTATGGAACCCTGGACTCGTTCCTGCCGTGGTTCAAGGAGATAGTCGAGGGCTGGGAGGCTGGCGAGAGGGGAACTGGCCCGGCCAGTGCGGGCGAAGCGGTCTCTCAGGTTCTGGGCATCGAGAATCCGAATTACGCTTCTTATCCGCTGGTCCTGCCCGCCGTTCCCGGTGCGTACGGCGGCCTCGACCAGCTCCGGCAACGCCCACGTAGAAAGAACATTGAGCTGCCTGTGCTCGCTAGCCTGCCTGGCCGCCGCCAACGCGTCGGCGTAACGGCCAAGACCATTATTCAGAACGGCGGCCGCCCAGCGCGCCCACGTCACCTACGCCACCGGAAAGATCACGGGCATGCGCAAATACGGCTACATCGGTGCGCTGGTCGCGCTGACGCTCTCCCTCGACGACGCGGAGTTCCTCGGAGGGTCCGCCGCCGAGCCCGATAGGGTGGGTTGAGAGTACTTCGCAGATAGTAACGCGCTCCCAAAGCGGCCACTCGCCGGGCAGCCGTGCCGCGGCGTAAGGCCGACGCAAGGGCTCGGTGATGGCTATGCAATACAGCAAGCAAGAAGTGGTCGAGATGCTGCGTCGCTGGGGATACCCGCAGCTGGCTGACGAGGCGTTGCGGGAGCTGCCCGATCCGGTTGAGCTTGAAGAGCTCCAAGACTGGAACATGCGGCATGGCATTACCCGTGACGACATAATCAGCAGCATGGGGGGCAGCCCCTGAGCGTAACCGGGGAGCGCGCCGCCGACACTTGGGTCGCTTGCCGCGTCGCGACGCGGGTGACGTCATGCGGATGGGAGCGGCCGCCTCGGACTTTGCTCACCCTGTGACCAGAACATATCGCATATATCCGCATATATATACCCGGCAAAATGGTCACAAAGTATGCGAAGTCAAAACCAGAGGATGATGTGACTAGCGGGATCGGGCGGGGACGGGGTGCGGGGCCTGAGGGCGCCTGGCAGCAAGCCGGCGCGGAGTGCGTCCCAGTCGGCGCGAAAGTGCGTTCAGCCTTTGTGATGGCGCCCACCGAGAGCGCTACCGTAATGGCGTGGCGATGTACGAACCTGACGAGGACGAAGTCGTGGAGCAGGGCGGTGCGCCGCTTCGGCTGCCGGGGTGGGCCCGGCGCGCCCGGTGGCTTTCGGCCCTCGGCCGACGGCCGTCGCGTGGCGCGGCCATCCTTGGCATTGCCGGGCTGACCATGGGGCTGGTGGCCGGGTACGCCCTCGGCTACCGGCATCTGGGGCAGGCCGTCCGGCCGCCGCGGGCGGCACTGTCGCGGGCGGCACTGTCGCGGGCGACACCGTCGCGGGCGCCAGCCGCTGGCGCCGTCCCCTCGGCCGTGGCAGGTTTCGCCGCGCCGGTGTATCCGCCCCCGCCTCCCGGGGGGCCGGCCTTTTCGTCCAACCTCGGCATCGCGGTACTGTCCGGGCTGGCCCAGACCGGCGGGGCGTGCTCGGTGCAGCACGGCCGGGAACTCCAGGTCGGCGTGGAGGTGATCAACCTCTCCGAGACGGCGGTCACCCTCGGGCCGGTCAGGCCCATCCTCCCGCTCGGCGGGCTGCGCCTGGTCTCGCAGCAGTGGGCGCCCTGCGGCGCCCTCTCGCCATCCTGGCCGGCAGCGGACGGCGGCATGATCGTCTTTATCAAGTCGTCGACGGGCGTGGTGGAGGTGGGCAGCGCGACCCCGGCAAGCGCGGCGGTCCTACCGCCGAACGGCACTGCCTGGCTCAGCGCCACCTTCCGGGTGCTAGTGGCGTGCCCGAGCCCGCTGCCGGTGCAGTTCAGCGTCAGCTACCAGGAGAACGGGCGCACGGACACCGCGCAGCTCGCGGGATTCCCTGACCTAGGGCAGGTCACATACACCGGGTGCAAGGGCAGATCCTAGGCTGCTCGCGCGAGCCGGCGCCCGCGGCGCGCGCGGCGCCCGAGCCCCGCGCGCCCCGAAAATGGCTGGGGTCAGGACGGCCGCTCGCCCTACGATCGGACGCATGCCGAGCTATGAGCCACTAGACCTGTCCGCCGCGTGCAACGCGGGTGTCGACGTTCTTGGCGATGAGCCGGGCGATGTCCCGCTCGGGCGGACCGACCTGCGCGGCCTGCCGTTCTTGATCGGTTCTGAGCCACCCTCCGCGCAGCGGTGTTTCGTGCTGCCCGACGTTCCTACGCCCGTCCACATCGGCCGGCCGGCGCGGCGGGTGATCGTCGCGCATCGCCTGCTCGCACCGGGCGCGCCGGCCGGTCACGCTGTCGGGCAGACCGTCGCGGAGTACGTTTTTCACCTCGCCGGCGGCGAGCTCGTCACCGCGCCCATCAGGGAGCGGTTCGAAATCCAGGTGGTGCCGCCGGGGTGGGGGCGGCTGCCGTTCCTGGCCGTCACCGACACCAGCGACCGCAACCTGCCGCGCTTCGAGGGCCGATGGGACCAATCCGGGGTTCGCCTGACGGAGCACGCCATGGGCTGGCCCACCGGATACTTCCTGTGGTGCTGGGAGAACCCTCATCCACAGCAACCCCTCGAACGGATCGAATTCGTCCCGTGCGGCCCCCGATTCATTGTCGCGGGCATCACGACAAGCGACGTTGATGAGCACCCGTTCGTCCGCACGCCGTCGCGCCCGGTGCGGCTCGTCGCGAAGGACGGGCGTGCCGGAGTCCTCGATATCAACGTGGACCGGGGTGTCGCGACGTATCCGCAGCCGCTGCCCGGCGAAGACGACCGACCCGGCTGGGGCGCGACGCAAGGAGAGGACGCGTACACATCGATCGCCGCGCTGCCGTCGGCCACGATCGCGGTCCGCCGGGGCGAGAATGAGCTCGGCCGGGTGCGCTGGAGCGACGTGGAACGCGACGGGCGGGCGGACGCCGGCCAGATCTCCCTCCACCTTCTGGAAACAGGCCGCAACTGGGTGCACGTGAATGTCGTCGACGACGCGACCGGCCGGCCGGTACCGTGCCGGGTCCACTTCCGCTCGACGGACGGGATTCCCTATCAGCCGCACGGCCACCACAATCACGTCACGCAAAATCTCGACAACAGCTGGCATTACGACGTTGGCGGTGACCTCCGTCTTGGCCAGCGCACCTACGCGTATATCGACGGCACCTGCCAGGGATGGCTGCCGCGAGGCGACGTCGTCGTGGACGTCGCACGCGGGTTCGAGTACGAGCCGCTCAGGCAGACCGTGCGGATCGAGCCGGGCCAGCGGGACCTGACGCTGCGGATCAGGCGCGTCGCCGACATGGCCGCGGACGGCTGGTGGTCGGGCGACTCGCACGTCCACTTCCTGTCCACCCCGGGCGCTCAGCTCGAACAACGGGGCGAGGACCTGCGCGTCGTCAACGTGCTGCAGACGCAGTGGGGCGCGCTGTTCACCAACACCGAGGACTTTTCCGGTCGGCCCAGCGTCGTCGAAGGCGGCGGCTACATCACGTACATCGGCCAGGAAAACCGGCAGCACATGCTCGGCCACGCGGTCTTGTGGGGCTTGACAGAACCGGTCATGCCGTGGTGCAGCGATGGTCCCGATGAGGCCGAGCTCGGCGGCGCGCTGGACGCGACGCTGAGCGACTGGGCCGACCGGACCCACGCCCAGGGCGGCACGTTCGTCGCCGCGCACTTCCCGAATCCGAACGGCGAGCCGGCCGTTCTGGTCGCGACCGGCCGCGCTGACGCCGTCGAGATGCTGGCCCATGGCGACGACGCGATGCTCGAGTACTACCGGTACCTGAACAGCGGCTACCGGCTGCCGCTCGTCGGTGGCACGGACAAGATGTCAAGCGCCGTGCCGGTCGGCCTGTACCGCACGTACGCGCGGCTGGACGAGGAGTTCAGCTACGAGGCCTGGTGCCGGGCGGTGCGGTCGGGGCGCACGTTCCTGTCCGGCGGGCCGCTCGTGACGCTGTCGGTCGACGGGCACGAGCCGGGCGGTACCGTCGAGCTCTCCGGGCCAGGAACGGTCGGCGTCCATACCGCGGTGCGCAGCATCTTCCCGCTTCGCTGCCTCGAGGTCGTGCGCAACGGCGAGGTCGTCGCGCGGGCGGACGTGCGCGGCGGACGCCAGGCCGAAATCAGCGAGGACCTGCGGGTCGACGGCAACTCGTGGATAGCCTGCCGAGCGTTCGGTGTCGATTACCACCTCGACGAATGGGGCCGCCGGGTATTCGCGCACACCTCACCGGTCTACATCGCCTGCGGTGGCGACTGGGCGATGTCCGACCCCGAAGGCATCCGCTATATCCGGACCCTCGTCGAGGGTGCCCGCGACTACGTCCGGCACACCGCGGTCCGCAGGCCCGACCAGTTCACGACCCACCATCACGGCGAGGCCGACCACCTCGCCTGGCTGGAGCGGCCGTTCAACGAGGCCCTGCGCGCCCTCGACGAGCGCGACTGAGCCGCCCCGCCGTAAGGCGACGCAGAACTCGTTGCCTTCTGGGTCGCGCATGACGACGCACCGGCCGCGCGGGCCGGATACCCGCCATGCTTCGGTGGCGCCGGCGGCCGCCAGCCGGGCCACCCGCTCCTGCACCAGCCGCTCCCGCTCCGCGCCGCGGACCTCCCGCCCGGCGACGCGCACGTCGAGGTGCACGCGGTTCTTGGCGGTCTTGCCTTCAGGAACCCGCTGGAAGTAGACGCGGGGTCCCTCCTCGAGAGGATCGATCAGCGACGCCTGGTCGCCGAACTGTTCTTCCGCCAGCCCGATCGCGTGACCGAAGTCCTCCCAGGTGGCGAACCCCTCCGGCGGCGGCTCGTAGTCGTAGCCGAGCGCCAGCTTCCAAAACGAGGCCAGCTTCGCCGGGTCGGCCGCGTCGAACACGACCTGGATCTTGGTGTACACGGCCGCTACTTGTCCTTCCACCGGTACAGGTCGCGCAGCAGCGCGATCTCGGCGCCGTGGTGCAGCGCCTCGCGGTTGATGTGCGTGATCAGCGACGCCATCGGCTCGTTCGCGAACGGGCCTTCGGCCGGCCCAACGGGCCGCATCAGCTCCTCGGGCCCGAGGGCGCGCACGCCGTTCATCCACAACGCGTAGAAAGAGTCGAGCCGGTCAAGCGCGGTGGCGGCGTCGCCCGGGTAGTCGTATGTCTGGTAGTCCACGGCCGGGCCGCCGAAGTGCGACGCGGCCCGCATCCCGAAGCACCCGATGATCAGGTGTGTTATCCGCCACGCGATCGTGGTGGCCGGCGGCGGGTCGGGCTGGGGGAACGCGAAGTCCGCCGTGAAATCTCCGCCGCCCGCGGCGACCTGCGCGGTCGAGGTGCCGCTCGGCCGGATGCCCCACATGCCGGGCACCGGCTCCCAGTGGTACTCCTCGTCGGTCAGCCCGTCCATCCGCGGCCGCAGGTGAGCCCGCCACCACGAGTCGAGTTGCTCGGCGAGCAGGTGGGTCCAATCAAAGGCGTCCATGCCCGCACGCTAGCGCCAGATGCGGACAGCATTGGTCCGCATCTGGCGGACAATGGTCCCATGGCCGAAACTTCCCTGGCCGAGAGCGCCGAACGGCTGCTGCGGCTGCTGTCCCTGCTCACTGTCCGCCGCAGCTGGCGCGCCGATGATTTGGCCGAACGGCTGTGCGTGACACCACGGACCGTCAGGCGGGATGTGGGCAGGCTGCGCGGCCTGGGATATCAGGTCCGCGCCGTCCCCGGCCCCGGTGGCGGGTACGAGCTGGGCGCCGGGTCGGCGCTGCCGCCGATGCTGCTAGACGAGGAGGCGGCGGTCGCCGTGGCCGTCGGCCTGCGGCTCGCGGCCGGCGGGGCCGTGGCAGGAACGGCCGAGGCGGCGGTGCGGGCCATGGCCGTGATCGACCGGGTGCTGCCCGACCGGCTGCGGCGCCGGGCGGCGGCGCTGCAGTCCGCGGTCGTGCCGCTTCCCTTGGGAGAGCCCGTTGACCCGGACCTGCTCGGACTGCTCGCCCTCGCCTGCCGGGATTCCGAACGGCTGCGTTTTTCCTACACCGACGGTGACGGGCGGACCAGCAACAGGCACGCCGTGCCGTTCCGACTCGTCTCTACAGGCCGCCGCTGGTACCTGGTCGCCAGGGACCTCGACCGCGATGACTGGCGCAGCTTCCGGCTGGACCGCATCGCGGGCCCGCGGCCCACCGGAGTCCGGACGCGGCCGGCCGATCCGCCGGACCCGGCCCGCTTTGTCGCCGAGGGGGTGTCCACCCGCGGTTACCCGTCCCAGGCCAGGGTGCTGCTGCACGGGCCCCGTCATAAAGTCGCCGAGCACGTGCCGCCCACGGTAGGTGTCATCGAGGCGACCGGCGAGCAGGAGTGCGTGCTGGTCACCGGCGCGTACCGGCTAGACCTGATCGCGCTGCACCTGGCGGACCTCGGCATCCCGTTCACCCCGCTGTGGCCGCCAGAACTGGGGGCGAGGTGCGCCGAGCTGTCGAAACGGCTGGCCGAAGCGGCGGCCGCCGCGTCCTCCTATAGCGTGAACCCATGACTGAGCACCGACCAGCCCACATCTACCGCGATGACTCGACCTGGCCGCGTGTCGAGCTCGGGCCCGGCGACGATCGCGGCTACTTTGAACAACTCACCAAGGCGATCTTCCAGGCCGGCCTGAGCTGGCCGACGGTCGAGTCGCACTGGCCGGCGTTCGGCGAGGTCTTTCACGACTTCGACCCGCAGCAGGTCGCCGCCATGACCGACCAGGAGATCGGCGAAGCGGAGCAAAACCCGCGGATCATCCGCAACCACAGGAAGATCGAGGACACGGTCGCCAATGCCGTCGCCGCGAACGAGGTGGTCGCGCAGTACGGCTCCTTCGACGCCTACCTGCGATCGTTCGACTCGCCCGACAAAGAGATCGCCGACCTTAAGCAGCGCTTCCACGGCCTCGGTGACTTCTCGGCCTGGTGGTTCATGCATTCGGTCGGGCTACCGGTCCCGCGAACCCATTGAGGATCAATCCGCGGAAGCGGTTATCGGTTCGGCCCGCGCCCTCGCTTTCTATTTGTTTATCTTCGCCGTCACCCTGCAAACGACCAGAGCATGCAGCCGCAGGATGAATGGCCCACACAGCTGCCAATAGCCAGACGAAGAGGACATTCATCTGGAAAATGGGTCCATTTCGCCGTTGACTCTCGCGGGCCGCCCGCTGTACGCATGGCCATACTGGCGAGGGATCGCCGGGGTTCCCGGGGAGGGGCCATGTGGAGAAGGCTCGCCGTCGCCGTGTCCGGCCTGGCGCTGGTCGCGATCTCAGCGGGCGGGGCCAGCGCGGCCCCGCTCTCGTCGGCTCATCTGGCGCCGTCCGTGGCCGCCACAGCAGCACCGCGGGTCGCGCTGACCCCGGCTAGTGGCCCGCCCACCACGACCGTGACCGTCTCCGGGACTGGCTTTGCCCCCTACGAGGGGGTCGACCTCTATTTCGATACCACTGACCTGGCGTTGGCGGGTACCAGCAGGACCGGCAGGTTCGGCCCGGTCGTGATCACCGTCCCGGCCTCGGCCACTCCCGGAACGCACTGGGTATCGGCCGAAGGACGCCGTTCGAGGCTCTTCACCCAGACCCGGTTCACGGTCAGTACCAACTGGACCCAGTTCCGTTTCTCCGGCAACCACAAGGGGGTCAACCCGTACGAGAACGTGCTGTCGCCCGCCACGGTCCCCAGGATCGACGCGAACTGGAGCTTCGCCACCGGCGGCCCCGTTGCCTCTACTCCGGCGGTGGTCAGCGGGGTGGTTTACGTCAGCTCTTACGGCGGCGATCTCGGCGGCAGCGTGTACGCGCTGAACGCGTCGACCGGGGCCAAGCGGTGGAGCTACAACACCAGAGCCTTGATTAGCTCCTCCCCGGCGGTGTCCAACGGGCTGGTCTATTTCAGCTCCGACGACGGCAGGATGTATGCGCTGAACGCGTCGACCGGGGCCAAGCGGTGGATCTTCGGCAACTTCGACCAAGGTTTCACCTCCCCGGCGGTGGCCGACGGGGTGGTCTACGTCGGCTCTTACAACGACAAGGTGTATGCCCTGAACGCCTCGACCGGGGGCGAGCTTTGGAGCTTCACCACCGGCGGCGCCGCCGACTCCTCCCCGGCGGTGGCCAACGGGGTGGTGTACGTCGGATCCGCGGACGACAACCTGTATGCGCTAAACGCGTCGACCGGGGCGGAGCTGTGGAGCTTCACCACCGGCGGCGCCGTTATCTCCTCCCCGGCGGCGGCCAACGGGGTGGTCTACGTCGGCTCCAACGACGGCAGGGTGTACGCGCTGAACACGTCGACCGGGGGCGAGCTGTGGAGCTTCCCAACAGGCGGCTTCGTATACTCAGGCCCGGCAGTGGCCAACGGAGTGGTCTATGTCGGCTCTTACGACCATAGGGTGTATGCGTTCGGCCTGTCGGGTGGCCTGACCGCGCCCGCGCGCCCCCGCCCTGCCAGCCTGCACCCTGATTACGGTCTGCCCCATCACCGCCGCTGAACCTCGGTTGTTACGCCACAGGTCTGCTATGAGGATTACCCGCACGGCGACGAACACCTCTGCGGCGACAGCCACATCTGGAGAGCGGCAGTCCTATCGGCTTCAACGGATCGGTGCGAAGCGGCGCTATCTTAGGATTGACCCCTCCACATAGAGGGTGCGAAAATGCATCATGGCGACTGATGCGCTAGGGCGACCGCTGTCTGACGACGGTTATTATTATTGGGACGGCGCGAACTGGCAGCTAGTTAACAGGGACGCGCAAGGGCATCAATTGTCCGACGACGGTCATTATTACTGGGACGGCGCGAACTGGCAGCCGGTCGGCGGTTACTACGACGAGGCGCAGCAAGTTTGCCGTTACCCCACACTCTATGTGCAGGATGGCGCCACCGCGCCCGGTGCTCCTTACCAGGCAGAACAGACCGGAGTAAACGGGATCGAGGCCGCCGAGATCGCGACGCATCTGGCCACGATGGCGCCGGACGCGGGAAAAGCGGCGTGGAATGCCGCGACGTGGGCAAAGTACGCGGTCCGCACGGAGCTGACAGCACAAGAGGTGCTCGCCGCCGACCAAGCCGCGGCGGCGGCTATCGGTTCGGCCGGAGCCCTCGCTGTCGGACTGTTTATCTTCGCCGTCACATTGCAAACGACCGTTCAGCATTGCGGCGATGTATGTCCGCACTGCAACGACCCTCAAACTCAGAGCATTGAGCCCAGCAACATTGTCCCGCCCCAGGTCTGCTACGAGGACTACCCGCACGGCGACGAGCACCTCTGCGGCAACAGCCACACTTGGAGCGGCAGTCCCATCGGCTTCAACGGATCGGTGCGAAGCGGCGCGCTCTAACGGAGGTACCCGGTTGGCGATGCCGGGTACATAGGGCTCATGAGTTATGCCAGGCAGATGCTAGACACCTACCCAACCGCCGTGGACGTTGACGCGGATGTGCTGGCCGCGGCCATCGACGCGATCAACGATTGCGCTCAAGCCTGCGTCACCGACACCGACGCTGACCTGAGCGAGCAGCACCTAACCGAGATGGTCAGGTGCATCCGGCTGTGCCTGGACTGCGCCGACATCTGCACCGTTACCGCCAAGGTCACCAGCCGTCCCGCTGACTACGCCGCCAACGTCACCAAGCCGCTGCTTGAGGCATGCGTGGCGATCTGCGGGAGCTGCGGCGACGAGTGCGAGCGGCACGCCCGGATGCACGCCCATTGCCGGGTCTGCGCCGAGGCATGCCGACGCTGCGAACAGGCCTGCCGGGAGCTTTTGGATACTCTGAAATAACATCGTGGAGACGTGCAAGCCGGGAAGCAGCCACGGGAACCAGATGGCCAGGAGACCGGTCACCGCCAGTACCACCCCGACGGCGACACCGAATGGCTTGCCGTAGCGCCAGAGCTTCTCGGCAAAGACCACCACCGCCAGCGCTGCCATGACCGCCAGGTTCATGACCCCGACGGCGACCAGCACGACCATCAGGCCCCAGCAGCACCCGGCACACGTCGCCCCGTGATGCACGCCGACCCGCAGGTCGCGTCCCCTGCCCTTGTAGCCGGCGTAATACATCAGAGCGCCGACCGGCGAACGGCACCGGCGCAGGCACACGTCCTTCCAGGGGGTGAGCTGGTAGCCGCCCGCCGCGATGAAGATAGCCACGCCGAGCCACTTCGCCGCGGTCGGGGACGCCGAGACAAGCCGCCCGGTTCCGGCCAGGGCCGCGAAAGCGACGGCCCCGATCGCGGCCCAGGTGAGCAGGTAACCGCCGAGGAACGTCCCCATTCGCGCGGCGCGGCCGATGCCCGCAGAAGAACCGCCGATCAACCGGGTCCACAGCACCGCGACCGGCGCAACCGATGGCAGCATCATCGCGGCCATCATCACCGCCCACAGCCCGACAAAGGGCAGCAGCGCCAGGCCCATCGTCCCTGGCCCGTTGCCCATGTCCCTGGCCAGCATTATGGTCACCACCCACGCCACAGCCGCTAGCGCCGCGAGCGCGATCCACGACACGGCGAACTGGCGCGGCGGCAGAGCCTGCAGAGCCCGGGTGCCCGTGGCCGGACCAGAGTGGTCAGCCATGCGCGAGCCCTGGTCAGCCTTCGTAGCGGAAATCGGTGACGAAGCTGTTGGTCCCGGAGAAATCGGCGCTCCAGTGGTCGTGATAGCTCACGTCCTTGGATCTGGCCTGCAGCACGGGCTGGGTGACCGCCCCGAACGGCGCGTTCGTGATCACGCCCGGGACCTGGCCATCCATCCCGACGACGGGATCGCTGCTCATAGACAGGGCACCCGCGATCTCCGCGTGCAGCGAGCCGTTCGACTTCTCGAACGTAATCGATGCCGGCCTCACCCCGGCAACCTCGCCGATCAGGGGGGCCAGTCCCGCGAGATGGCCGCCAGCGCCTCCGGAAAAGACCGCACCCAGCGCTTCGGACTGCTCGGCGGAGGCGCGGTCGTCCAGGTACAGCGCCACCCTCCAGCCGCCATCGGTCATTCGCTGGGGCGAGTGCACCGCCATCACCGCGTTAAGCCCGGACAGGTCCACGCCGTCCCTGTCACCACTGGTGACGTGCCAGGCAAGCAACACGTCGCAGTTGTCTTGGGTCGCGGCCCCCAGCCATATGCAGTTGCAGCTGACGTCGCAGTTACAAACTTCGAAATAGTCGCCTTCTACAAAGAAGCTCATATCGCCTCCCCCGCCACTGATTTCCGTTCCGATGACGGAACACCAGTTACTTTCCGCCTTATAGCACCGTCACCGCGGACGCGCAAGCCCCACGGGTCGATGCCCGAGTCGAATGTTCCTCATGTTACACAGGAGGCACCATGGACGAAGGAGCGCACTGTTGTGACTGCCACCATCCCGGTTGTCTTGGAGCCCGCGGCGCGGCAAGTCGCTGACGCGTCCTCGAAACGCCGTTCCTGTACGAGATGACGCCGGCCGACGCCAGGAAGGTCCTCGTAGCCGCGCAGTCCGGCCCGGTCAGCAAGCTCCCGGTCGACGCGGAGTGGATCAAGAACCGACTAAGGAACTGGACTGGCCCTGTCCCTGCTGGCGGGCGATCTTGGTGAACGCCGCCAGGGCCTCGCTCTCTGGATAATGCTGGAGCACGTACTCGCGAGCCCACTCGCCGCCGTTGGGATATCCGCTGGCCGCGATCACCTCGGCGGCCGCCGCCGTGTCGTAGGAGGTCCGGCGAAGCGACACGCCCGGCCCGAGCAGCGCCCAGTGCGCGCCGGGCGGTCCGTAGGGCATGCCGACACTGCCGGGGTTGACCACCCGGCGGCCGGCGGCGAGCCGGTCGAACTGCATGTGGGTGTGCCCGCACAGCACGGTCTCGATGCCGGCGTCAAGTCCGGACAGCGCGGCGTCCCAGCGCTCCGTCGGGCTGTCGACCAGCAGCATCTCGTCGTCGAGTCGCGGCGAGGCGTGACAGAACACCGCCGGTCCAAGACCGTCTACAGTCAGCGTCACCGTCAACGGCAGCCCACCGAGCAGCGCGCGGTGCCGTCGCTCGATCAACGCGGCGCTGGCGGCGGCGTCCGAACCGTTCGGCCCGGGCACGTCGCCGCCGTCGAAGGCGGTCACCATCTCGCGCTCGCAGTTACCGTGCACCCAGACCGCCCGATCGCCAAGGTCGGCCAGCACGTCCAGGGTCTGTGCCGGCATCGGTCCCAGCGCGATGTCACCGAGCAGCACCACCGCGTCCGCCGCCGCGACCTCGGGCTCGCCGAGCACCGCCTCCAGGGCCGGGAGGTTGCCGTGAATATCCGCGAGCACCGCTACCGTTGCCACGTTCCGCCATCCCATACTGGAATTGTCCACCCACGGGATTACGAGAGAATGCGGATGTTCGAGCGGTTCACCGACCAGGGACGGCACGTCGTGGTCCTGGCCCAGGAAGAGGCCAGGACGCTGAACCACCACTACATCGGCACCGAGCACATCCTGCTCGCGCTGATCCGCGAGGACACGGGGACAGCGGCGATGGTGCTGCGTTCGCTCGGGATCGCCGAGGACGCCGCTCGCCGGCAAGTCGAGGAGAGCGTCGGCCGCGGGCAGCACGGCCCGCCGCGCGGGCACATCCCCATCACGCCGCCGGCCAAGAGAACACTGGAGCTGTCCGTGTGCGAGGCTGTCGCGCTCGGCGATGCCTCCATCGGTACCGAGCACATCCTGCTTAGCCTGATCCGCCAGGGCGAAGGCGAGGGCACGACCCCGGCCACCCAGGTGCTCCATGCCCTGGGCGTTGACCCGAACAGAGTCCGTCAGCAAGTGGTGGCGACTGGATGACCTACGCCGATCAGCACGGCGGCGAAGTGTGGGATCCATTCGGCACATTGCGCGGCGCGCTGTGGATCGGCGGCGGGCAGTGGGCAGGGAAGTCCACCGTCGCCAGGACCCTCGCCCGGGGATACGGGCTGACCGCCTATCACTACGACTATCACGACGCCCGCGGCCACGATGACCGCCGCATCGCCCGCCGGGTCAAGCTCGGCGAACCACTATCCGGGCCGGACCCCGATGACGTCTGGGTGAATACCACGCCCCCGGTCCCGCTATCAGCTTGCGGACCTCGCGCTGCGACCTCCCGCAGAACGTGCAGGCCAGTCTGGTTTTCTGTGCCTGTCTACGGTCCCCCGCCAGCAGAACCGCCGCCTGCCCCGACAGCCTCGTCAAGTTTTGCTGCTCGGCCTCGATCAGCCGCTCCTGGGCTTGCCTGGCCGCGGCCAGCGCCTTCTGATCCATGTCATGCACTGTAGCTAGATGCTCAAGGGTAGCTAGATGCTCACGGCACCAGGGTCTGGGTTGGCACGTCTCCTTCTTGCCCACCCGATTGCGCGATCGAGTGCGTCCGGAGTACGGTCCGGGCGCATGGACGCTCCGCTTACCGGTGTCGTGCCGGTCGTGCCGACTATCTTTCACGACGACCAGAGCGTCGACTTGGACGGCACGGCGCGCGTGGCGGACTACCTGATCGACGGCGGGGTCGACGGGCTGTGCGTGCTCGCCAACTACTCCGAGCAGTTCTCTCTGACCGACGCCGAACGCGACAAGATCGCCCGCACGCTCCTGGAGCGCGTCGGGGGGCGGCTGCCGGTCATCGTGACCACCAGCCACTACAGCGTCGCGGTGGCCGCCGCGCGCAGCCGCGCCGCGCAGGACATGGGCGCCGCGATGGTGATGATCATGCCGCCGTTCTTCGGGGCCACGCTCACCGTTCCCGCGCCCGCGGTGATCGAGTACTTCAAGCAGGTGGCGGACGCGATCGACATCCCGATCATGGTGCAGGACGCGCCGTTGTCGCCGACGCCGCTGCCGGTCACCCTGCTGATCGACTTGGTACGGCAGGTGCCCCAGGTGCGGTACGCGAAGATCGAGGTGCCGCAAGCCGCGGACAAGCTGCACTCGCTCATCACAGCCCTCGGCGCCAGCCTGTCCGGACCGTTCGACGGGGAGGAGTCGGTCACGCTGATCCCGGACCTGGACGCCGGGGCCACCGGCACCATGCCAAGCTCGATGGTCCCCGCCGAACTCGGCCGGATCGTCCGCGGTTACCTGTCAGGCGACAGGGCCGGCGCCATCGCCGCATGGGAGAACCTGTTGCCGCTCATCCATTTCGAGAACCGCCAGTGCGGGCTTCGCGCGCAGAAGATCCTGCTCGCCGAGGGCGGCATCATCGGCTCAGAAAGGACGCGCGCGCCGCTGGGGCCGGTGTCGGCGAGGACCCGCCGCGGCCTCATCGAACTGGCGGCCGCGCGCGATCTGCTCGTCATGCGCTGGGCTCGGGGGGGCTAACGTTGGACTGTGAGGCTCGGCAAGCTGGCGGCATGGGGTGGCGTCGCGGGCCCGGTGCTGTTCACCGCCGCGTGGGTGGCCGGCTCGCTGCGGCAGGCTGGCCCGGGAACAGAGATTCAGCTCAGCGGCCTGGCCGCCGAGGACGCCAGGGATCCGCAGATCATGGTCGCCGGGTTCGTGGTGCTCGGTGTGTGCTCGATCGGGTTCGGCGCGGCGCTGCGCGCGGTGGCCGGGCGCGGGTCGGCGGGGCCGTGGCTGGTCATCACCGGCGGGGTGGCGGCCGTCGCCGCGGGCGCCTTCCGCCGCGATCACGTGCTGCTGACCGGCCCGGGCTTCAGCGGCGAGTCTTGGCACAACCAGGTCCATGACGTGGTCAGCGCCGTCGCCTACGCAGCGATGCTCGCCGCGCCGCTGCTCCTGGCGCGGCGGTTTCGCGCCGACCCGCGGTGGGCGGTGATCGCCCGCCCGGTTCAGGTTCTCGCCCTGTTGAGCGCGGCGGCGCTGATCGTGTTCGCAACGGGCGCGGCGCAGCCCGCCGTCGTGCAGCGGATCGCGGTCACGCTCGCGCTGGCCGCCGAGGCCCTGATGGCCGCGCGGATGCTGGCGCTGCATGTGCACCTAGGCGGGGCAGGAGGAGAGCGCCTCGAGCTGCGCGCGGGCGTCATCGGCGTCGGGCAGGCCGAGTTCGGTGTAGTGCGCCAGCGCATGGCGCCAGTGGCCGCGCGCCTGGCCCAGGTCGCCGCTGGCCTGGTGGGCGCGAGCCAGGCCCGTGTGCGCGCGGGCCTGTTCGTGTCTGTCGCCGATCCGGGTGGCCACGGCGCGCGCGGTCGCGTGCTGGCTGACCGCCTGGCCGGGCAAGCCGGTGGCGAGCAGGACTTCACCGGTGCCGTTGAGCGCCGCGGCCTCGGTCGGCAGGTGGCCGATCTCGCGGGACAGCTCCAGGGCCAGCTCGTGGTATTCGGCCGCCTGCTGATAACGGCCGCGCCTGAGGTCGAGGAGGCCGAACTCAGTCAGCACCTCGGCCTCCCCCTTGCGGTCGCCAGCTTCGCGGAAGCGGGCCAGCGCTAGCCGCAAGTGCCTGCCTGCCAGGGTGTAACGGGCCTGCCCGCTGTACAGGGCACCGAGGTTGGATAGCGCGTGGGCCTCGGTGTACCGGTCGTCGATCGCGCGGGACAGGTCCAGCGCCCGCTGGTGGTACCCGATGGCTTCGGTATAGCGGCCTCGTCGCTGGCAGACGAAGCCGAGGTTGGACAGTGCGAGCGCCTGCGACGTCCTGTCTCCCGCACAGAGGGCCAGCGACAGCTTCAGGTGATCGGCGGCCTGCTCGTAGCGGCCCAGCCGCCAGTGCGTTACGCCGAGGTTGCCTGCCGCGATCCCTTCGCCCTTCCTGTCGTCCGCTTCGCGGGACAGCGTGAGGGCGCGCTGGTGATGGATGGCGGCCTGCTCGTAGCGGCCCTGCCCCCAGTTCACGGCGCCGAGGTTCGTGTGGCTGGTCGCCTCGGCGGCGCGATCGCCCGTTCGCCTGGCGGCGTCACAGGCGTGGGTGTGCATGGTCTCGGCCTCGGCGTAGTGGCAGCCGGTTTCGAGATAGCGAAAGACGGTGGCGGCCAGCCGGATAGCGTGACCAGGCCAGCCGCTGGTGGCGGCGTACGCGGTGACCGCGACCAGGGTGTCGCGGTGGGCGTCAAGCCAGTCCCTGGCCGCCGCCGCGTCTGTGAGCGGCGGCGACGGGGTCCGCGGCGGGCAAACCCGCGGCCGATAGTGCCGCTCGGCCGGAAACAGCACGTCCAGAGCGGCTGACGCGGTGCCGAGATAGTAGTCGAACAGGCGGGTAACCGCGGCTCGCCTGGTCGCCGGGTGCGCCTGCGACGCGAGGCCGGCGGCGTAAGCGCGCAGCAGGTCGTGCATGCTGTACCGGCTCGGGCGGTCCGGGTGTCCCTGGCGCCCCGGCTGGATCAGGTTCGCGCGGGCGAGCGCGTCGAGGAAGCGCTGGCCTTCCGCGGCGCTGACCGAGGCGAGGGCGGCGGCGGTGTAGCGGTCGAAGTCGGCGCCGGGGTTCAGGCCAAGCAGCCAGAACGCCCGCGCCGTCTTGGCTGGCAGGTGACGGCACGACCAGGAGAGCACGCCGCGGATCGCGGTGCGCGGATCACCACAGGAGTCAAACAGGTCCAACCGCTGTTCCTCGTCCGCTAGCTCACGGACGAGGCAGCGCAGGCTCATGCCGGGATGCGCGACAGCGAGTTCGGCCGCCACTCGCAAGGCGAGCGGAAGCCGCGCGCACTGACCGGCCAGCGTGGCCGTGGCGGCCGGGTCGGCGCGAGCCCGGCCGCCGATCAGCGCCTCGAGCAACGCGACGGCCTCCGAGGACGGGAGCGGGTCGAGATCAACCCGCCGGGCACCGTGCCTGGCGACCAGCCCGGCGAGCGAGTCACGGCTGGTGACCAGCACCACGCAGGACCGGTTCCCCGGCAGCAGCGGCCTGACCTGCTCGACTGTCGCGGCGTTGTCCAGCACTATCAGCATCCGCCGCCCGTGCAGGATGGTCCGGTAGGCGGCGACCCGCTCGTCGGCGTCAACCGGGATATCCTGGCCGTCCATGCCAAGCGCGCGCAGGAACCCCGCGGCGGCATCCGCGGGCCGCACCGGCTGGCCGGGATCGTAGCCGCGCAGGTCGACATACAGCTGTCCGTCGGGGAACGCGTCGCGGGTCCGGTGCGCCCAGCGGATCGCCAGCGCTGTTTTGCCGACCCCTGCGGTCCCCGCCACGGCGGAGATCAGCACGGCGGTCGATGAGCGGCCGTCGGGGGCCTCCAGAAAAACCATGCGGTCGAGTTCGCCGAGCTCGGCAGTCCGCCCGGCGAAAGCCGCCACATCCGCCGGCACCTGCCAGGGAACCGCCGCGACCGCCCGGCGGGCTGGCCCGCGGTGCCCGTCCGGCGGCCGGTCCAGGGCCGGGTCGGCGGCCAGGATCCGCTCCTGGAGGGTGCGCAGCGACTGTCCGGGATCGACACCGAGTTCTTCGGCCAGGGTCTGCCGGGCCCTGCGCAACGCGGCGAGGGCATCCGCCTGGCGGCATGAGCGGTACAGCGCGAGGGCGAGCAGCCGCCAGCGTTCTTCTCGCAGCGGATCGTGGGCGACCAGCGCTTCGATCTCTGGAACCAGTTCCGCGTCCTCGCCGCAGTCCAGCCGGGCGGCCAGCAGCTGTTCGCGGGCCAGTTCGCGCAGTTCGGTCAAGCGGATCGCCTCTGGCCGCGCCCAGGGCTCGGCCGCGTACGCGGCGAACGCCGGTCCGCGCCACTGGGCCAGCGCCTCGTGCAGGATCCTCGCCGTCTCGGCGGGATCGGTCAGCGCCGCCGCGGACCGCAGGTCCTGCTCGAATCGCCACGCGTCGACGTCGTCGGCGGGTACGCGCAGCCGGTAGCCCGGACCTTCGCGCGCGATGAAACCGCTGCGCGACCTGGCGGCCCGGCGGGGTTCGAAACGGCTTCGCAGCCGCGAGATGTAGGCGTGCAGCGCCGCGAGCGAGCTGGGCGGCGGGGTCTGCGGCCACAGCGCGTCCACCAATCGGTCTGTGGTGACGATGTCACCCCGGGCCGCGATGAGGAAGGCGAGCACCGCGCGCTGGCGGTACCCGCCAAGTTCCAGGCAGGCCCCGTCGAGCGACGCGCCCACCTCACCCAGCACCGTGATTCGCAGACCGCCGCCCACCACCGCCCCCTCGACGACATAACGCGGCGGCGCCCGTGCCGGTTCAGGCGGGGGTCCGGCCTTGTCCGCGACGAGGTAGCCTCTTGCCCCATGCACCGTGTCGAGCGCCTCGCTTCGCTGCCCGCGATCGGGTACCCGCTGCTGCTTGCCTGGCAGAAGGGCTGGCTCCCGCCCCGACGGGGGTTGCCCGCGCGCGGCAGAAAGATGGCCGCACGCGGCCGGGTCATCGCCTGCGAGCCGTATCCGGCCAACGCGATCGCGCTGCGGGAGAACCTGCGTATCAACGAAACCGACTGGGCGCACGACGTCGAGGGCTGGGAGGCACGCGTGCTGCGAGGGGCAACCCAGACCCTACGGCGAACCGCGAACGTGCTGATCGAGATCAACCGCCCCGCGCTGAAGAAGTCAGGATCGGCGCCGGAGGAGATTCTTCAGCTCCTGAAGTCGGGGCTGCGGCGGTTCGCGCCACCCAGCGAAATCACCAACGTTCTCGCGGGCAGGGAGGTGCGGTCGTGACCGATCAGGAAGTGCGGGCGGAGCGGTCGGGTGCGGTCACCACCGTCTTCCTGCACCGTCCCGCCCGCCGCAACGCCGTTGACGGGCCCACCGCCGCGCGGCTGGCCGACGCGTTCCGCGCGTTCGACGCCGATCCGGACGCCGCGGTCGCCGTGCTGCACGGCGAGGGGGGTGTCTTCTGCTCCGGCGCCGACCTGACCGCGATAGGCACCCAGCGCGGCAACCGGGTGAGTCCCGACGGGGACGGGCCGATGGGCGTCAGCCGGCTGCGGTTGTGCAAGCCGGTCATCGCCGCGGTGTCGGGGTACGCGGTGGCCGGCGGGCTGGAGCTGGCCTTGTGGTGCGACCTGCGGGTCGCCGATGAGAGCGCCGTGTTCGGTGTCTTCTGCCGGCGCTGGGGCGTCCCGCTGATCGACGGCGGCACCGTGCGGCTGCCCCGGCTGATCGGCACCAGCCGGGCGATGGACATGATCCTCACCGGCCGCGCCGTCGACGCCGCCGAAGCGGCGGCGATCGGGCTCGCCAACCGCGTCGTGCCGGCCGGCCAGGCGCTGGCCGCCGCGCAGGAGCTGGCGGCCCAGCTAGCCGGGTTCCCGCAGGTCTGCCTGCGCAGCGACCGCGCGTCGGTGCTCGACGCCGACGGGCTCGACGAGAGGGCGGCCCTTTCCACAGAGTTCGCGCACGGCCAGCAAGCGCTGGCGGCCGAGGCCGCGGCGGGCGCCGCCCGGTTCGCCGCCGGCGCGGGACGGCACGGGACGTTCGGCGGCTGACTCACTGGATGACGAGTACGAGCCCGAACCCGACGATCGCGAGCGCCAGCGGAACGTCGATCGCGGCCTTGGCGGGCAGCAGCTTCTGGGCGGTGGCGATGACAGTGACGACCGCCATCCAGAACAGGCTCATCACGTCCACCGCCACGAGCGCCGCCATCAGCCCGACGCTCGAGCCCGCGCAGCAGAGCGTGTATTCGATCGCGGAACCAGAGTTCTCGCGGCAGCGCCGACGAAAGTGCCGCTTGACCGGGGTGAGCTCGTAGTCGCCGACCGCGATCAGCACCACCCCGGCGGCCAGCGCGCCGTGCGGCCGGTCCAGCGTGTACGCCATGATCCCCGCGAGCGCCCAGAAGCCCAGGTAGACCCCGGCGAACAGCAGCGCCGCACGCGCCGTGCCCGCGATCCTCGCATAACTGGCCACCGCCGGGGCCGCGCCCGGCAGCATCATGGCCGCCATCATCGTTACCCAAGCCGTGACGCCCATGTCCATGCCGTTCATCAGCCAGGCCGCGACCGCCCAGCACGCGGCGGCTAGGGCGAGCGTCAGCGCCAGCACGACCGGCGGCGCCGCGGGGCGCCGCAGTGCCACGTTCACCATCAGCTTCCCGTGTCCAGATGATCTTTCAGCGCGTCGAGCTGGCCGTCCCAGTCGCGCGCCAGCGCGGCCAGGAACAGCTGCGCCGCGCGCATCGGCGCCGAGCGGAGCCGGTACCGCACGCGGCGCCGCTCCCCCGGTTCGGCGGTCACCAGGCCGGCCTCGGCCAGCAGCGCCAGGTGCTTGGCGATGGCCTGACGAGTGATCGGCAGCCGGGCGGCCAGGTCCGTGGCGGTGGCCGGCCCGCCCGAGGCCAGCGCGGCCAGGATGCCGCGCCGGCTCGGGTCGGCCAGGGCCACGAAGACCTGTTCGGCGATCGCCTCGATGTCAGGCGGCATCGAGGTAGCTGACGAGCTCGCCAAGCTCGCTCGCCCAGCCCGCAACATTCCCCTCGTATGCCGTGCGGTAGGCGCCCTGCGGAAGCTGCGAGAAGCCGGACTCGACCACGGTCAGCCGGGTACCCTCCTTAACCGCCTCCAGCGTGAACTCCACGTAGGTGCGGCGCGGATCGTCGTCGGGCAGCCCGAAGATGTGCCAGGTGAAGCCGAACACCGTCGGCTCCTCTACCCGTTCCACCCGCATGTCGGCGGTGTGGCCGCTGTCCCACTTCATCCACGCCGAGCCGCCCGGTCTCAGGTCGATGTGGGCCTCCTGGCCGAACCAGGCGCTCAGTCCCTCGGCGGTGGTGAGCGCCGCCCATACCTTGGCGGGCGGGTGAGCGATCTCGACGGTTCGTTCGATGCGATCGGGGAACGACACGACTGCCTCCACGTAGTAGCAACTGCTTGGTTGCTATACTATGGCAACCAGGCAGTTGCGTCAACTGGCAATAACGCTTGCAGCTGGCGGACGACCTCGAGGGCGTCCCTCACATGACCGTCGATGTTCGTCATCGATTTGAAGACGTGCCGCACCGTGCCGTCGCGGTCGATGACGTAGGTGACCCGGCCGGGGATGAGGCCGAGCGTCGCCGGGACCTGATACGTCTTGCGGACCTTGCCTCCGGCGTCGCTGAGCAGCGTGAACGGCAGGTTGTACTTGCCCGAGAAGGCGGCGTGCTTGTCGACGGAGTCGGAGCTCACGCCGATCACCTCCGCGCCCGCTTCGGCGAAGACCTCGTAACTGTCCCTGAACTTGCACGCCTCGGCCGTGCATCCGCGCGTGTTGTCCTTCGGGTAGAAGTACAGCACCACCACGCGCTCGCCGATCCTGTCGTAAAGGCGCACCGGCTCGCCGGATTGCGACGGGAGGGTGAAGTCGGGGGCCTTGTCGCCGACCGTTATGGGAGCCATTGTTCTCCTGTCAGAGGCGCCACGGTTCGTTCGGGACAATTCTTATAGTTTTTTGATCAGCGCGATACGAAGACACGGGAGTCGCGGGCGTCCCAGAGTTCACGGAGCGTCTCGGCAGCCAGGTGCTCTTTGCTGACGTAGGCGATGGCGCCGCTGGACGCGGCCTCGGCGGGCAGGTCGTTGGGGTCGTGCGTGGAACAGAGGATGACGGCGACCTCCGGGTGCGCGGCGACGATGCGTCGCGTCGCCTCGATCCCGTTCATCTGCGGCATGTTGATGTCCATCAGACGCCGAACTGGACGCCGTGGCCCTTCGGTTCGCCGACTCGCCGGTGCCGGTCAGCGTCGCCGCGGAGGGCATGACCATCCAGTTGTGAGCATGTCACCATCTAGCTGTGACCCTAATTGTCCGGAATTCCCGAAATGCCGGCCGTGGATGGCCCCCGTTCCTGCTGTCCTACGCCACCTTCGTGCTCGTGGGCATCGGCGCGGGCGGCGGCGGCGTCCTGCTCCTGGCGCAGATGACCGGCTACGGCGTGGACCGGGCCACGATCGGGATCACGTTCTTCACCGGCTCTGCCGGGTATGTGCTGGCCGCCCTGGCCACCGGCCCGCTGATCCACCGGTTCGGCGTCCGGATCGCGCTGGCGGCCGGCGGCGGCGCGTACGTGGTGGCTGGCCTTTACCTTGCTACCCGCCCGGTATTCGTGGCGTTCGTGCTGGTGCAGTTGGTCACCGGGTTCGGCGTCGGCATCCTCGAGTCGGCCCTCAACGCCTACCTCGCGGCGCTGCCCAACGCGACGGCGCGGCTCAACCGGCTGCACGCATTCTTCGGCGTCGGCGCGCTGATCGGGCCGGTGCTCGCGGCCCGGATCGTCGCGGTCGCACCGTGGACGGTGGTCTGGCTGGTCATGGCCCTGGCCTGCGTCCCGCTCGTGGCCGGGTTCCTGGTGGCGTACCCGGGTAGGTCCGATCCGGCGGCCCAGGCGCCCCCGGCGGCCGATCCGGCGGGCCCGGCGGCGCGCGGCCTGCTGCGCGCCGCGATGCGGGAGCCTGGTGTGCTGCTCGGCGCAGCGATGCTGTCCGTCTACGTCGGTCTGGAGATAGGCGTGGGCAACTGGGTATTCAGCTACCTGGTCCAGGCGCACCTGCTGTCCGAGTCGCTGGCCGGCTACGCGGTGAGCGGGTACTGGCTCGGGCTGACCCTCGGCCGGTTCGTGATCAGCCCGGTCGCGGCGAAGACCGGCGTGAGCACGGGCGCCATGATTTACGGCTGCCTGGCGGGTGTCATCGCCGCCGCGGGGCTGGCCTGGCTGTCGCCGACCGCGGCGGTCACCGCCATCGCGCTGGTGCTGCTCGGCTTCTTCCTCGGGCCGATCTTCCCGACCACGATGTCGATCGCCCCGCGGCTGGCCCAGCCCCGGCTAGTGCCGACCGCGATCGGCGTCATGAACGCCGCGTCGCTGATAGGCGGCTCCGCGCTGCCTTGGGTGGCCGGCGCGATCGCCCAGAGCGCCGGAATCTGGACCATCTTGCCGTACGCGCTGACGCTGGGCCTGCTCCAGTTCGCCCTCTGGTGGCCGCTCGCCCGCCGGATCCGAGTGTGAGCGCTGTTGTCCGGCGCCACGACCGCGGCGGATGCCCTCCGGTCGTGCTGTCCTGCGCCAGCTTCGTGCTCGTTGGCATGGGGCCGGGGCTGGCGGCGTCCTGCTGGTGGCGCAGATGAGCGACTACGGGGTGGACCGGGCCACGATCGGAACCACGTTCTTCACGCTCTCCGCCGGGTATGCGCTGGCTGGGCTCGCCACCGGGTGGCTGATCCAACGGTTCGGCATTCGGATGGCCCTGACAGCCGGGGGCGGCGCGTACATGCTCGCCGGCCTTTACCTGGCCATCCGCCCGGCGTTCGTGGCGTTCGTGCTGGTGCAGTTGGTCACCGGGTTCGGCGCCGGGGTGCTGGAGTCGGCGCTCAACGTGTACCTCGCTGGGTCGCCCGGCGCGACGACGCGGCTCAACCGGCTGCATGCGTTCTTCGGCGTCGGCGCGCTGATCGGGCTCATGGTCGGCTTCCTCGCGGTGTTCCCGGTCCGTTTGCCCTCCTCTCCTCCAAAGGCGTCTGATCCGGCGGCCCGCGGCCTGGTGCGCGCAGCGCTGCGGGAGCCGGGCGTCTTGTTGTGTGGGGCGATGCTGGCCGTCTACGTGGGCCTGGAAATGAGCATGGGGAGCTGGGGATTCGGTTACCTGGTACAGGGACGCGGGCTGACCGCCTCGCTTGCCGGGTACACGGTGAGCGGGTACTGGCTCGGGCTGACCCTTGGCCGGTTCCTGATCAGCCCCTGGCTGGTGTCGCCGCCGCCGCGACGCTCGCCTGGCTGTCGCCGACCGTGGCGGTCACCATCACGGCGCTGGTACTGCTCGGCTTCTTCCTGGGGGCCGGTGTTCCCGACCACGATGGCGATAGTCCCCCAGCTGACCCAACCCGGTCTGGCACCGACCGCGATCGGCGTGATAAACGCCGCATCGGTGGTCGGCGACGCCGCGCTGCCATGGGTGGCCGGCGCTATCGCCCAGAGCTCCGGGGTCTGGACGCTGCTGCCCTACATGCTGACGCTCGCCGCGCTCCAGTTCGCCGCGTGGCGCCCGCTCGCCCGGCGTATCTCCGCGCCTAAGCCGGCCGACCCCGGTCTTCAGACCGGGTAGCGGTACGGTTCCTTGCGGTAGGTCAGTCCGGCGGGGGTTGTCCAGGTGAAGTAGCCCTGGGCGTCTTGAGTGAGCTGCCACCCGGGCAGCTGTTTCAGCTGGTGGTGGAGGCGGCATAGGCCGCCGAGGTTGCA
>Ga0210390_10001231_pt1 | contig 25068 bp, 43 predicted proteins | sample IncBWH11OmetaG_FD_161050 | JGI IMG/M metagenome (GOLD analysis project Ga0210390, IMG submission 161050) | Forest soil microbial communities from Barre Woods Harvard Forest LTER site, Petersham, Massachusetts, United States - Inc-BW-H-11-O ... | reverse complement strand
AAAGCACAATTGCGGAATATAGAAAAGGGCAAGTAGTGCGTCTAATTGATGTGGTATTCATCGGGCCTGTGTGTATCTATGCCGGAATTAAGTATCGGAAACAATTACCTAAATGGCTGAGTATATCACTTGTCGGAATTGGGGCTGCTACGGTTTACTATAATGCCAAAAACCTATATGTAAACTGGAAGCAAGATGGGAAGCTGATTAAGGAAGCTCTCAAAAAGCAGAAAGAGGACAATATTGAGGAGAAGCTAACTAAAATAGTAGATAAGATAAAAACAACTAAACCTGTTATAGTACAAACGCAAGATGTTGTTCAGGAAAAGAAAGAAGTCAAAAACGAAACACCTCAAAGCGATACGGTTAAAAAGGAAGTCGAGAAAAAAATCGAATCTATTAATGTTGAAAAAGAAGCATCATTAGAAGTAGAAAGTAATCGCATTGCAGTTGATAATCCTGAAAAACAAGAGTCGGTTATAATTAAAGATGAAGGGATAGTAATGAAAATATCCAGTGAAATTTCTGAATCAGAAGATATGATCAAAGAAACAAAAGATCAAATAGAGAACACCAATGGAAAATCAGAATCAGAAATCGAATCAAAACTTGAGCCAACCGAGCAGTCAGATTCAACCAAAGAAGAACCAACAACTGAAACTGTCTGATTATTATAAAAAAGGAAATTCGACTACAAAGCCTTCAACTCCAAATAAACCAACATCTCCATCTATTAGTCCCGGTGAATCAGAGACAAGACAGATAAATCAGCGGATTGAAAATAACAGAAAAGCTATAAGTAATCCGACTCCTAATGAATTTAAAAAACCTACTCCTAGACAAGGCAATATTACCATAGTATGCGGAGAAACAGGAGTAGGAAAGAGTTATGGTGTAATACGTGAAATATTCGCGTGTTTAAAAAGTGATCCCGCCAAAGGTAAGGTTGGAAGACCTGTATTTATTCTTGACTCCAGTTTAGAACCTGAATACAAGGAGCTATTCCCCAATAAAGCTACTATAGATCAAGTTCCTCATTTAAAGGAAGCAAAATGCTATAGGATTGAGCCATTGCATCCTGATGGGACAAGTATGAATCATGGAGAAGTTAGTGATCTGTGCGTAAAGCTATGCCGGACACAATTATTTAATGGCACTGCTGTGTTAGATGATTATGATAACTATGCTTCCGGCCCTGCCAAATCAAGGGAGATGACCGCTATCTTTATTTCTAATAGACACCGAGGGCAAGATATTATAATTGTACACCAAAGTCTTGGTATGATTTCTCCTATTGAAATGAGGAATGCTACACTATTTCGTTTACACAAATGCGTTACTTCAGTTGATACTATAAGAGATAGGATAGTTAATTACCCTCTTATGAAGATTGCGGAGCTTATTATATGGGAACAATATCATTTGGCTGAAAAAATGTACGGGTTGGGTCAGATAACAGAGCCGGAGTACAGGAAGAGAAGGAGCTTTTTCCTTTATATAAATATCAGAACAAGTAAGATTGTCGGGCAGATTTCTAAGGAGTGCTTTGTTAGGAATTGCAAAAAATTCATAAAGCTAAACAAGAATATCATTGACAATTATATCAACATGGAATTGGATGGAGATAAGAATGCAATGAGTCGTGATGAAATAATGGAAGCGGTGATAGAAGAGCAGTTTATGACTTTTATGCCTGTAAATAAGCCGATGTAAAAATCATAAAGTAACCAAAAACAAACTAACAAAAGCCCTGATAATAGGGCTTTTGACGTATAAGTAACATAGATAATTGAGAGTAGTCATTTGTTTCTACCGCTAATAATCCTGAATTTTGTATGCATAAAGTACTGTATTAACAAAACAACTCACAAATAAATAAAATAACATGGAAGGCGCAATTCACGTAGGTAAAGGAATGAGTCCAGCAACAAAAACCATCCTTATTAATGGTGGTATCGTTTTAGGCGTAGTTTTAGGAGCATTATATGTCCACCATAAATGGATTCAACCTAAAATCGAAGCCGCTGCTGCACCTGCTGCATCTACTCCTACTAAGTCATAAGATATTGAGTAGAATCATGGCGATTTTTCAGTACGCATACTAATCAACAAACAAAACAAACAAATGAACACCAAACACCAGAATTATCTAAACGAGGCCGAAGCATACTTCAACGCTTCTGGAGATGAGTTCGCCTACGAAGGTGGCTCTGACGTATTTGCATTCAACGCATCTGACGACGAAAGCCGTCTGTACGCTGATGGAACAGCAGCTTCTGCACAGCAAGCGGTAACGATTCCTGACTTTAACAGGACGTATACCCTTACCTTGACGAACTCAAGTACAGATGCTCCTATCACCATCTTCGGTGCGAACCAGTTTATTAATGCAGTAAACTTCGGTCTGCCAGTGACCGTAACTGCAACAGTGGGTGAATCTTCTTATCAGGAAATGCTGTCTGAAACTCAGACTGCTCCTTTCGTGATTAGCGGTTTCCGTGTTACATCTGCAAATCCTGCACAGCTTGAGCAGGTTCTCCAGATCAGAAAACGTGATGGTAACGGTCAGATCGCATCTTATCCGTTGCAAATCGGTACTTATTTCTCCGCTTTCCAGTTCCAATCTGGAATCCGCGAGATTAACCCGTACAACATTACTTTCGCAGGAACAACCCAAATCGGTCTTACCCTTTTGGCATCAACAACAGTAGTGTTTACTTTCTTCGTTGGAAAACGTGTGGAAGCAGACAACAGACTGCACAGCAAGCCAGTTATCGGTGTATCTACACACAAACTGCCTTTCGTTGCACGTCAACAACTGTCTCTTGCTCCGAGTGCTATTGCAGCTCTCAAAGCCTAAGAGTTGGTTCTTTGTTAGAACTGAACGAAAAATTAGAAGGGTGGGCGTTTACCGCCTGCCCTTCTTCTTTTAAATTTGACTTCAAAAAAAAGAAAGATGAAATCTCCTAAATATAATCCGGTTAAAAATAACAAGATATCATATATTGATTACATCGCTTATGCAAATACTCCTGAAGCAAGGAAATGGATTGTTAAATATGGTCAGGAGCCAGCAAATAAAATATCAGACCTTACTAGTAGAATGGGTTATGTTGTTAAGACTTTTGGGGATTCAGCATTATATGATTTGATGAGTATTCACCCTGACAAGGCAATTATAGGGGAAACGCTTAAAAAGTCAGGAACAATGAAAATGACCGGAGAGCAGAATGACCCAAATTATATGTATTCTGCAATGCATGGTAAGGATAAATCAGAATGTGCTATAGGTAAAAAAGGTTGCGATGGTAAAATGAGTTGTGAAGGATGCGAATGTAGCGGGAAAGGCAAAAAGGCCGCTCCTGAGCATATGAACTTCAATACAAATTATCGGGAAGAAACAAGTTATGCCGATGGAACTGGAGTAGAAGTTGCAGCAGTAACAGGTAAGTATGATGATTTGAAAACACTTGGATTGATTTTATGTGGAATAGTACTGGTTGGATTACTCATTGGTCAAGGTGAAAAAGGAAGATCATACTAAAATATGAAATACCCGTCATTCTATCATAATTTTCAGGGGTTTATGAAGGCAAAAGATCCTAAAATGACAAAGGATATTTTGCTTCATGAGATAGCTGATGCTATTACCTCAAGGAGAGATGATGTAATTGATAAATTAAATTATGCAGGATTACATACCGATTCTTCAATTACAACAAAAGAGTTGACCGATAAAGTAATTGAAAATCTTAGCAATAAAAGATTTTCAAAAGGTATGTCGGAAATTATTGCAAAGAATCACAGAGATGAATACGAAGGGTTTTCTTCATCTGACGGAAAGTCTTCAGATACTAATGATGTAGTATCTACCGAGATTAGTAATATGTCAACAAAGGACACTACCGATCTTCATAATAGGATTGCTACAATGGATTCATCTGCTCCGGCAACAACAAAAAGTGGAGTATCAGGAGGATGGATAACTTTAGGATGGCTTGCTTTGATTACTGTTGTTATTATAGGAGTTGTAAAAACAGAAAACAAGAAATAAAATTATGGCTATTAGCCCTAAAGTTAAAATAATTACAGGTGTTCTTGCAATAGGAGGTGGATCCTTTGAATTGTATAATGCTTTTAAGTCAGAAGGGAAGAAAAGAATTGTTCATGGTATAATCGGAGCTGTACTCGTATTTGGTGGTATTTTTTATGCTCGTAAGTCATATGTAGCCTTAAAAAATGCATCAACTAATTCAGATACAGCAAAATCAAAGACTTCGAGAAGTCAAGAGAAAGCGAATAATTCAATTGATGAATTAAGCTCCGGTACAGCAAGTACAATAGTTACTATACCAACACAAAATAATACGCCTACTCCCGATCCGAGTCAGACAGTAAGCCCAAATACAAATACCGGAACAGTAAGTACAAAGCAGAATAGTAGAGCAGTAACAAGAGGAAGAAGTGAAGGTAAGTCATCTGCTGATGGACGTGAGGCTCAAAATAAGCCAAGACCATTGACTCCGATGGAGATCAATCGTAGGAATCAAAAGAAAAAAGATGTTCAGACAAGAATAGCAGAGTTAAATAGACAAATAGGAGGACTTCCGAATGATTCAGACGGAAGAGCGACAAAACTTGCGATAAATAACGAATTGGCATTACTAACAGCGCAATTGCGCCTTATATAACGAGACATGAGCCATCAAAGTGATTTTATGACACTTCTTGCTAGTAAGTCTGACGAAGAACTTTCAGCAGCTAAACGTCAAGTGCAGGTAAAAGGTCAGGAGGAACAAGCAAAAGCAAAAAATGGAGGCTTTACGGATCCGGAATTAGTTAAAAATTATATGTGGCAATTGAACATGATCAATACTGTTATTGGTCGTAGGAAGGCAAAAAACAAGAAAGAGAAGAGTAATGCTGAAGGAGATGCACCAGTAGCTACCGGAAATCAATTGGATCAAGTAGCAAATGATAATGCAAAAGCACCTGCATTTGATGATGCTCTCAAAGCAAAAACTCTCGAAGATTTGAATGCTCTTAAATCTGATGTAGCAAAAGGAGACAAGACATTAGAAGGAGATGTGGCAGAAAAGATTCAACAGATTCAAGACGAAATAAATGCCCGTAACCCACAGCAAGAAGCATTACAAAAGCAGGCTGTTGATAATATGAAGAGTCCTATTGCCATACCAACAGCAACAAGTGGAATTGTTCATGATGCACTCATTGGAGCAGGAATTGGAGCTGTAGCGGCTATCATTTTAGGTAAAGGACTCATTCGTTATGCTTTACTTGGAGCAGGAATAGGAGCAGGAGTTGGATATATCAGAACTCATCAAACACCTGCGCCAGCTACTCCAAATACTGCACCTAGTGCATCAACACCAAGTCCTGCATCTAATACACCAGATGTAGGTACAAATGTTCAGAATTATATTACTCAGGCAACAAATGAGGCAGCAGCAGTATAAACCGTGATGTCACGAATACACCTAAACATGAATACAGGAGATGCATTTGATGTCATTCAAAGTAACGCTCGTCCGGGTGCGCCTGCTGCTATTCAGTAAGTAGGAATAAGTAATATTGATAAGTTAAAAAGAAAAAAGAAGCAGATGCAGAGCAAGAAATTGGAGGATGTATCTGAAGAGAAGTTGGATAATATGATTAATGCTCTAAGAACAGAATTGTCAAGAGCAAAATCAGCAAAGTCTGCTATTGAAATCAAGAAAAGGATTTCAATGTTGGAAGGAGAGAAAGTAAAAAGAGAAGTAGTTAATATTGACATGCTTCAAGTTGACGGCCCGGAAATAGCAACGTCTCCACAAGTGGTTGAAAAAGCTAATGATTTTGGTGCTAATATGGCTCTTGGTGCTTTACTGCTTGGTGTGGTAGGATATTTAGGAGCAGGATTTGCAGGAAAGAATCAATGGACTTATGGAATAGGAGGAGCAATAGTAGGAGCAGCAGGAGCGTATTTTCTTTTGAAAATTAATGCAATGGAAGATAAGAAAGAATCGCAAGCAACATCAACAACTCAACCAGCTAAATCATAGAATATGGATTCTTACAAAGTCATAAAGAAAGCTCCGGTATACGCATATACAAATGGAGAGATAGCCGTAGACTATCCCAATACATTTGTTGATGCTGGGAAAACTGTTTCTGGAGAAAAAGAAACCATATTTGTTAGTACTGAAGACGGAAGTCAAGATGAGAATTTCATCAAACTTGGAAACAACAAATATATTAAGGCAACAGCAGTTACGAAAAATTCAAATGTTTATTCAAAAGTAGAAGGAGATAGTTCAAACAATCAAAATCAACAAAAAATGGCAACATCAGCAACGCCAACAGCACCAACAACGGGCATGGCAAAATCGCATAAAGTGCTTATTGGTGCAGTAGTGGGTGCTGGACTTGGAGCTACTTATGGACATTTTAAAGGTAAAAAATACATCTGGCCAACAGTCATTGGAGCTGCATTAGGAGTTGGAGCTTCTATGCTGATTCATCACATGAATTCTTCTTCAGTAGCTCCTATTGCTACACCAGTAGCTCCGGCTACTCCAGCTCCTTCTTCTGAATTCGCAGGAATGAATGCTTCCGGTGATATGAAGAAAAAGAAACCAGTAAAAGGACATCGTGATGCAATGGGTAATTGGGTGTCAGGACATTTTTAATCCAAATAAGTAAACTAATAATTAACAAATACACACAAAAAAACAACAATGGCAACAACATCAACGCCAGCTACTCAAATGATGGGTATGGCAACATCACATAAGACGATTATCGGTGGACTTATTGGAGCAGGTCTTGGAGCAGGATATGCTCATTGGAAAAAGAAAGGTTACATGTGGCCTACTATCATTGGTGCAGCAGTAGTTGCTGGTGCAACATATTTCTTTTCTCAAAAGAATGCTCCTGCAATGGTAGCTCCTGCTTCAACTCCTGCTGCTCCAACTAGCGCAACTCCCATTGCTGCTGCTTCGGAATTTACTGGAATGAACGCATCAGGTTCGATGAAGGTACTTTCTGCTGTAGAAAAGAAAGCTCTTAAAGACGCTGGATTTACTACACACAAAAAAGAGAAATCCTGTTTCTATCCTAAAGTAGGATTATGGGGGCCATGTGGTTACAATGGAGGAGTAAATCCTAAGTAATCCGATCTTTTTTAGTGTTTAATAACAGTCAAAAAAAATGATCATGCCAAATCCAAATAAGTTCGATATGATTAGGCTGGAATCTTTCCAGAATGCAACGGGAGATGATACTTTCCCGTTGCAACTTGGAAGCTCCGGTAGTAATGTTAATGACATACAGAATGCTCTTAACAATATCGTTCCGAACGAAAATTTAACAGTATCCGGAGTATTTGATGGTGCAACACAAACAGCACTTTCCGATGCAGGATATGCATATGATTCTGTTGATCAGGCTACATACAATAAAATATTGGCCGATTCGGACAAAATTATGTCCGGTCAAATGGCTCCTGTACCTGTTCCGGTATCATCACCAGCATATAAGGCAAATCCTACGGCATCTACAAAGACAGGAAATTCACTCCTTGATTCATTGTTAGGTGAAGCGGTAAAGGTTGCTAACCCTTCTGCATCAAAGCAAGGTAAAGTGCCTGCTACTCCGGTTGTAGCTCCTAAGAAACCAACAAGTACAAGTCCTGTGGTTTATATCATAGCGGCATTGGCAATTGGAGGTGTTATTTTTGCAGCAGTACATTTTTCAAAGAAAGGTAAGGGTACACCAGCCGTAACCAATACAGCAGTTCCGGCATAAACGCAGATGTTTTGAAATACGCGATACCGACTAAGAATAAAAAACTTACTCTGACCGTTTCTGTCCTTACCAAAAGTCCGCAAAAAATACAAATTGCGACTGTTGATAAGGAGAAGCCTTATACTGTATACACAACAAGAGCAGGATGGGTTAATGGGAAGAGAAAGTTTGAAGTGCCGCTTCCTGAAACACCTGAGAACTTGACTATCCATGTATTCAACGAGAAGAATGGGTGGAAAATAAAGAATGACCCTACATTCAAAGTAGAGAAATTCGGTATTGATCCATTAAAAACATGGCAGATTTGGATGACACCAGATCAAAAGGAATTTCTTGAGTTTGCACAACAGTTTAGTGAGAATGCCGGAATACTTGCCACTAACCCTAATCAAACTTATAAATCAAGAACAGGTAAATATCAAATCCTGTATACTGATGATATAAGGAATGATGCAGGTAAGGTTTTAAGTACTCCAGCACGTATTAGTAATAAGACTGCGATCATTGAAATCAGCAAGAATGCTTTCATAAAGTATTCTGTTCAGATGCGTATGATCATCTTGTTGCATGAATTCTCACACTTCTATGTTAATAAGATAAAAAAGAATGAAGCACAGGCAGACTTAAATGCCCTATATTTCTTCCTTGGATCAGGATATTCACCCATAGAAGCACATAGAGCATTCTTGTCAGTATTTGATAATGCCGATTCAGCACAAAATGAAATGCGTTATCAGCTCATTAAAAAGTATATCATTGATTTTATGGATGGGAAAATAGCGGAGCCAGTTAAAAATACTAATGTATCAGTTAAAAAAGCAGCATAATGCCAACAACAGCTCAAAATATAGCTAAGGTAACAATAGGAAGTGTATTATCTGTAGCTGGGATAGGTATTTTAGCGCATAAAATGCCCAAAACATTATCAGCTACCCAACATGCTTTTGTTAGAGTTGTTGGTGTAGCTATATTGTTACTTGGAGTATTTGTTTTTACAGCTAAAATAGTCCCTGATGATCAAGTAGCACCATCGACTCCAGCACAACCAACGACACCAATTCAACAATAATCAACATGACATCACCAACAAAAATAGTTTCAGGAGTAACAGGATTAGTAGCTGGAGGAGGAATGATATGGTATGCCATGAAAAAAACAGAAGGTAACACATCTGGAGTTGTTGGTGTTATAGGTACTGTTCTTGGAATATCAGGATTGCTATTACTAATTGATGGTATTGCTACAAAAAATCAAATAGCACCAGCACCAAATACAAAATAACATGAAAACAGGAATTGCAATAATTGGAGTTGGTGTTGCTATAGCAATCACTGGAATGGTTTTAACTCCTGATATGAATCCGAATGAGACATTAGATTCACTTGCTATAAGACGTAAGCCGTATCATATTATTTCATATTCTGGAGCTGCCATAGCAGCTATCGGTTCTCTAATTTATGTAACACATAAAAAATGACACCAACAGTCATAAATAGATTAGGATGGATAGGAGTCGGTGTTGGTATTTCAGCTTCACTGATTGGTCATTTTGGAAAGAAAAATTGGTTGTTTTATACCGGGATAGCATTAGGATTGGCAGGAGCAACAATGATATTCATCGGAGACTATCAGCAAAAGAAAGCATTAGCGTTAACCGCAACAAAATAATAACATGCCAAAGTTTAAAAAATGTCCAGTAGGTACTGAAATTCAGACATTGATCTTTTCAAAAGATCACTTTTCTGAGGCTCAGGCGAAAGCATGGGCTAAAGAGCATGATGAAAAGTATGGTTATATTGATGAAAAGGAAAATACTTACCGGATCCGCCAACAGGAACCATCAGAATTTGTTGATGGGTCTATGAAGACCATTCATTTGACAGAAGGAGTGCAAGCGGTTATTGGGTGTCCGAAAGAAAAGATGGGTAAGGGAGGTGTTTTTGATGGAAAAATACTTTGTGAAATGCCAGATGGATTAATTGAAGAAGAATCAATTTTGTGGGACACATTAAATATAGAATCTGGAACAGATTTAGAAGAAGATGAAGAAAATCAAAAAGAATATATCAAAGAGGTAACTAAAATAGCTAAAGAAGCAATAGGAGATAGTCGATTATCTGAAAGAGTATATGAAGATTTAGAGTCTGATAATAATCATACATTAAATCAAGCACTAGAATTATTAGGATATTATGGAGATGAGTACAAAAAACACAGAATAGAATTTTATAAAAAAAATGGATTAGGATTGAACCCTAAATATTTTGGAATTGACATTGATAAATATGAATGTGGTGGATGTATGGCTACAGGAGGTGGTGTAGGAGAGGATAAAAAATATCCCGTATGGCTGTTAGATGGGAAATATAAAGATGCTTATTCATTACATAAGAACGAGACTCAAAGCAAACAGCTTTTGAGAGAATACGGAATAATACCTTCAGACGAAGAGATTATTGAAGTAGTAACAGGAGCATTGGATCTTAGTGGAGGAAATAAATACAGAGTAATAACAGATAAGCATTGGCACATAGTTGATCTCTCTATGGATGTTAATCGGTATTACAATGAAATGCTTGAAGAAGAAAAGGCGGAAAATAAGATGGCTACCGGAGGTGTTCTTGAAGACAAAGAAGTAGACGAAGACAGATATGATTGGATGTTAGGTGTTATGCCTCCTATCTACATCACTTCTATTGATGGAGAAAAAATACAGTCAGGGTTTGCTATGTCTGAGCCTAATTCTCATGTAAAAGTAGAGGGTGGATACAAGGCAACATTTACTGCTTTGTATAAAAAAGACGGCAAGTACTTTGAAGTACCCGATGTTTATTTTGAAGGTAAAGGAGAAGCTAAACGCGTTAATCAAGATAATAAAGCACAATATGCCAGAGGAGGAAATGTTGCAGATGATAAAGGGAAGAAGGCATTAAAAGCACTTTATGATATAACTAATAATCCTGATCCAGAATTATCTAAAGAAGCTATCGAAGAACATTTGGCTAAAATGAGACATAAGAGAGCAGGAGAAACCAAGAATTTTTCCGTTGGAGATAATGTTTGGTTTAAAGATACATATGGTGATTATACACAGAGAGGTAAAGTTGAAAAGATAAGAGAAGAAGATGGCATTACTCTATACGATGTTTCAGGAGGGAAATATATTGCTTCTTATATGGCAGATGAGATAATTCCAATCAGAGAGCATGGAGGATATATGCAATCAGGTGGATCAGTAGCGAAGAAGTATGTATCTATTGCTCCATCAAATACTATGTTTGTAAGGATTAATTCACACAGAGCAAGTGATAAGGCTAACAGAACAGGAATAGCCTATATTACATTTTGGCATTTATACGCAAAAGGAAACGCTGCTCAGGACGTGTGGTTGATTAATGAATCTGATTATGATAAAATAAAAAATATTAAAGGGGTATCATCTCCTTTATATAAACTAACAACAGAGGGAAGTATTTATAATCCAAGACTTCCTTTAGAAGGAGAAGAAAAACAGAAATATGATCCATATACAAGCCTTTCTGAAAACAGGAAGTTGTATGATGCATATTACAAAATAAATAAAGATACTATGGCAAAAGGTGGATCAGTTGGAAAACCATTCCTGTATGTAGTTGATAAAGACGAACGTGGTGAATTTTCATTTCATGTTGAAGATACAGAAGGCAACGAAGTGTATGAATATGTTTTTGATGGTTCAGATGAAGATCAAGTAAGTATCTTCGAAGATGGATTTATGAATCATACTGAAGATATTGTTGGACTTACAAAATACATGAAAGACTTGGGTATAATCGGAGAGGATGATTATATCACAGATGACGAACAAGAGATTGAAGAATACAAAGAAGAGTCAATGGCAGAAGGGGGAATTGTAAATACCTACGATTTGTCAACTCTTCATTCAATGAATAGAAGTCAATTGGAAGAAGCATACAAAGAAAAATTTGGAAGCACTTCAAGGATGCATGATTATAATACTTATGTAGCTGCACTTTATTACAACAAAAGAATTAAGGAAGTAACACCGGAAGATATTGATTCTATAAGAGGGCTACATGCTAATCCTGTTAGATACGTAGCTGTTGGTGAAACAAAAGATGGGTATTGGGTTGTCGTATCAAAACCTACAACAAAAGAAGTTGCAGAATCTCATCTTGATAGTTTGCCAGAAAGCGAAACCGGGAAAGTTGTAACTCTTGCAGAAGCATTGGCTCATAAAAAAGTTTTAGGAATAGAATATTTGAAAATGGCTGACGGTGGATGTGCTGGTTGTGGACAATACGCCAAGGGAGGAAAAGTTGGGTATCATAATCCACCTATGAATAAAAAGGTGTATGCTACATTATTAGAAGAAGCAAAGGAAGATAAGAAGTGGGCAGAAAAAACAAAGAAAGATAAAGAGTGGCTTGCAAATGCATCTACGGTATCAAAAGAAATGCTTCAAGAGCGTCTTAATAAATCAGAAGATGAATTAGCTATGGATGCTTACAAATATCTATATATGAGAGCGCATGCTAAAGGTAATGTGTACGGAGTTGAGCAACCAATTGATAGAGCTGCTTTAAGAAAATGGGAAGAATTAGGTGGTCAAAAGGTAAAGTGATATGACAGAGCCACTAAAGCGTTCTTTGATTTCAATTACAGGAGGGGTTATAACAAGCCAGATTTTGTATCACGCATTCTTTAAGGGAACACACAAGATATGGCTTCTCCCAATAATGTCAGGATTAGCATCAATCACATATATTACAATTTGGTATCGCATTAAACCGATTGAAGTAATATCAAAAAATGCTTAAAGAGACAATAAATAAGATGACGCGAAATCAGAAGATAGCCGCTTCAATGCTGGGTATATTGGTTTTGTATTGTGGATATCAATATGTATACGTACCGTTGTCAGGTAAGATTAAAAATGCGCAGATAATCGAAGAACGAACCAAAGGGCTATAAAACAAAATGACATGAAAGAATTAACTACAGGAGAAAAAATTGCAGCAGGAGTAGGTATGGCTATTGTTTTTGGATTGGGAGGAAGTGCTATTCTTTCTATTGGAAGTATTGCGTCTCATGCCGAGCCAAAGACTATTAAAAAAATGGCTATTATTGGATTAGCAATTGGTGCAATAGGAGGATTTTATTATGGATATAACTCTCCTGCTAGTCAAGAAATAAAAAACTAATCACTCAACATAAACAAAATGACAAAGAAACGTAAGGCAATAAAAAAGAAAGTACATCATGCGCCACCTTCTCATAAAGAAGCTAAACGCGCTGCTATGAAATTACAAAAGTATGCAACACATCACGCAAAAGAAGGGGCTAAAGTTGCTGCTAAACATATTAAGGCAGGAGCAAAGAAAGCTCATTCTTGGATTTCTAGTCTCATGAAAAAATCAAAGTAATGGTGAATCTATACAAATCTGAAAAACAGCACTAGGACTATTTGTTTGATTTTTAATCCTATTTGTCGGATACGGATTGTATAAAAATGATCAATATAAAAGGCAGTAAATAGTAATTAATAATTAAACTTTAAAACGATATACTATGGCAATGTTGAAAATGAAAAAATTGACAAAAAAACAGATAGCTACTGGTTTTAAAAAAGCCGAAAATTTCTATGGTAGAATGGAGAAGCAATGGGAAAAGAAAATTAAGGGAGCTAAAACATTGTCTGTAAAAAAGAAACTGAAGCATGAGCTTTCTGAAATAAAGAGGGCGAAGACTAAAATGAAAAATCACATTAAACTGTAATCTCAATAACAAAGCAACAAACTCAAAATGTCGAAGAAAAAAGCTAAACACGCTAAAAAACGGAAATCAACAAGCTCAGTACATAAATGTGCAGTATCACTTGGGCGAAGAGGCGGAAAAGCGAAAGCTAAAAAGCATAGCAAAAAACGCAAATAAAGAATGGGAAGGAGATATATCCTTCCCAGCTTTAAAAATAAACAAAATGAATGCATCGGTGAAAAATATAGCAAGTAAAATGACACCTCCTTCTATAACATATCAAGCTCCGGCTAATGCAAACTGGTTTACTGGATTGCATCCTGCTGTTAGAAATACTATGGTTATAGCCGGAACTGCTATAACACTATTTGTTTTATACAAAGGTTATGGAGCATATACTACATGGAGAGCATCACAATCCGGAAAGAAAGAAGTTAGCGCAGTACAGGATTCATTGACGGCATTACAAAGTCAAGGTATTTCCGCTTCATTCCCTGATTCTCAATATGACTCATGGGCTAACGAATTAAAGGTAGCTATGAATGGTTGCGGCACTAATCAAAATACAGTTAATGATATCATGACTAAATTGGATAACGATGCTGATGTATATAAATTGATTACAGCATATGGAACACAGACTCTTGCCGGATGCTCCTTCTTTACAAGTGGTATTACAGGATCCTTAGCTGAAGCCTTTTCTTATAAGAGTATGGTTGATCCAGTTAATGCAATATTCAAAAATCACGGAATTTTATACCGTTTCTAATGGAAGAAAAGACAAGAAAAATATTAATAGGGGCAGGATTATCTATAGCTGGATTGACCTTAATTATAGTTGGTGTTAAGATTTACAAACACTATAAGGCCGCTCCTCCTGTTGGATATGGAACTGGATCATTAACTACTGATGTTTTACGTCAGCAATTGAATTCCATGCCTATTGATACAACAAATATATCTGATTCTGTATTCCCCATTAAAACAGGAGATAGGGGTAAGGCAGTAGTATTATTACAAATAGCAATGAATAATAAATACGGATTTACTGGTGATGTTGATGGAAGGATGGGAGATCAGATGCGTAGTGAGATGTATTTATTGAACATGTCTCCTGCCGGAGCTGATTTAACTGTTCTTGAACCTTTGATTTTTGCTCCATTAGGAGATAGGGATGTTTCGATTGATAAAAACAATTACAATGCTATTATTTCAGGAGTAGACTTCGCTTCAATATTCAATGCTAATCCTGCTTACAAAGATACTTTTAACCAATACACAGCATAATGGATCAAGAAATGAACGATGCCGTAAATAGTGCTTTGGCAACACAAACAGCAAGCGGTGGTGGTTTTAAAGTAAATAAAACCCAAACCATTATAACTGTAGTAGCATTTACCGCAGTTTTTGGAGTCATAACTTATTTTGTATCCAATAAAAGGGATATGACAAAAGCTCCAATATTACATGGAGATGGAATTAAAATATTACCATCGGTACTTATGGGACTGCTAGGTGCTTCAATAGGACTAGGGGTAGATGCGTTGGCTCAAAAGAAAATGCAAGGATAATAAACCAAGCAGGTTTATTATCAGAAAATAAGTTTATTACATTGAAAATGAAGCAATCAACAGTAAATGAAATTTGGAGGATGCGTAAATATGGTATCCGATCAGAGCAGGATAAAAAAAATCTGTGGGCTGCATACCGTGATATATTTGGTAAATATCCCAAAGGAGATTATAATTCAATAACATGTTCGGTATGTGTAACAGAAAGTTTTTGGGAAGCATTTGAAGCGGTAAATAACAATCATTAACATAAAAAATAGCACTTACTGACGAATATATACGTCAAAAAAACAAAGACAAATGGCAATTTCAAAACCAGTTACAGGATTACAAAATACACCGAGCAAAGGTATTTCCAAAGGTGGAAAAATCGCATTATGGATATTCGGTGGATTGGTTGTAGGTGCAGGTGTATTTATATTTCTTAAAGCGAGAAGTAATTCTGCTCAGGCTACAAAAGAGGCTAATGCTCCTGACGAATCTGTTATGAAAACAGCAGCATACCAATCTGGAACACCAGTAACCCATCCATCAACAGGACAAGTATATACTCCTCCTGCAACAGAAGGGTTTCCTCTTAACGTAGGGATGACCGGAGATAATGTGAAACAGATGCAGCAGGCACTGATGAATCAGTTTCAGGTTAAACTTCAATATGGTGCTGATGGTAATTTTGGTGCTAAGACATTGGCTGCTTTGAAATCTATTGGATATTCAGCTCCGGTAAGTCAATCTGATTACAATAATATCCTTGCAGGATTATATCCTAATATTGCCGATGTTGTAAATAGTAGTACCAGTACATCAGGAGGAACAATGACTGCTGCACAACAAGCAGCAGCTAATTCTCTTGTAGGTCTTTTTGTTCCAAATGCATAATTCATAAATACTAAAAATAAGAACCATGATGGACTTAATTAAGAAACACAAAACACCAATTATTATTGTAGCATCAGTTGCAGTGATTGGTGGACTATGGATGTGGCACAATAAAAAAGAGAAAGCTAAGATGGCTGCTGCTCCTGCTGCAAAACCTGCTGCATCAACACCAAACGATAATATGAGCGCAGATGGAGATCCAACAAAAGGCGGTGCTAATAAAAAAGAAAGTCCTCAATACAAAGCAATCATAAAAAAATAATCCATGACAACCGGAGCTAAAGTAGGAATTATAGTTGGATCAATCGGATTATTGATTGGAGGTATTGTATTGTACAAAAAATACAAGGATAGACAAGCTCTGGCAAATGGTACTGATGGTAGTGGAGATACTTCAGGAGATCAGATTAACTATCAGCAAGTTGATCCTACAGTAATTAATGCAAGGCAAGGGACTTTTGGAACTGATACTAGAATAGCATCTTTCAATCAGGCTAATGTTCACTTAAAAGGAGGTTCTTAATAAAATATGGAAAAGTGGATCAGGAATCTTTGGATAGGAACGGGTATTGTGGTAGGAGCTGCCGGACTTGCATATCTTGCTTTTTATGTAACAAAAAAGCAGAAACTAAGTCAGAAGCAAGCATTACCTACTTCTCAGAAGCTATCTCAAAATGGAAATTATCTTTTTGTTGGTGATTCTTATACCGCAGGAAATAATAGCTATGCTGATCAGTTGAAAGCTATGTATCCCGGTATAAATATCACAAAGATTGCTCAGGTAGGAATGAAGACAGACTGGATGCTACAGAATGCTGCTGCTGCTATTCAAAGCGGTAATTATGATGCTGTATTCATATTAGGAGGTATAAATGACATATATGCTACCAATAGAGCTGATATGGCAGAGAACAATTTACAGGCTATGTATGATCTGGCACATGCAGCAGGAGAAAAAGTAGTTGGTATTACAATAGCCCCTACAGATTATTATGCCAGTTATGACGCTACAAAAGGCTCATTAACAAACGATTTGAATAATTGGATAATGAGTATAGGAACACCAGATGCAGCTATAGATTTTAATGCGATGCTTAAATCAGGCGGGAAACAAGACTTGTCTTTATTCAACCCGGATAAGTTACATGCCAATACTCAAGGACATGGATTATTGGCTAGTGCTATATCGCAAAATCTGTTTGAGTAAAGTTGACCGTTTTGTATGTTTCAATTACGATTTCGCATTGGGGTTTAGTCTTCGTAAATTTGTAAATAAGAAATATTGTTTTGTTTTGTAATGCGCTGATTGTCAATATTAATATTTACTGAAAAAGTTTTGACATTACATCATAATGCAAATTACAGCAGATGTTTTAAAAAATGCCACCGGAGCTAGTGATTCTTTGGTGTCACTTTATTTACCATATTTTAATGCTGTTTTGGATCAGTATAATATCAATACACAAGGAAGAGTTTTAGCTTTTTTAAGTCAAGTAGGATTAGAAAGTGGTTCTTTGAGATATACGGAAGAGTTGGCATCCGGTTCGGCATATGAGGGAAGAGCTGATTTGGGTAACACACAGCCCGGAGACGGAGTAAGATTTAAGGGAAGATCTCTAATACAAATTACTGGTAGAGCAAACTATCAAAATATTAGCGATGCATTGGGAGTTGATTTTGTAAGCAACCCTGAATTACTAGCTACTCCACAATATGCAACAGCAGCAGCAGCATGGTGGTGGAATAATGCAGGGTTAAATGAGTTAGCGGATCAAATGGATCCAACTTTACCGCTTACTGACCCGACGAATGATGCTATATATAAGCAGATTACAAAAAAGATTAACGGAGGATATAACGGATTAGCACAGAGGCAGGCGAATTGGATGAATGGACAAGGTGCAGTATTGGCTTTACAACAGGCAGTAGCAGATGTATCTGAGTTTGCTCAGGCAAATCCAAAGACTGCAATAGCATTAGGAGTAACAGCTTTTTTATTACTTGCAGGAACGATTACATACTTCGTTGTTTATAAAGATAGAATTAAACAGGACTTCATAGCAGCATGATATGACACCAGAAACTAAAAATAAATTAGCGATATCTGCCATCATTATAGGAACGGGTGTAGGTATTTGTGGATTGTCTCAAGAAAATAAAAAAGCAACAATTTTCGGTGCTAGTTTATTTGGACTTGGATTATTAGGTGGTGTCATTAATCATAATGGAGGCTCTAGCGTCATGAGTGCTGACGGAACTACAGCCTCTCTTAATGATACACAACCTTATGACCAAGCAAGGATGTATGCTCTAGTTTCAGCAGATCCAAGTACACTATCAGATATAGACAAACAAAGGCGCATAATCTTATTGACTTAGGCTAAAGACCCAAAAGATGTGTATGATTATTTCAATGCAACTCAGAATAACCCAATAGTGCCATTTGATTCACTAGCAAATGACAAACCTAGTCGATTAGTTTCTTTGAATTGGTTTCAACAACTTATGGCAGACATGGGTAGTAATGTTTATTATGATGCATACAATAATTCAATAGGTATTTAATAATCATGTCTACACCTACAATCATATTTGGAGGATTAGTTTTAGCAACTCTAGCGGTAGGAACTATTTATGCCGTACATGTAATCAAGGCAAAACAACAATAAGTCATGGCGAAATACAAAATTGTTAAACAAGATAGCAACCCATTTGATAAAATAGAGGCGGATTCTTTTGCAGCTAGTGGGCCAATATTCACAGGAACAAAACCTGTGAAACCTAAACCTACTACCGGAACAATAGCAAGTGGAATTACCAAAGGCAAACCTGTTTCTACTGGATCGCGTTTTAATCTTCCCGGAGGTAATCCAACATCAGGCCCGATATTTCATCCTAATTGGGGATCAGGTGGAATAACCACATCACCCGTATTAGGAGGTGGAATGATACCTACTTTATTTTCTCCAACTCCTTTTAATATTGGCACTCTTCCAAATACAACAGGTCAAACTCCTGCCGGAACATGTGGTGGACTTGATGCAAATGGAGTAACGATTCAGTGTGATGCAAATGGAAATCCATTACCAGCAGGTTCAGGAGGAGGCGGAGGAAGTGGAAGCCCCGACACATCAGGATCCGGTGATGGGTCTACTGGTGGACAATCTTGTGGCATGGATAACAATGGCAATCCAATTCCTTGTGATGCCAATGGTAATCCAACTACAGATGTCAATGGAAATCCACTTGATGCTAATGGTAATCCGATAAATTCAACCGGACAAATGGTTGATGCTAACGGAAATCCTATTGATGCGAATGGTAATCCAATTGCTCCTGCTCCTGCAACAACTGCTCCTGTGGTAAAAGCAGCGACAGTACCTACAACAGCAAGTTGTACAAAAGATTATATACTTTTCTCTTTACTTGGAGCAACAGCAGGTTATTTTATAACCAAACATTTCAAGAAAAGCAAATGGATTGGAATTGGTGGTGGTGCAGTAGCAGGATTAGCTCTTTCTTGGTTGTATTGCAAAAAATACCATACTGCAACAGCTTCGGTGCCTCCAACACCAACTGCTACCCCTAGTGCAACTCCGGTTGCACAAACTGCACCTGATTCAAGCAATAATTTAGATAATATTTCGGATACTGCTTCGGGGGCTGATGGAAAGATCACCATGTTTAAACAACCTGTAAAAGTTAAGGTAGTAAAAGAACCTAAAGTCATTCATCGCTATCCTGCAAATGATCAACGGATATTTGCATAATAAATAAATACAAAAAAAACGATCATGAAATACAAAAAATATACAGTACCGGGATTATTGATGTTGGCTGGAATAGTGTCTGGTGCGTATGGATCACATATACATACAGCAGCAAAATCTGCGAATGATTTGTCTGGAATGGATAAAGGAGCTGGATTTTTAGCTATTGGCTCAATGTTAGCTGGATTAGGTGGAGGAGCAGCATGGGTATTGTCAAAATAATTTAGATGAAAAATGGAGGACTCAACAGCAGTAAAATTTGTTATTTATACCGATGACCAATCGGAGCCAAAGACTGTTGTTGATACTTTGGATGAAGCAAAAAAAGAGCTTGAAACTTTAAAGGGACAGCATACAAAAGTAAAAATTGATAAAGCTACCGTTAAGAATTTTGGAAAAGACAATGAAGAAATAGTTGCTTCAGAAACAGCAGAAAAGTGGGAGAAAGAAACTCCAAAGGATCCGGAGCCAGCACCAGCAGCAACTCCTGATTCAGAAAAAGAAGGAGATGGTAAGACTCCTGATGAGCCAATAGAAAAAGAAGTTGAGCAGAGTTTTAAGGAGTATTATGAAAATAATGGAGCATTAGTAGGATTAGTTATTTTTTGGTTGAAAAAGAAAAAGTTAAGGAGACTGAGCCAAAGAAAGAAGACCCTAAAGAAGATGAAGATATTGATGATGTTCAAGACGATGTGGATGATAAAATCTCTGACGATGATGATGGGAAGGTAGAAGTAAAAGGAGTAGATTACGAAGAGTTCATTGAAAAGTGTAAAGAACCGGAAGCAAAAGGTATAGCAGATTATGACGCTAAGGTAACTGTCGAGTTTCTGAATGATTTGAATAAACATGGAGTAAAGAAATTGAAAATAAATCAGGAGTCACGCGAAATATTTTTTGTTACCGACACGAAAACCAATTATAAGGAATTGTTGAAAACAGTAACAGCACTTGGGGCGGATGATTGTGAGGAACTGAAAAATAACACTTTCCGGTTGAACTGGAAATAAAACAAGGGTGATGGACAAATTCAAAAATATAGTTAAGAATTCATTTTTAAATGCGGCAGGAGATGACAATTTTCCTCTTACAGTTGGAAGTAAAGGAGATAATGTAGTTAGGCTTCAAAATGCATTAAATGCTTTGGGTGGAAATCAAATACCAACAGACGGTAATTTTACATCTGCTGTTGCATCAAAATTAACATCATTAGGACTGCCATCAACTATTGCTACTCAGGATGCTTTTGATCAGATTATGGCTGGATCAACAATAGAAGATAATGGACAGAATCTATTGACAGAAGATAAGTCATTATTTACAAATCCGATTGCTGCCATTGCAGGATTAAAACCAACAGCAGTTAAATCATCTAAGGCTTCATCAACTAGTCTTATTTTATATGGATTATTAGGAGTGGGTGCTATAATTGGGATTGTAGTACTTATAAAACACGCAAAGAAAACACCTATAACACCTATCGCTAATGTCGCTTAACAAACAGGAAAAATGGGCTTTGGGAATATTGGGAGGATTAGCTGTTATCGGTATATTTTATACGATCAGCAAGCGGAATAGTACTGCAAAAATGGCAACTCCTAATACTACAGGGACATCAGGATCAAATGATATTGGAACAGCAAGTGGAACTACTCCAAATGACAATACCAATCCTGCTCCTCCTGTTTATGATTATAATTCAAATCCCTACAATATCCCATATAATCCATATGCAAATGTACCGTATGTAAACCCGGCAGCAGTGGGATGTGATCCATCAATAGCATCTAATATGACGATGCAAGTATATCAATTGTCTGGTGTACAAATGAGACAGGGAATGCGTAGGTTAGTTGCTTGGGTTGCATGCGGAAGGTATTTTAAAGCATCACCTAGCGGCAGTTGTCCAGTAGCATTATGTCCTATTGAAATAGGATATCCTGAATATTTATCAATAAGAAATAATCCAACATTAGTTCCTTAAAACAAAACAAAATGGCGATCATACCAGTAAGTAAATGGGATAAAATGATGGAAGATGAATTTATGCCTATCGGTGGTAGACATAATGAATCTCCAAAGAAGATTGTAACCGTGAAAAAGAAATCAAGTTACAGTAATGCAGCAGGAGATGATGCAACTCTTCAAGGGTTGATGAACAATCTTCAGGCTGCGCAACATGCTCTTGATTTAGATCAGATTGATTACTATAACAAAACTTCAATTGCGCAAAATTGTCACGGAAGTACATTCAGTAATGGAAACTGTCAAGGCAAAGCAACAGATGCTAATACTGCCGGATCCGTTTTTATGTCAGCGACTCAAGCACGAGACAAAGCTCAGGCGGCTATTGATAGCTACAATGCAGGAGTAGTTCAAAGGGCTTCAGTTGACCCTACTGTTATTGCGGCACATGGTCAAGCACAAGCAGCAGAAGATGTAGGAAGAGCGCAAGCTACTGCATTGACTACAAAAGCGCAAGGTAGCAAAACGGTATTAGTTATTGTTGGAGTTGTTGGAGCCGCATTGCTTCTTACTGTAGGTATTGTATGGATAAAGAAGAAAGGCAAAGGTGGAGCAACACCATCTATATCACTTCCCGGAGCAAAAAAATAAGTTTAAAGGCTAATACGAAGTCAAAATAAAAAACATGAGAGAGCATAATACAAAAATGAGAGAACGTAACTCCAAAATGAGGGAGCATAATGACAGTTTTGATGTCATTGCAAACGACTACTCTAAAAACAGATATTTTGCTGCTGACGCAACAGAAGATTCTCCTGACATCAATTCATTTTTAGCTCAGACCGGAGGAACGGTTCCTGATACATCTGGTACATCAACAGATACATCAAGCTCTGGAGGTGGTATGGGGCCACAAACAAAGAGTATTCTTGCATCACTTGGAGTATTAGGTATTGATGTTGCAGGAGCAGCCCTTGCAAATAAATCGAAGCCTGCTACCCCTGCGCCAGCTCCTCAAAAGATAGCTACACCTGCCACTGGAATGAGTGCTGGTGCTAAATGGGCTATTGGTATCGGTGCAGTATTGGGTGTTACTCTTTTAGTTGTTGTTATTGTAAAGTCATCTAAGCCAGTTGCTCCAATAGTTATTCCGGCTGCTAAATAATAATTTGATGAAAAACAAATTTGATGTTGTCGAAGAACAGTTTTCAAATATAGGAGGTGATCCAATATCATCTATTGTAAGTGGATTGGTTGGCGGCACTCTTGGAGCATTAAATCCTACTCAAACAGGAGATATTGGGTCAATTTGTGGACAAAGGCCATTGTCTTCATCATTGAGTCCAGAAGCAACAAAAGCGTGGGATGATTGTGCTGCACGTTTACAGAATGCAGAAATACAAGGGGTGGTAAATAAGAGTCAGGTACAAGCACCGCCATCAACGAAAATGAGTACAGGATTGATAGTTGGATTATCATTAGGTGGAGTTCTGTTAATTACATTGTTAGTTGTAGCATTAAAACCGAAAACGCCAGTAATTATACAAGCAGCACCAACAGTATAGACATGGAAAAATATAAATTAGTGGAGCCAATATTTTATCACGAAGATATTAATGGAAGTAATATCACTACCATTGATAAATTCGATAAAATAAATGAGGATCAATTTTTGAATATGGAAGGATTTGGTGGTACTCTCCATCATGCCGAGTGGGAGTATACAAAAATGAAACCTCATAGTGATGTTCCTGCTGCTGATTCAGCACAAGAATATGAAGACACATCGCCATATATGTTGTATGCTAGTGGCACTACAACTAAAGGCATGATTCCAGAATCTCCGGTACAAAAATTAAGTACTGGTTGGAAATGGACTATTGTAATTACTTCGGTTGCAGCAATGGGATTAATATCTTGGGCAATTGTTAAGCATGCTAAAAAAATAAAACCAACAGCATAATGGATTTGTCAAACTTTAAATGGAAGCATGGTTACTGGTTTATCATCGGTGGAGTTCTCGTTGGTTCAGCAGCAGGATATCATTTTTATCAGCAATACCAATTATTGAAAAATACAAGCATTAAACCTTCTGGATTTGTAGCGAATAGTTTGACTTCTAGTGATGCCGACATTAGCATAAAAATGGCAATGTCTAATCAATCAAGCATCCCATTTACAATAAGAAGCCAGCTTTATAATGTGTATATAAATGATGTATTTGTTGGAGCAATAGATAACCCAAATAGTATTGATATTGCACCGGAAAAATCAAGTGATATATGGTTGAATATTAAATTCAATCCAATGGATCTTATAAATCTTAGTTATAATACACTTAAAGATTTATTGTTGCAAAATTCTAATGTCATAATTCATTTACAAGGAACAGCTAAAATATCAACAGGAGCCGGATTGCTTTCATTTAATTATCCGGTAGATCAGACATTTAGTCTTGCTGATATTGCAGCCAATAACACAACTCCAACAACATAATTCATATGGAACTTACATCCGGAGAAAAAAGTATAGCGAAAATTTTAGGAGTAGCCGTAATAGCTGGTGTTCTTTACTATGCATATAATGCGGGAAAGAAAAGCCAAGCGAAATCAATGATACCTTCTTCAGGGACATCAAATACACCTGCTCCACAAGCAATGCCGACCGATCAATCTAGTATGAATATTCCTAGTACTCCTAGCGATATAAATACACAGACATCAAATCCGTCAACTACCGTTACGGCAATAACTCCAACGCCTTCTGATGCTGTAGTTATTGATGCCATGTATGATCCGCTTTATGCTTCTCCATATTGGGGACTTCCAGTTTATTATGGAGGTGGATTCGGAGGTGGAAATTGGGGAGGTGGTGGAGGACACGGAGGCGGTCATGGTCACGGACATAGATAATTTAAAATAGAGTAAACAAACCAATAAACAATTAATCAACAATCAACTGTTAAAAAAGAAGAACAAATGAACGCGAACACCAAAAAGTATCTAAGCTGGGCAACAATGGGTGGTGCTGTTATTATTGCTGCACCTGCTGTTATGTCAATCGTAAAAGAATACAAAGAGCCTAAGAAAATCATTATGCCAGCTATCGTTGTGTTAGTTGCTATTACTGCTTTTACTTATGCTTATCATGAAAACAGTATGATGGCATCTCCTGTTGCTGCTGCTCCGGCATCATCTACACCAGCTCCGTCTGCTCCAGTTGCAACACCTGCTGCTTAATTTTTAAAGATTCGCTACAATAAAATCCCGTAAGATAGCGGTAGAGAATTTTTAGCGGTAGAAATATTTCGAAATATGTTA
>Ga0210390_10001230_pt1 | contig 25075 bp, 14 predicted proteins | sample IncBWH11OmetaG_FD_161050 | JGI IMG/M metagenome (GOLD analysis project Ga0210390, IMG submission 161050) | Forest soil microbial communities from Barre Woods Harvard Forest LTER site, Petersham, Massachusetts, United States - Inc-BW-H-11-O ... | reverse complement strand
CGATCCGGATCCCGACGTCGCGGCGGCGGCGAAAGAAGCCCTGGCGAAGGTCCCGTCGAAAGACGAGCTTGACGCGCTCAACAAAGAGGAACTTGAAAAGCTCAAGGCCAAATAACCGATCGAATCAAACGCTTCGCCACCCTTCGGGGAGAGGTCGTCGATCGCGTGAATGTGCGCGAGACGAGAAATCTCGTAGACCAGGGGTTCACCTGCGCTGGTGGATCTCCCGAAGTGTCGGGCCGCGAAAGCGGAGAGATTTTGGGGGAGGCGGCGTTTAGCGTCGCACGACATTCGCCCCGCCGCGTTTCGCTTTGCGAAACTCCCACGGTGGAATCGGATGGCTGTCGGCCCAGAGGCCGCGGTGGTGGCGGCGGGCGTCGGCTTCGAGGGGTGCGAATTCGCCTGTCTTGTCCCATTGAACGTAGCGCCAGGCGAAGCCGGCGCGGACCAGGTCGGCATTGATGAAGTGGCCCGCGCAGTACACGCGGCCGACTTCGCGGCCGTAGCGGTCGGTGTCCGTGACGTCGACGCGGACGGTTTGCCGGAAGACTGCGGCGGCGAGGGCGTTTCGCGCCTGCGTGCCGAAGGCTTGGGCCTTTTCGGGGGCGTCGATGCCGGCCAGGCGGATCTTGTGCTGGTTGCGGGCGCTGTCGAGCAGGGTCAGCGTGTCGCCGTCGGCGATCTTCACGACCTGGCCGACGAGCGTGTGGTGGGGTGTCGCAGCGCAGGCGCGGGCCGCGAAGACGAGCAGCAGCAGGAGGGCGAGACGTTTCATGGCCGGAATTGTAGCGCTCACCCTGTGGGGCGGAGCGACTTCGCGTCCGAAGCAATTCGAGATTCTCGCGGGCCTGTTGCTACATTCCGCAAGAACGGACAACGCGCGTCGAACGGGTCCTTACAGTCCACACAGTTTGTCTGGCGCGCACAGCTTTCCTGGCAGGCGCATCCCTCATTCTGTGGCCGGGTCAATTCGTAGTCGGCACGGGCTATTCGCCAATCGACACGGGCGCGAAGCATTGCCGAAACCTGCGGCGGGGCTGGGGTTGAACGTGATCGGCGGCGCCGTCGGCGACTAATCCGGCGGCGGGCTTTGTTTTCAAGCGGCCTTCCGCCCGATGCCGATGCTGGAGACACCGGGATGCGCCGTCCATGCGGCTGTTCCGGGAGCCTGTACGCCGGCGACCGGGCCCAGCCCCAGCGGCAGGTGATCAGGATTGGCGGCGGGATCATTCGCCCCGCGCCGGGTCAGGAACGGCCAAGGCGTTCGCACGGATGCAGCGCAACAGCTCCACGCGGCAGGAGTCGGCGTCAGCCCCACGCGGTTCGGCGGTCGGCTATCCGCTCCGCGCCCTCACGCGAATTGCCGCCCGCTGGCCCCGCTTCGTGATGGCGACGGTCATCCTTGCCTCGTGCGCCTGCGCCGGCTACGCCTTCTTCTTCTTGCGGTTCAAGAGCGACCGCGCCGGAATGCTCGAACGGCAGGCCGAGCTGCGCCAGCATTGGGCCAGCTATTCGAAGTCGTTCGACCACGCCTCCGACGTGATCGTCGTGGTCGAAAGCAAGAACCTCGACGACATTAAACGGACGATCGACGACGTGGCCGATCGGCTGCGACGCGAGCCGGAACACTTCAACAACGTCCTCGCGCGGTTTGAGGCCGGGGCGCTGCAGCGCAAATGGCTGCAGTACGTGAGCCCCCGCCGGCTGCAGGTCGGCCTGTCGCGGGTGAACCAGTACGCTCCCATTCTGCGGGGCGACTATCGGCCGATCGAGCTCGATTATCTGTACAACCAGCTGGGCGAGCAGATCGAAGGGCGGATGGAGCAGGCGGCCGACAAGCCGCTGACTCCGGCGCAGACGGCGCAGCTCTTCAAACACGCGGGCCAGCTGACGACGAGCCTCAACGACTTCATCGCCAATCCGGACAATTTCCACACGCCGTGGCCGAACCTGGTGCCGACCGATCCGCAGACGAATGCGCTCCGCGATCAGACGGTCTACTTCCTCAGCGATCGCGGCACGATGGGCTATCTGCGCGTCGAGCCGCGGACGGATGCCGAAGAAGGGGGCCAGGCGGCAGCGCTCGCACGGCTGGAAGCGATTAATACCGAAGTGGCCGAGGGACACCCGGGTTGCCAGATCGGCCTCACCGGCATTCCGATTCTCGAACGCGAAGAGCTGCAGCGGTCGCAGTTTGATGTGCTGCTGGCGATCGCCGTGGCGGCCGTTAGCTGCCTGGTCGTGATGTCAGTCGGCTTTCGCGGCGTGCGACACCCGCTGTTGACACTCGCGATGCTGGCCGTGGCGCTCACGTGGGCCCTCGGCTTCACGACGGCGATGATCGGCCACTTGAGCGTGCTCTCGCTGGCCGTGGTGATGGTGCTGTTCGCGCTGGGCCTCGAATTTGCCATCGCCTACGTGTCACGTTACTTGCAGCTGCGGCGCGACGGTTGGCAGCTGCGGGCCGCCCTGATGGAAGCGACGGCCGCCACCGGCACCGCCAGCCTGACGGCGGCCGTGACGACGGCGCTCGCCTTCTTGTGTACGCTGTTGGCCGACTTTTCGGGCGTGGCCGAGCTGGGAATTATCGCCGCCGCCGGCATTATGCTGTGTGCCCTGGGCACATATTTTGTCCTGCCGGCGCTGATTGCGCTCGCCGACGAGCGGGCCGATTCGTCGCGACTGCCGCATCCGTTCGAGGGCAAGTTGCTGCGACGGGGAATCGGCAGGCTGCCGCTGGTTACCCTGGGGGTCTCCGTGCTGGCGGTGCTGGTGATCGGGGCGGGGATCGTCAAAGTCGAACGCCGGCACGTGGCCTGGCGAATTCGCTTCGACGCCAATCCGCTCAGCCTGCATGCGCGGAACTCCGAGTCGGTGCGATTGGAAAAGCGGCTGTACGAGGAATCGTCGAGCCCGCTCTTGTATGCCGTGTCTGTGGCGGACAGCGAACGGCAGATGCGCGAGCTGCACGCCAAGTTCGCCGCGCTGCCCAGCGTGGGACACGTCGAAAGCCTGGCCCTGCGGTTGCCGGCGGGCGGCGCCAGCGACTCGACGCGTCAGCTGTTGGCCGAGTACCGCTCGCGGCTCTCGTACTTCCCGTCGCAGTTGCCGCCGCTACGCCGCTCCGACCCGGCGGTGATCGGCAAGGCGGTCGAGGGGTTTTATCAGCGAATCAAGAAGTACCCGGGCGACGAGTCGGCCGAGCGGGTGATTCACGCGACCGACACGTTTCTCGACCGGTTTGAAAAGCTCACGCTCGAAGATCAGTCGCGGTTGCTGAACCAGTTCCAGTATCGCCTGGCGGCCGACATCTTCCAGCGGTTCGCGACGCTGCGTTACGCGGCCAGCGACGAGCCGATTCAGGCCGACGATTTGCCGAACGAGCTGGTGAACCGCTTCGTCACGCCGACGGACGCCGAGGGAAAGCGGAAGTGGCTCTTGGAGATTTATCCGCAGGAGAAGGCCTGGGACGGGGCGACGCTGCACAAGTTCGTGGCCGACGTGCGGAGCGTCGATCCCAACGTCACGGGCACGCCGATCCACAACTACGAGTCGGTGCGGCAGATTCGCCACACGTATGAGACGGCCGCGCTTTACGCCTTCGCCGTCGTCTGGGTCATCCTGTTGTTCGACTTCCTGAGCCGCGAGGCGCGGTGGCTGGCCCTGTTGCCCACGCTGGGCGTCGGCGTGCTGGCGGCGGTGATGCTTAACGCCCGGCACATCGCGGTTGACCCGATGATCTTCGCCGTGGCCTACGTGGTCGTGACGGGAGCGATTGCCCTCGTGCTCGACGGGCGCGGGCTGTTCCATGCGGCCCTGGCGTACCTGGCGCCGCTGGTCGGCGGCCTGATGATGTTCGGCATCTTCGGTTTCGCGCACATCGATCTCAACCCGGCCAACCTGCTGGTGCTGCCGTTGGTGCTCGGCATCGGCGTTAATTACGGCGTGCAGGTGATGCACGACTACCGCAGCCGCAGCGGACCCTACGAGATGAGCGGCAGCGTCTTCAGCACGCTGGTGCTGACGTCCGCGACCTCGATCGTAGGCTTTGGCAGCATGATGATCGCTTCGCACCGCGGCCTCTTCAGCCTGGGGCTGGCGCTGGCGATCGGCATCTCGAGCTGCCTCTTCGTCGCACTGGTGCTTCTGCCGTCGCTCTTGAGCGTGATCTCCACGGCACCGAAGGCCGCGCGTGCGTCGAGCAACAAGAGTAGCGAGGCGAGCACGACGCGACGCGTGGAAGTCGAACGGCGCAAAGCGGCGTAATCGACGAAGGCCTGCGTGAGTTGCTCGGGTGGCACTGGCGGCTTGTCCGCCAGTGTCTTCACTCCCCAAAAGGCACACTGGCGGACGAGCCGCCAGTGCCCCCCAAACAGGACTGCGTCGCGTCTTACTTCGCGCTCGCCTGCTGCTTGCTCGGGTCCTTCATCTGGGCGATCCACTCCTTGAGGAGGGCGACCGCGTCGTCGGGGACCATGCGGCGGGGCAGCTCGGGCATCATCACGCCCGGTTCGGTCGACTCGAGTCGGTAGATCACGATCGAGTCGTCCGGTTTGCCGGGGACGATGTCGTAGCGATGCTCGCCCGAGCCGTGACCGGCGGCCACCGGCGACTTCCAGATGCCCAGCTTGGCGAAATCGGTCTGGCTGATCGACAGGTCGAGCCCCGTGGTGCGGGCCGGGCCGGCCGGGTTGTGGCAGTGGGCGCAGTTGACGTCGAGCCAGGCGCGGGCCCGCGCGTCGACGCTACCCGTCGAGGGGTCGTCGTAGCGGGGGACTTTCGGAGCGTGAGACGGCTCGGGTGAACCCTTGAGGATGCCGGCCTTCGTCCAGTGGGCGAGCTGGTTCTCTTTGCCGTCGGCGTACGCGTAGTCCTTGTTCAAGTTCCGCGCCTTGATGCCCAGCGGCAAAAACGTCTTGCCGTTGGAGACGTGGCAACTCTTGCACTGGTTGGCGTGCGGCACGATGTAGTTGTTGCTGTGCGTCTTGCCGTCGGCGCCTTTCCAACTGGCCTCGATGGTGCTGCCGCCCAGGTCAAGCGTGGCTTCGGTCTGCTCTTTGTTCCACAAGTAAGAGTAGCCGTACCAGCCGGCCGGCTTCCGTTCGAGGACGCGCGTTTCGAGCAATTGCTCGCCCTTCGATGCGTCGGCCGCGTCGTGCGGATACGTGAAGCTCTTCACCACGCACGATCCGACGGGGAAGTCGAAGGCGTCGTTCTCGACGTACTGGGCGGCGGCTCCGCCCGGCAGGCGCACGAAGCGATGCTTCGACGTGTAGTCGGAGAAGAGAGGCGTGTTGACGTCGTAGGGGGTCACGCCGGCCACCGGCTCCTGGGTCACGCCGTTCCCTTTGAAGAATCCGTATTCGGAGAGCTTCTTCGGGGCCGAGCGATAAACGGCCGCCGACTGGTCGCTGTTGGGGTCAGCGGGACCGTGCGGCTTGAGCTGAATACCGGGCAGCCGCGGATAGCTGCCGGTGTAAGCGGCAATGTCGCGATCGATGCGGGCTTTGCCGGCGGCGATTTTCTCCGGACTGAGCTCGTCGAAATGAATGTTGGCGAAGCCGACGTTGCCGTTCCGCTCGAAGCGGATGCCGTATTCCGGCTTCACTTTCCCATCGACCGTATGCTTGGGATTGAGCACGCCGTCGTAGAAGATCTCGGGGAAGGGGATACCGACGATTTCCGCCAGAATCTTGCCGTAGCGGCCGCCCGGGTGCTTGCCGCCGCCGGAAAAGTGGTTGTCGTGGATGTAGGCGTGTTCGGGATACGGATCGTACTCTTTATCGTTGATCGGGTTGCCTGTGAGGATGTAGCTGATCACCTGCAGGCCGCAGGTCTGGTTGTCGGTGATCTGGTTCTCGAAAATCTCGACGTTGTCCATCGCCAAGAGCAGCATGCCCGTGCCTGGCGCCACGTTGGAGACGCTGGAGCCCGGCGCCCCGAAGTTCGCGTGATTGTTCTTGGGAACCTGGTTGTGGAACACGCGGACGCGACCGCCGTTGTGCAGCGCCAGCCCCGGCAGATCGAAGACCAGGATGCCACCGCTATTGTTGGTGGCGAAGTTGTCGAAGACGTCGGCGTCGAACGAGTTTTCGATCTCGATGCCGGCCACATTCTCGAACACGCGGCAATTCTTGACGACGATTTGCTTCGACTGCCCGACGTACACGCCGGCGTCGGCCGCCCCGCGGACGATGCAGCCGTCGATCAGCACGTTCTCGCACGACACGGGGTAGATGCCGTACGCGCCGTTCGACGTTTTGGGCTCGCCGGTCCAGGCCGTGCGGACGTTGCGGAAGGTGACGTTCTTCGCGCCGACGACCTTGATCGCGTTGCCCCGCGTGTCTTCGACCGCCAGATTCTCGATGACGAAGTTGTCGCCGGTGGCTTCGATCCCCTTCGAGCCCATCTGCTGGTTCTTGAAGGAGAGGATCGTCTTGTCGATGCCGGCCCCGCGGATGGTGATGTTGTTCGTGGTGACTTCGAGATCCATGTCGAAGTTGAAGGTGCCCGCCGCCAGCTCGATCACGTCGCCCGGGCTCGACTGGATCAGGCTCGACAGAAATTCGCTCTGCGCATTGGGGCCGGGCTTGATCGTGTACACCGTGGAGGCAGCCGGCGCGGTGCGATCGCCTCGAGGGCTGAGATCGGCCCGATCGGGCGTGACCGACAGCAGGCAGACGAGCGCGACGAGGACGAGAACCGTGACGCAGACGGACGCCATGGGCCGGGCAGCCATGCTATTCCCCCGAGACTGGAATCCACGAAGAGCGGGCAGGAAGTGATCGCCCTCCCTTGTAGTCCGTGTATCTTGGCGTGTCAAATAGCGAATGACCCAGCCTTTGATCCGCTGAGGAACGATCATGTCTCGCGGCGTTGCCAAGAGCCGGAACGACGTCCCCATTTTGTCCAATCCGCAAAGTTCGGCCCCCCCGAGACTTCTGTCGCTCGACGCGCTTCGCGGCTTCGACATGTTCTGGATCATCGGCGGCGAGGAGCTGATCCGGGCGCTCGCCAACCTCAGCGGCAACGCCACCTTTCACGAGCTGGCCTACAAGCACACCGACCACCCCGAGTGGCACGGCTTCAGCCTCTACGACTGCATCTTCCCGCTGTTCATGTTCATCGCCGGCGTGGCGATTCCCTATTCGTTCGCCTCGCACCTGGCGCGCGGACAAGGATCGGCCGCTTTGCATCTGCGAGTGATCCGCCGCGGCATCCTGCTGATTTTGCTGGGGCTCGTGATCAACGGCATCCTGGCCTTCAACTTCTCGATCCACTTCGACCAGGATGTCAGCGGCATCAAGCATCTGGTCACCGACTTCTCGCACGTGCGTTTTCCCAGTGTGCTTGGACGCATCGGCATCGGGTATACGTTCGCCGCCCTGATCGTCCTGCATACCCGGCCGCGGAACCAGTTGTTAACGGCCATCGGCTTATTGATCGGATATTGGGCGGCGCTCAGGTTCATCCCGGTTCCGGGATTCGATACGGGCGGCTTGCTGCCGGGTCAGAACCTGGGCGACTTCATCGATCGCCACCTGCTGCCCGGTCACCTCTACCGAACCATTCGCGATCCGGAGGGGCTGTTCTCCGCCATTCCCTCGATCGCCACGGTGCTCTTCGGCGTAATGGCCGGCCATTGGCTCAGGCGAACCGACTTCAACGGCCTGGTGAAGGCCGCGGGTCTGGCAATCGCGGGAGTGCTCTTCGTAGCGGCCGCGCTCACATGGGACAAGAGCTTCCCCATCAACAAGAACTTGTGGAGCAGCTCGTTCGTGCTGATGACCAGCGGCATCAGCCTGTTCCTGCTGTCGCTCTTTTACCTCGTGATCGACGTCTTGCAGTTCCAAGCCTGGTCGTTTTTCTTCGTGGTGATCGGCATGAATGCCATCACGGTCTACGTCGGCCAGAAGGTCATCAATTTTGACGAGCTGTCGAAGCTCGTCTTCTCACATCACATGCACGGCATCCTGCTCGAGGCAGGGCCGCTGATGTTGAAATGGATCGTGTTGTTCGTCCTTTACAAAATGCGCATCTTCCTGCGAGTTTGACCGTGAGCAAACCGGCTTTCATCCCGCATTCAGGTCCCGGGGTCACCGCCCACCACTCGACCGCCCCGAACTCGGCGTTCGAGCTAATTAAGTCGGTGCTCGTCATCCCGGTGGTCGCGGCCATCGTGATGGGGATCGGCTACGGATTGGCCCGTGTCGCCGACCGGAAGCAAGCGGCCAGCGACAAGCCCGACGTGCGCCCGACGAAAGTGGCGGACGACGGCTCGATCACCTTGACGATGAACCTGGCCGTGGTCACGGGACAGATTACGCGCCACGGTTCGGCCATCACCAATTGGCGTCACCTGGAAGACTTCGTGCTGTTTCATTTTCCGGTTGAAAAGCCGGGTAAGTATGCAGTCGAGCTCAGCTATGCGTGCAACCCCGCCAACGCGGGCAGCACGGTTCAGATTCAATTGGCCGATTCGACGCTGATCCTCAAGGTCGCCGACACGGGCGGTGCGACCTCCTACAAAACCGTGCAGGCTGGCGAGGTGAATCTGCCCGAGGCCCACTGGTACAACATGCGGTTCGTCGCGACCGGGATCGCGCACGAGACGGTGATGACGCTCCGCAGCGTGAAATTGATCCCGGTGAAGTAGTTCACATCGCGGCTTTTCTTAAGTGCCGTGCCACCGCGAGATCGCGGCCAAATTAAGAATCGCAAAGCTGCGGCGCGGGGCGGTGATTGCCCTTGACCCCTCCCGGCGATTCCGGCATCATCCCCGCCCTCTTCGTCGGCCCGCGCGGCCGGCTCCAACTCCGTTAGCACATTCTCCACTTTTCGACGCTTTTTTTGCGGCGCGCCCCGAACCTGGGGCGAGCGCTCGACGTCGATTGTTTAGGGCCATGGATCTCCCACAGTATTTGCAGGGGCTTTCGTTTCGGTTCGTTCAACCGGAACAAGAGCGCACGCTGGGCGCTCGGGCGGCAGCTGCGCTCGCGCGGTTGCGCTTGCCGCTCGATTCCTGGAACACGCGGCTGCCCTTTGACCGTGCGGACACCCGCGTCAAACTGCGACGCACGCGACTGGGATCGGCGGGCCGACCGCTGGCCCTGCGCGCCCTCGTGAACCGCGGCGTCACCCATCTCGCCGAGCGCGAAGCCTTCGTGGCGTTCGGCTTGGGCGACGGCGGCGCGCTCTTGGCGGCGATTGCCGGCAATGCCGACAAGCTATGCATCGGCGTGCACGAACACGACGCTCCGCAAGTTGCCGCGGCCGGGCCGGCTCGCGACGAATTTCTGCGGCGGTTCGACGAACTGGCCGACGACGAGCGGCATTTCATCGAGCCCGGTTTTTCCCGCTGCCTCGCGCGGCTGGACGAGCGGACGATCGGCGTCTGCTTCGTGAGCGCGCTGTCGCACGAGCCGATTGCCGAGCGACTGGCCCAGTGCGAGCCGCACCTGGCGGAAAACGCCTACCTGCTGGTCGATAACTGCAACTGCGAGCGGACGCGAGAACTCACGCTCGATTTCATGGCGGCCAGTCGCAACCAATACCGCGTGCTGGCGGACGCCCGCACGGCCGAGCCCGGTTCAATCACGGGTTCGCTGACCTGGGGGCGAGGCCTACTCGTGCTCCAGCTCTTGGGGCGCAACGCCGTGGTGCCCCGCGCGACGGGGCGGGGCGCGCCGCCGGTGCTGGCCCCGGCCGCCTGACGCGGTGGTCTGTCCAACGCGAAGTGTCGTGAGTCGGGTGGCACTGGCGGCTCGTCCGCCAGTGTCTTCGTCCACGGCGCAAGCTTATTACGTCTTTGTAGGGCAGGCTGTGCCTGCCGCCGGCGCTGCTGAGCGAAAAGGCTGGACGGCAGGCACAGCCTGCCCTACCACCGTCCGCGGCGAGCGGCTTAAGACACTGGCGGACAAGCCGCCAGTGCCACCCCACTCCACCGTTTTGTGCGAGACGAAGCACTGACAGCGATCGCGCACGCCAAGCGGCGCTCGCGGTCTCAGGCCAGCAGCTCGTTCACCACTTTGCCGTGCACGTCGGTCAGGCGGAAGTCGCGGCCTTGGAAGCGGTAGGTCAGCCGTTCGTGGTTGATGCCCAGGCAGGCGAGGATCGTCGCGTTCAGGTCGTGGACGTGGACCGGGTCCTTGACGATGTTGTAGCTGAAGTCGTCAGTCTCGCCGTAAACGACGCCCGGTTTGATGCCGCCGCCGGCCATCCACATGCTGAAGCAGCGGGGATGATGGTCGCGGCCGTAATCTTCGTGCGTGAGTTTGCCCTGGCAGTAGACGGTGCGGCCGAACTCGCCGCCCCAGACGACCAGCGTGTCTTCGAGCATCCCCCGCTGCTTGAGGTCCTGGATCAAGCCGGCGCAGGGCTGGTCGATGTCGCGGCACTGCAACCGCATGTCGGTTGGCAAATTGCCGTGATGGTCCCAACCGCGCTGGAAGATCAGCGTGAAGCGCACGTTCCGCTCGGCCAGCCGCCGGGCCAAGAGGCAATTGGCGGCCACGGTACCGGGGGTGTGCACGTCGGGGCCGTAAAGGTCGAGGATGTGCTTGGGCTCCTCGGCAAAGTTCGTCAGCTCGGGGACCGACGTCTGCATCCGGTAGGCCAGCTCGTACTGGGCAATGCGGGTGTTGATCTCCGGATCGCCGACGACCGCCAGTTCCTTGTGGTTGAGTTCAGAGAGGGCGTCGAGCATTCGCCGCCGGCTGGCCGAATCGACGCCGGGCGGATTCGAGAGATAAAGCACCGGATCGCCCGAGGAGCGGAGCGCGACTCCCTGGTAGCGCGACGGCAGGAACCCGGAACCCCACAAACGGGAGAAGACGGCCTGCGCGTCCCGCTTGGAGCTCCAGGTCGAATGGAGCACGACGAACCCGGGCAGATTCTCGTTCATCTTGCCCAAGCCGTAAGAAACCCAGGCGCCGATGCTGGGCAGCCCGGGACGCTGTGCACCGGAGAAGACGAACGTGCACGCCGGATCGTGATTAATCGCGTCCGTATTCACCGTGCGGATGATGGCCAGGTCGTCGACGACCTTGGCGGTGTGCGGCAACAGCTCGCTGACCCAGGCGCCCGATTGGCCGTGACGGTTGAATTTGAAGACCGACGGGGCGATGGGCAGGCGGCTTTGGCCCGAGGTCATGGTCGTGATTCGCTGGCCCATCCGCACTGAGTCGGGCAGGTCTTCGTCAAACATGTCGCGGAGCTTGGGCTTGTAGTCGAACGTTTCGAGCTGCGACGGCGCTCCGTTCATCGACAGGTAGATCACCCGCTTGGCCCGTGCCGGAAAATGCGGATCGCCCAGCACGCCGCGATCGCCTTCACCCGATGTCCCCGAGCCGACGCGACCGCCGGTCGAGCCGAAGACTTGGCCCTGATTGAGCAACGCGGACAGCGCCGCCACGCCGATGCCAGCCCCCGTGCGCCCGAAGAAGTAGCGGCGGCTCATCCGCTCGATGTGCTCGCGAATCGGATCCATCGCACGTCAGCCTTTGGTAATCGTCTCGTCGAGATTCAGGATTACGTTGGCCACGATCGACCAGGCGGCCAGCTCGCGGGCATCGACGGTGGTGTCGGCGGGCGAATCGCCGACATGGATCAGGCGTTCGGCCGCTTCGGCATTGTTGGCGTAGGCTGCCTTCTGCTCATCGAAGAGACGGGTGAAGACGGCGATTTCGTCGGCGGTCGGCCGTCGCGAGGTCGCCAGGCGGAACGCAAACACGATCCGTTCGGTGGGTGTCGCGCCGCCTTCGTGCACCATCCGCGCTGCCAGGTGCCGGGCCGCCTCGACGTACTGGTCGTCGTTCATCAGCACGAGGGCCTGCAGCGGCGTATTGGTGCGGCCGCGGCGGACGGTGCATTCCTCGCGCGAGGGGGCGTCGAACGTGGTCAGGGCCGGCGGAGGCGACGTCCGCTTCCAGAACGTGTACATCGTGCGGCGATAAAGGGCGTCTCCCTTACCCTTCACGAAGTGGGCCGTGTTGCTGCTCGTGTAGCTGATGGCCTCCCACAGACCGGGCGGCTGATACGGCTTGACGCTCTTGCCGCCGATCGTGTCGACCAGCAAGCCGCTGACGGCCAGAGCCATGTCGCGGACGCCCTCAGCGTCGAGACGGAACCGCGGGCCGCGAGCGAGCAGGCGATTCTCGGGGTCGCGCTGCGCGAGTTCTTCGCTCACGTGCGACGATTGCCGATAGGTGGCCGACGTGACGATCAGCCGTTGGATATGCTTGGCGTCCCAGCCGCTCTGAACGAACTCGGTCGCCAGCCAATCGAGGAGCTCGGGATGGCTGGGCCATTCGCCCTGCGCGCCAAAGTCCTCGGCCGTTTTCACGAGGCCCGTGCCGAAATACTGCTGCCAGAAACGATTGACCGTGACCCGCGCGGTGAGGGGATTCCGCGGATCGACGATCCAATTGGCCAGCGACAACCGATTGGGGGGCGCGTCCTTGGGCAAGCGGGGCCCGATGGCGGCCGGCACATCGGGCAGAACCTTGGCTCCTTTGCGATCGTACGCGCCGCGGATCAGAACGTAGATATCGCGCGGCTTGGGCATGTCTTGCATCACCAGCGTGCTGGGAGCCGTCGCCTCGGCCGCGATCAATTCCTTGCGGTCGGCGGCCAACTGCGCGTTGAGCGGATCGAAGACGGTCCGGCTGCCGCTGTAGATGTAGCGGACGTAGTACTCACGCAGTGCTCGCTTCTGTCGTGCCTGTCGCTTGGCCGGCGCGATGGCCAGCAGGCGACGGATCGGGCGGGACAGGCCGCGACCCTCTTTGGCGGCTTCGCGTTCCCAGGCCCGCTGCGGAGCGTCGACCGCGGCGACGGTCTTCGGATCGTCGAAGGTCGCGAGCTTTTGTTTCACCGTGGCTTCGAGCGCGGCGATGTCCGCTTTGAGCTTGGCAACCTTTTGCTCGTCCTTGGGCGGGCCGAGGCTCAGCGTCGGCGGCGGCAAGAGGGCGTTGCCGTCCATGGCTCGCTCGCTCAGGCTGCCGAAGTAGCCGAACAGCTGATAAAACTCGCGCTGCGTGACCGGGTCGAACTTGTGATCGTGGCAGACGCAGCAGCCGAGCGTCAGTCCGAGGAACACGGTCCCCGTCGTGGCGACACGATCGATGGCGTAGCGGCAATAGAATTCCTCGTCGATCGCCCCGCCTTCGCCCGTCGTCACGTTGCAGCGGCTGAAGCCGGTGGCCACGCGCTGATCCATCGTGGCGTTCGGTAGCAGGTCGCCGGCCAACTGCTCGACGGCGAAGCGATCGAACGGCTTGTTCGAGTTGAACGCGCGGATCAGCCAGTCGCGGTACGGCCAGATCGAGCGCTCGTTGTCGAGGTGCATGCCGTGCGAGTCGCCGTAGCGGGCCGCGTCGAGCCAGTACCGCGTCATCTGCTCACCGTATTGCGGTGAATCGATCAGGCGGTTGACGAGCTTGTCATACGCCTCGGGCGATTTGTCCGCGACAAAGCGATCGACCTCGGCCAGCGTGGGGGGCAGGCCGGTCAGATCGAGGCTCACGCGGCGGATGAGCGAGGGTTTGTCGGCTTCGGGCGAGGGGGTCAGCCCTTCTTCGTCCAGCCGCGCCAGGATGAAGCGGTCGATCGGGTTACGGGCCAGCTCCGGATGCTGCACCGCAGGCGCGGGGGCGTGCTGCGGTTGCAAGAAGGCCCAGTGACCGTGAAACTCGGCCCCCTGGTCGATCCACCGCTTGATCAGGTCGATTTGTTCCGGCGTGACGGTCTTACCCGAGTCGGCCGGCGGCATGCGCACGTCGGGATCGTGCGCGATCAGCCGTTGAATGATCGCGCTTTTCGCGCTCGACCCGGGGACGACGGCGACCTCGCCCGATTCGAGTTTCGCGCAGGCTCCCTCCTTGGTATCCAAACGCAGGCCGGCCTTCCGCTGCTTCTCGTCGGGGCCGTGGCACTTGTAGCAGGTGTTGGAAAGGATCGGCCGAATGTCGCGGCTGTAGCTCACATGCTTGGGAGGCGCCGCGCTCGCCAACGAGCCGCTCAGCACGAGCGCGAGGCCGAAGGCCGATGCCAGCGCCAGGCGCGAGCCCTGCGGGCAAGCAGCGAAAAGGGGACGGCCAACCGGCATGCACGGGGCCTTAATTTCGGGGTAGGTTTTGGACGGGCGTCGATGCGGCCTGGCGGGCTGCAAAAGGGGGGAGATTGCGACGCCCAGGAGTGCGTTTCCCGCACTTTCATTATTCCGGATCTTCGGGCGGTTGTCCATTGCCGGAGCGGAGTTGCCGTACGCGCCGCCGCCGCCGATTGTGACGATTGTCGCGAGTGACGGCAGCTCGCGCGACAGCGATTAGCCAGCGAATTCGGCAGGGGCGGAGGATCGTGCACCGACGCCGCACATCTTGAAGTTTGCGCACGTTTCCTTTTTGACCGGACTTTGCTGCGAGGTATATCCCTAGCGAAGTGTTGCGGTTTTGCATCATGCGGGTCGATGCGTCTCCTGCTCGCCGCGGTCAAAACCCAACCGGCAACTCGCTTAGGGATGGCCATGGTCGCGCTTGCTGAACAAAAGGTCGCGTCGAAAACGCCCGCACACGGAATCTCGGGCTTGGCCCTGGAGCCCGTCCGCAGCGGGCACGGCGTCGAAACACTTTGGCTGGGGCCGGGACAGCACGTCATCGGCTCGGCGTCCGAGTGTTCGCACGTGCTGCGAGCCAATGGCATTCAGCCGCGGCATTGCGAAATTCGCATCGACGCCGGTCGGGCGATGCTCCGCGCTCTCGACTTCCGCACGTGGCTCAACAACGGACCGGTCCGCCAGGTCGAAATTCACGTGGGCGACCGCCTCACGGTTGGCCCGCTCGAATTCCGCGTGACGGCCCACACTCAGGTTGAAGCGGCGGCGCCATCCCCCGTCGCGACGGTGCCGACGCAATCGTCGCCGGTTTCGCACACACCGCCCGTCGTGGCGGATCACGTGACGGCAGCGAGCGAGCGGCAGCGTGAAGCCGAAAATCGCCTGGCCGAAACGGAGAGCCGCCTGCTGCGACAAGCCGACGAAATCCAGTCGCGTTTGCGATCGCTGATGGCCTCGGAAGAAGGCGTGGCCGAAAAGCTGGCCCGCATTCACGAGCAGGAATTGGCCCTGGCCCGACGCAGCGCCACGCTGGAAGTGCAGTCGACCGTCGCCCGCGTCGCACCGACTTCGCCCGTCGCACACATCTCTCCGCTGACTTCAATCCCTGCGGCGAGTGCCATTCCCGACTTCGTCGTCCAAGCCACTCGGCGGCAGGCCGAGGAAGAGGTGCGGCTCGCCCAGCGCGAAGCGCAATTGCAGCGCGACACGGCCGAGGTGCAGTCGCGGGTGAGCGCCCTGGCGGCCGGCGAAGAGCAACTCGCCCAGCGGCTGTCGCAAATCCACGAGCAGGAGCTGGCCCTGGCCCGACGCAGCGCGCTCTTCGACGCCCAGGCCGCGTCTGCCCGCGTCGCTCCGCAGGCGCAGACGAACGTCGCGCCGGCTATTCCCGACTTTGTGGCCCAGGCCACGCGGAAACAGGTCGAGGAGGCCGCACGGCTAGCCCAGCGCGAAGCGCAACTGACTCAACGAACCGACGAACTGCAGTCACGCGAAAAGGCGGTGACGGCTTCGGAGGCCGGCCTCGCGCAAAAACTGGCTCAAATTCACGAGCAGGAACTGGCCGTCGCCCGCCGCAGCGCAGTGCTCGAGGCTCAGGCCGAGGCGCTGACGACGGCACCGGTGACCGCTCAGGCGAGTGCCGTCGCCTCTACTGCGCCGTCGGTCGCGGTTCCCGAGTTCGTCGCTCAAGCCGCCGAACGTCAGGCGGCCGAAGAGGCCCGTCTCGGCCAGTGGGAAGCTCGACTCGAACAGACCGAATCCAAATTGGGGCAGCGGGGCGGCGAGCTGGAAGCCCGCGCCAAGTCGATCAGCGCGACGGAAGAAGAGCAGCGTCGTCGGCAAGCCCAGGCTCACGAACAAGAGCTGGTGCTCACGCGCCGGGGCAGCCTGCTCGATGGTCGCGAGTTGGATCTGAAGCAGCGGCAGGCCGACTTCGACTCGCGGCAACGGCAATTCGAAGAGCGGATGAAACAGCAGTCGCGATCGTCGTCCACCCGCACGCGATCCTCCGACACCGTCGACGAGGCGTTCGTCCAGCGCGAAGCCTTGCTCAACGATCGCGAGTCGTCGCTCGTCGAGCGCGAGACGGCTTTGCGACAGCACGAGTCCGACTTCGCGGAGCGTGATGCCAGCGCCACCCAGCGCGAAGCGGCCCTCAAGCGGCAGCAGACCGCCCTCGAGCAACAAGAAACAGGACTGGCCGAGCGGTCCGCCGCCTTCAACGAACGGGACGCCGCCCTGCTGCGGCGTGAGACCACGCTGCGGACACGCGAGTCGGCGGCGCAAGAGCGAGACGCGGCCAGCGAACAGCGAGAGGAGTTGCTGTCCCAGCGCGAAGCCACCCTGTCGCAACGGGCGGCCGAGCTGACCCAACAGTCCGCTGCGCAGGATGCGCTCAAGGCCGACGTCGAAACGCGGACCCAATCGCTCCAGCAGCGCGAGCGGGAGTTTGCTGGCCGCGAGCAGGCTGTCCATTCACTCGAGCGCGATCTGGCCGAACGCGATGCCCAGCTCGTCGAGCGGACGCAGAAGCACGCCGCGCGCGAGCGGGCCCTGGCGGATCGCGAGAAAGCGATCGCCGGCCGCGAAGAAGCGCACGCCGAGGCTGCGCGGGAAGTCGCCTCGCGCGAAGAGTCGCTCCGCGGACGCCAGAAGACGCTGGACACGCGGGAAGCCACGTTTGCCGGCCGCGAACACTCGCTCGAGGAGCGTGAGGCCGGGCTGGCAACCGCCGCCCAGCTGCGGCAAGACAGCGAACGCAAGCTGGCCGTCCGGGAGCAGGGCCTCCAGGCTCGCGAAGTCGAGTTGGCCCGCCACGCAGAGACTCTGACCGAGCGCGAACAGACGCTGAGCCAGCGCGAAGCCGGGTTGGAACGGCGAGAAGTCGAGCTGGCCACGCAAGTGGCGCGACTCGCCCAACGGGAGACGACTGTTGCGGCGCGCGAAGCGGCGACCGAAACCCGCGAGAAGTCGCTCGAGGTCCAAGGACGAGAGATCGAGGAACGGGCTGCACAGATCGCCGTGCTGGAGCAGTCATTGACCGAGCGGCAGCAGTCGGTCGAGGCGCGCGAACAGTCGGCCCAGGCACGCGAGCAAGAAGAATCCACTGCGCAGGGCGAGTTGGCCGGTCTTCGCGAGCAACTGGCCGCCCAGTCGACAACCATCGCCGAGCTGACGGAAGCCTGCGGCAAGCTGGAGGCCGACCTCGCCGCTCAGAGCCAGTCGGCGCAGCAGGCCACTGCCGAGCAATCGAGCGTCGCCGAACTGCGAGCCGAGTCGGACCGCAAGGTGAAATCGCTCGAGTCCAACGTTCGCAGCCTCGAGCAGCGGCACAAGGACTCGCAGCGCGAGTGCGAGGTCCTGCGGCGACGGTTGCAGGCCGCCCTCAAGTCGCCCCCCGTCGATGCGAATGGGCCGGAGCTGGTTGCTGACGATGCTTCCACAAAGGCTGCGGCCGGCAGCACGGCCGACGCCAGCAGCAAGCCCGAGGCCCAGAGCGCGGGCACCGCACTTCCGGCCGAGCGGTCGTTGCAGCGTGTCATTTCCCAATTCGAATCGAGCTTGTTCACGCGCCGTCCCCGCGAGCGAGCCGCCAATCACGAATCGACCGAGGTCGCGGCCGGGGACGCCACGACCACACAAGGCTCGGCCAGCCACGAATCGGCCGCGAGCCCTGCGCCTGTGGCTAGCCACACCACCCAATCGCAACCCGCGACTGCCAGCAGCGGGTCTCCGCCGACGCCGGCCGCGCCACACGGGCATGAAGGCGAATCGGTCGAGGCTTATATGCAGAAGCTGTTGGCCCGCTCGCGACGCTCGGCTACGCCGGACGCTCCTTGGACCTCGGCGGCGCCACAACCGAAGACGCTCGAATCGCGTGGCGCACAACCGATGACTGACGCGCCGGAGCTTGCCGCTCCGGCCCACGCCGCTTCGCTGGCGCTGCCCGAACCTTCGCATCGGCAGGACAAGGCCAGCGTCCGGGCCGACTTGGACAGCCTCCGCAACGTGGCGAACACGGCAGCCCGCACCGCTATTGCCCGGTACTCGTCGCGTGCCGTCCGCGAAAAGTTGCTCTATCGCAGTCTGCTCGCCACGCTCTCGCTGTTGATCACGGTCGTGCTCCTCAGCTCGAGCCTTTGGGGCGACGGCAGCTACGCGGCGATGGGTTGGCTGGCCGCGGCCGCCAGTCTCGCGCTGGGCGTCGACCTGGCGCGGGCCTCGGGCAAGGTCGGTCTCAGCCGTATCAAGAATGCCACGTTCCGCAGCCGAACGATGGCCCGCCTCGTCGAGAAAACGACGGACGACAACGCGGGCGAAGAGCCAGAGGAAGTGAAGTCGCCGTCCTGATCCGGGGTGACGGCTCTCGCGCTCCACGCGCAGCGCCTGTCGACGAAACAAAACTCTCATGCCCGCGGCCGGGGATTGCCCGCCCGCGGGCATTTTTGTTGGTGACGATGTATCTTGACGGAACGCCGCATCCTGGCAGAAGGCTGCATCCTATTGAAATCGCCCGCGCCGGAAACCAGCGGCGGGCTGAATCCTGCCCGCCTGACTGTCCCCATTCCCGAGACACACCATGATCTATGCCAACGTGGTTTTGACCGCCAACGACGAAAAGGACGTTCCACAGCTCCGCGAATGGCTCAAAGAGCAGGGCCGTCTCTCGCGGATGGAGCCGGGCTGCCTGCGGTTCGAGGTCTACCATTCGACCTCCGATCCCAAGGTTTTTCTGCTCGTCGAGCGGTGGGAAACGTCCGAAGCGCTCGACGTGCATCGCACGGCTAAGGCCTACACCGAGATCTACAAGCCGAACGTTCTGCCCCGCGTGACGCGCTCGCCGCATCCGTCGCAGCTCGTCGAATAGTTGTTCCGGACCCTGACAAAGCGGCGTCGCCGACGAACGACGCCGCTCCTTCCGTCTCTTTGTTGCAGTCTGTCTCTCTGTCGCAATCTGTGAAGTGATTCCATGCCCGCCACCAAATCGAACTCGCTCAACAAATACAGTGCGCACGTCACGCAGCCCAAATCGCAGGGCGCGTCGCAGGCCATGCTCTACGCCACCGGCCTCTCCGAAGCCGACATGAACAAGGCGCAGGTCGGCATTGCCAGCGTCTGGTACGAGGGCAATCCCTGCAACATGCATCTCAACGTGCTGTCCGATCGCGTCAAAGAGGGCGTGCAGGCCGCCGGCCTTGTCGGCATGCGGTTCAACACCATCGGCGTGAGCGACGGCCTGTCGATGGGGACCGACGGCATGTCGTATTCCCTGCAGTCGCGCGACCTGATTGCCGACTCGATCGAAACCGTGATGGGCGCCCAGTGGTACGACGGCTGCGTCACGCTCCCCGGCTGCGACAAGAACATGCCCGGCTGCATCATGGCGCTCGGACGGCTCAACCGTCCCGGTCTGATGATCTACGGCGGCACGATTAAGCCGGGCAGCCTCGACAATGAGCCGCTCGACATCATTTCCGCCTTTCAATGCTACGGCGAATTTCTGACGGGCAAGATCTCGGATGAGAAGCGCCAGGCGATCGTGCGGCGGAGCTGCCCGGGCGCGGGAGCCTGTGGCGGCATGTACACGGCCAACACCATGGCCTCGGCCATCGAGGCGATGGGCATGACGCTGCCCTACAGCTCGTCGACGCCGGCCGAGGATCCGAAAAAGCTCGAGGAGTGCCGCCAGGCCGGCGCCGCCATTCGCCACCTGCTCGAACTCGACCTCAAGCCCCGTGACATCATCACGCGCCAGGCCCTCGAGAATTCGATCGTGCTGGTGATGGCCTTGGGCGGCTCGACCAACGCCGTGCTGCATCTGATTGCGATCGCCCGCTCGGTCGGCGTCGAGCTGACGATCGACGACTTCGAGAAGGTCAGCGAACGCGTCCCCTATCTCGCCGACCTCAAGCCGAGTGGCAAGTACGTGATGGCGGACCTGCATCGCGTCGGCGGAACGCCGGCTGTCCTGAAATATCTGCTCGAAAACAAATTCCTCAACGGCGACTGCATCACCGTGACCGGCAAGACGCTGGCGGAAAATCTCGCCGCGCTGCCAGGCTTCGAGTCGGGTCAGGACGTGATCCATTCGCTCGAAAAGCCAATTAAGTCGAGCGGCCACCTGCGTATTTTGCGCGGCAACCTGGCTCCCGACGGCGCCGTGGCCAAGATCACCGGCAAAGAGGGCCTCAAATTCAGCGGCCCAGCCCGTTGCTTCGACTCCGAAGAAGATATGCTGCACTCGCTCGAAAAAGGCGGCATCAAGAAGGGTGACGTCGTGATCATCCGCTTCGAAGGTCCGAAAGGTGGCCCCGGCATGCCCGAAATGCTGACTCCGACCTCTGCCATCGTCGGAGCCGGCCTCGGCCATGAGGTCGCGCTCATGACCGACGGACGCTTCTCCGGCGGCTCGCACGGCTTCATCGTCGGCCACATCACGCCCGAAGCTCAGGAAGGCGGTCCGATCGCCCTCGTTCACGACGGTGACCGGATCACGATCGACGCCGACAAGAACCGCATCGACGTCGCCCTCTCCGATAGCGAACTGGCGAAACGCCGCGCCGCCTGGCAAGCGCCGCCGTACAAATTCACCCGCGGCACGCTCTACAAGTACATCAAGAACGTGAAGAGCGCGTCGGAGGGATGTGTGACGGACGAGTGAGCCGTAGGTGGAACCAGCTCTCGCAGCGAGCTCAGGCCCACCAGACTGCATTTGTGAGTCCTCGATGCGTTGGTGGCCTTTCAAACCGGAGCCGAAAAGGCCGCTTGCCGGCCCGGACTTGCAGGATTACCTCGTCAAAACGGCAGCCTCGGGATCGCCGCGCAAGCTCCTCGCGGTTTGCCGGCTTTACAAGGATGACGTCATCGCAAGTCTCGAGGCCATGGGCAAGCTCCCTGAGCCTATCCGCTTCGATCCGGACGCGGCCAACCGCTATGTCCAGTCTATGATCGCCGTTGCGCAGTGCCTGGCGAACGACTGTCAGGCCCCGGCCCTGTGGAACAAGCTAATCGGCACGCCCGACAGTAATCCACTGCTGAAATGGAACCAATGGGTCGAGGCAATGCCGCAGCGCACCGAGCAATTGGACTACGACACGCTCATCGCCGAGGCTGAGGATTTCGTCTCGCGGTCCCAGTCATGGCAAGGCGAAGGGGCACGTCGGGAGCAGGCAATCGTGCAGGGGACTCTGGGAAAGCTTCTGTTCGAATCGGGACGAGTCCGTGACTCGATCGCGCCATTCGACGAGGCTCTGAAGGCCTGCCTCGAAATCAACGACGTTGAGGGGCAATACGCCTATCTCAATGCTTTGATGGAGGTACATCGCTACCTCGGCGACAAAACGCAGGCGGTTCACTTTGTCGAGCAGTTGTTTGAGATCACTCCCAAGGACGGGAAGAGCGACAAGCGTCTACAGGCGCAGATCCGCATCCTTCGTCGCGGCGAACCGTTGTGCCGTGTGGTCTGCATCCGCGATGGCGAACAACTCGAGCTTGAGGAAATCTCGCACGGTGTCGATGGCGAGTATCAGTTCCAGTTTCAGCGGAACCGACCGGTGCTTTCCGCAGCGACCACGCTCGTTAGCCAGGGAAACGCGCTCGGCTCGTCGGGACGGCTGGCCGACGCGTTGGAAAAGTATCAACAAGCGCAAGAGATCGACGAGCACGATCCCGACCCTGTCTATCAGATGGGGGTGTGCCTGCTCGATCTTGGGGCCTATGCCCAAGCGCGAGAGGCATTTGTGCAGGTCGAGCGGCTCGCGCCGGGTTGGTTTCGGTGTCGAAGCGATCGTTGGCTGGCAGACGGCCTCGATACGGGCACGATCACGGACACGGAATACCACCTGCTACGCATTTTGGACGATTCGCAGCTTCCGCGTGAGGAGGCGATGCAAATTGCTCGAAAAGCGATCGACGACTTTCCGGCATTTGCTCCGTTCTATCTTGCTTTGGGGGACCTTGAACGGAACCAAGGCAACCGGACGAAGGCCATCGAGCTTTACCGGCGCGGGCTTGAATTGGTCGGGGAGCCAGACCTGGAAAGTCGGCTCCTTTGCGCCGTGGCCGGGTTGTTGCCCGCCGACTCGACCGAGCGCGCAGATTTTGTGACGCGCCTGCATACGCTCGACGGCAGCCTGGTGTCACAAGCTTCGGCAAGATTGATGCAGCTTCGCTGAGAGTCGAGTTGCCGCCACAGACACGAAGAAGCACCATCGGGCTTACGCCCGACGCTCGCCGGGTCGCTTGCCCAGCCAGATGCAACGGACAAACGCATCCCACTTACCGCCACCCAGCTATGACACCTATGCGAGCAAACGCGTGCCGCGGCAGGCAGCGTCTTTGCTCTCGGGCGCCAGCCGCACCGGGTGCAGGGGCGTTGCCCCTGCCTAGGCGGCGGAGTGGGGGCCGGATTGGTGGTGCCGTGCGCTAGTCGGATGCGAGTGCCATCTCACGCAGTGACGCGATCCCGCGAAGGACTTGCTCGCGATTCTTGGCGGCCTTCATCCACTGCGGCAGATGGCCGGGGCGCATGCCGCCGGCTCGTATTCATAGGTTCCAGGCCAGGCGGCGCGAACGCTGGGATGCGCCGAGATACGCCTCGAGGAAGGCGACGTGCCCAAGATTATACGCCCAAAGTGTTTTGCCGCAGCAAGGACGCTGCAACCACAAGGGCAACTGAAAAGACGGATCGATTGGCCTTCCCTCGTAGATTACACGAACGCCGGATTGTTTGGACTTTCCGCAAGTGGAACACGTCAAGCGGATGGACCACCCGGGGCGGCCCGTGACCACTGTGACCTCGGCGCAAGCGTCGCAGTGCGGACACCGAACCAGAAACTGGAAACCGGGGTCGAAGATCGATAGCCCGAAGTTCCCTTGTTTCGTTGGCAGCGGTGGTTCGGACATTTCGCGAACTCGGTCAGCCAAGATCGTGGCCCGGATTATGATCTGCCTGTCCCATCATACTGCGGCAGGGTGCCCCGAGGCGCTCCGCTTTGCGACCGAGAGAAAAAAGAGCGGGGTGGCAAATGCAGAGTCGCTTTGCGACGACCGACGATGCGAAGACTCTGGGCGCCCTGAATGCCCAGCTCATCCGCGACGAGGGACAAAGGCTGGCGAAACTTCTGGAAATGGTTCCAAATCTTTGGTTGTCGCGCCGCTCTTTATCTACATCACGATCGTGGCGCTTCAATTGGCATGGATCCAGTGGTTCGGACCGGTAGCCCGCGAGTGAACGTGGAATGACGGCATGAGCGACGAACCGAGAGCGCCAACTCTAAAATGGGCAGCGCGATTTGCCGCGCCTCCGGCCTTGATCGTGCTTGCCTCGAGAGGGCTGGATTGGCCGTCGACATGCGGCACCCACAATCTGGGGGTTGGCGTGGCCGTTCTGTTCGCCATCATCTGTGCCGAACTCTGTCTGCTCTGAACTCCCGTACCAATCGCTGAGGTGACGGCGTGAGCGACTATCGGAAGGCATCCAGGAACCTTTGAAAGAGCGGTCGCAGCTCTTTTTCCAATTCTCGCCGCTCCACTAACAGGCGGTGTGCCTCCGCAAGCGACTTTTGGCGCTGCGCTTGATCGGTCGAGACGCTCGCCTTTTTCCCAAGCGTCTTAATGCGGTTGTTGATCTCCACGACCTTCGCCCTCTTGCTCTGCAGACCGTCCTGATAGTGGCTCCATCCCCAGGCCAGTAGGACGCTGAGCGCAATGACGACCAGAGTGGCGAGAGCGAAGAGCAGCGATCTCGTTCGGACAGACCGAAAGCGAAGCATGCCAAATTATCGCCGACCGATAATTCCCGTGCCAATCGCTCGGATTCGCTTTTCAAACGCCCACTACCGGTCGACGCAAACCGGCTGATCGACGCGCCCCGCTACAATGGCGCCATGATCGAAGCAACTCACAAGCCACGAGCATGGATTACGTGGACAGTCCTGTTCGTCGCAATTGCTCTTGTCGGCTGGGCGCTGTACGCGATTCAATTGCCGGGGATTCCCTGAACCCGCGTGCCAATCGCGAAAAACCGTGTTTCAACACGGACACCACTAGGTCGAGCGACTTCGGGAACTCCAGTCTCAGAGCCAGCAACTCGAGACCCAGGTCAAACAGCTCGAGGATCAGTACGAACGTCTGCGCACAGAGGGTCGCCTCCCTGTCCGCGACCAGCGGCCAAACTTGCGCGGCCGGCCAAGCCCGAATTTCGCGAAACTGATCTTGGCCGAATCGGGTTTTTGTGGCTCAATGGAGATAGCGGCTTTGGCACGCGAGCGGTCGCTTGCGCGCGGATTGTGCTCGGCTTCTCTCGGTGCGGTTGCGCGGCGTCCGCGGTCTGCAAAGTCTCGGCCGCTGGTGAAAAGATCCCCGACGGGAACAAAAAAGGATCCCCGGCGGTGGTGGGGATCCATTTTCACAGAGGGGAGAAAAAGATCCCCGGCAGCCTGCGGCGGGAGGACAGACCTCGGGAAGGCAGATCCGGCAACATTTCGTGGCCCTTGCCGGGACGCGGACGCCGGGACGGGACACGTTGTTTCACCGAGAAAACCGCGGAGAAACCGGCCCCTCACCTCGATGACTGCGCGGGGTCGGACCCGGGAAGTCGAGCCGGAAAGAGATTGGCCGGTGGGTCGGGACACTTCGTTTCACTAGGGAATCGACCCAGCACAGTAGTTGACCCAGCGCCGGGACATTGGGACGGGACACGTTGTTTTATCGGGAAACGCCCGGAGAAATCCGCCCTCACCCCGACCCTCTCCCCATCCGAAGCGGACGGGCGAGAGGGAAGAATGGGACGGGACGCTTTCGATCGCGTCCAAGGTCGAGAATTCAGAGGCTCGCAATCCTGACTTTGGACCGCGGGACCTTGGACCAACACCGGGACGGGACACATTGTTTCACCGAGAAAATCCCGGCGAATTTGGCGATTGCATCGGCCCGTCAGCAGATCGTCGGGAAGAGCCGCGG